>Ga0209712_10001715_pt1 | contig 18473 bp, 30 predicted proteins | sample ArcOceMetagenome_FD_187443 | JGI IMG/M metagenome (GOLD analysis project Ga0209712, IMG submission 187443) | Marine eukaryotic phytoplankton communities from Arctic Ocean - Arctic Ocean - Greenland ARC118M Metagenome (SPAdes) (version 2) | ecosystem: Environmental > Aquatic > Marine > Oceanic...
TTATGCGCGGTAAATCGTTAAAATCTAACTTAACTAATCAGAAAACAATGGTTTCACCAAATGCTTTAATAATAATTGGTGTGTTGCTCATCATAATCAATGTACTTCAAATTATTGGTTTTGCGCAGTGAGTGCACCTAACAAAAACATCATGGTGGGAATTTCACTCGCTGAAAAAGCGCTCCTAAAATCCCTATATGTAAGCGTTATGTTGCAAGGAAGGTTTGATGAGTGAACAGCAAACAATTATTGCCTGGGGGCTTTGGATATGGCTGATGTTTGGTGGGTTCTTTTTTTCTTGGTTAACGAAGCGAAGTTTGAAAATAGCCCAGGATAAAAGTCGACATAATCTGATGATTCCAAATTCAAATTCATGGAACCCACTTGAACAAATCAAAACTTTAAAATTCATCACGACTTTTAAAGCTGGTGCCAACGAGGTTGAGGAAGTCAAATCCGTAATGAATAGACTAAGGATACTTGAGATAGGCTATTTACTTCATTTTATTCCTCTATTTTGGTTTGCGGTTACTTTCTTGTATGTTGAGAAATAGTAGCGAAGTTTTTAAGGTAAATTTATGAGCAAGTTGCAACATAACAAAAAGATTAAAGATAGACATTGCGGAAAAACGCCGCAACGCGGCTTAATTTGGTGTTAGCTCTCTAGGAGTTTATGAGTACATTTGATGTTATTTTTTGGATATTACTACTAGTTGTGCTACTGGTTTCAACCCGTATAGCAACCAAACGTGAGAAAAAGTTTGCTGTTAGTAAAAATCAATTTATTGCAAAATATTCCTTCATTGAAGAAGGTTGTGTGTACTCTGAGATCAGCAAACACGGCTTCTCGCTAATTGATAGAGCTAGTGGGAATTATGGCGACTATGAAGCCACTAATGTATTGAGAAAATTAAAAGACAATGATGAGTTTTTTATCTTTGACTTTCAATTCACACCCAAGCACGCAGACAAAAGCACTGCATCTAAGTTGGCAACAATAAGAGCGGTATTGATTAAGGTTAAAAATAGAGAGCTGTTTAATTTTGAACTACTTCCAGAAAGTGTTTTTGAAAAAATCAAACAGGTCTTTGGCTCTTGTGATATTGATTTTGAGAAATACCCAAACTTCTCGAAGAAATATGTTCTAAAAAGTTCTGAGCCAGATATCTTGAAGAAGACTTTCCCTGAGACGCTTATAGAGTATCTTGAAAATAAAGATGGGATTTTTATTGAAGCTCGAAAGAAATGCTTGTTAATTTATAAAGCAGAAGGAGGCGAGTTTGCTGACTACGAGAGTTTATACAAAGACGCTGAATCCATTAACAACTTTCTTCGTTGAAACATGAGAGCTAACGATCCAATTAATCCGACCTCAACTCGCTACGCTCTTTTCGTCGGCATATTGGGGCGTTAGGCTTACCAAGGAGTGTGCGTGAAATTTCGTATTATAGGTGCAATATTAATTAGTGTTATTTCATTTGGTTGTTTCGCTACAGCTCAAATCCCCGATGCTATCGAAATTAATGATGTTAAATACCGTTTAAACACAAATCCATTGGAAAAATATCTGGCAGAGATCAAATGGGAAAAACCAGAAAATGCTTCCATTTCATCTGCAAATTGGAGAGGTTATCTGGCAGCTTGGAAAGTCGAGGCAGGCAATTTACTTTTAACAGATATGACAATTAGTGTTTCCTCTGAAACTGAAGAGTATGGGTACGATAACGTAAGCATTTTAAAAAGTGTATTTCCAAATAAAAATGAAATTCTAGCTGCTTGGTACAGTGGAGCATTAATAGTACCTTATGGTGAAATAACAAACTATGTTCACATGGGCTACGGTTCAAGCTATGAAAACTACATTGTATTACGGATAAAAAATGGGGTAGTTATTGAGCATCTTGATTTGGCTGCATCGGAGTTTGAAAAATATAAACACCGAAAATTCCAAACGTTCAAAGAAACTAAAAAATTTCAAGATGAGCTTAAAAATTTAATGGGTGGTAAATACAACTGGACAGAAGAGCAAGCACTAAGTTTTATGCAAAGCTTTTATGCAGAATATTATCTATCGTTGTGAATGTAAGCCTAACAAGCCATTCAAGCAGGACAAATAACAGTTGGCTATTTGCTCCTTCGTCGCTTATTTTAGCCAACCATTATTTGCCTCTTAATGGGGCGTTAGCTGTAAAAGGAAGCTCAGTGGAAAAAATTTTATTTTCTTTAAACGTTGAAGACAACTGGCCTCCATTTGGAGCAGAAGGTGTCTGGTGCGAGAAGGTTGGAGAAAATTTTAAACTCAAAAATGCTCCTTTTTTTATTCCAAAATTGGCAGCTAATGACGTGTTCAGTGCAGAGCTAGACAGTGTTAATCAGCAAGTTTATGACTTTACTGTGATCGAAGAGTCAGGACATTCAGTTATTTGGGTGATGAATAACAAAAATATAGAGATTTCTCTGTTTGAAAAAGAATTAATATCATTAGGTTGCAGTATTGAAGGAATTAAAAAATGTTCACTTTTTTCTATTGATGTTCCCGTGAGTTTAGATATCTGTGCTTTAAATAAGCTTGTTGATACCTTCGAATCTAAAGGACTGGACTTTGCGTTTCCTGTATGGAGACATGGCAAATGATTACAGCTAACAAGCTAAGTCTGTGGGACTTTTACTCGCTGGCCTCCGGCCAAAATGCTCGCAAAAGCTCCAGCTTGGAGCGTTATACCCAAGGATGAAGAAGGAAACTCAAGAGGAATTTAAAAAGTATAAATTAGCGAGGCTTAAGTTTGCACTTTGCATTTTCATTTCTGTTGTCTGTGGATTACTTGCTGCTTTCGGAATTCTAAAGCCCGAAAATGAACCCCGAGAGATTTGGTTTCAAAGAAGTGGTTCACTTGTGGTTTTATTTGCTGCAATTGGTGAATATTACGTTTCTAACATGCGCGTTACGCTTCGACCCGCTGGGTATGTCGGCATTACAGCAATGGAAAACGAACTAAGTTTTTCTGTTAAGTTCTTCCACTCCGTAGCATTGACCTTGGTGGTTATGGGAACAATTATTTGGGGATACGGTGATTTATGGTTGTAGGGTATAACAAACCAAGTCATCGGAAAACCACTCACTGGCTGCGCCAAAGCGTTCGCGTTTTCCGCTGCTTGGGGCGTTAGATTTACAGGGATATATGGAAGCATCAGTATGAAATCGAGCAATAAAAAACTACTTATTAGTTTATTAATTACTATTGCTTTCATTACTTCGGGAGCAATCTTTTGGAAAATAGCAAAAGATGAAGTTTTCTATCTTTGTGGTAATTTTTCGGCCGGTGTAATGAAATCAAGTGTAGTTAGGCAACTTGATACAGCTAACCTTTCCAGCTACACGTATTCTGTTAATGAAAGTGGTTCAACTATTGTGTTTAGTAGAAGACTCTATTTTGTCCCCAATCAATGTGTTATTGAATTTGATAAAAGTGAAAAAGTTGTCCTTGCTGGTTTTAAGTAAACCTAACAAGGGGCTCAAGGACGGACAAAAAACAGTTGGCTTTTGTTCGTTCCTCACTCATTTTAGCCAACAACTTTTTGCCGCTTAGCGCGGCGTTATATGTTTATGGGCGAGTGGTTTAGAATTTGGTTTAAAATTGAGATTTCACTCTACTCACTACCTGTAGTATTAGCCGCTGCAATTGCGCTTAAGATAATATCTGCTGGTGCTCCACTGCATGTGCTTTTGTTCCTTGCCGCATTCTTTATAAGTTGCTGTTGCTCTATATTTGCGGTGTTCCAATTAATGCTTTATGTATTACATAATAAGAGTATAAAAAAGCTAAAATTGGTTGCTGTGTTCATTGCATGTTGGTTCGTAATTTGGTCGTACGCTGGTATTGTGAACTCGAGCGAGCTTAGTATTTATTTTGTTTTAGGTTATTTGCTGCCAATATTGGTGGTCCTGCATTTGGGGTATCTTGCTCGTGGTAGTTTTAAGTTCAACACCTAACAAAAACATCATGGTTGGAATTTTACTCGCTGAAAAGCGCTCTTAAAATCCCCATATGTTAAGCGTTAGATTACAAGGAGGTATTGTGGTACCTAAAAAGTTTGATAAAGATGATATTTTTAAGTACGGCAGCCTGTCTGATTTAGCTCGTACGCTAGATAATGAGACATTAGGTTTTTCGGAATTATCAAAGTATAACGATCCATTTGAAAGTGAGTTTTCTACATATCTGCATATATCAGATAGTAAAAAACGTGCAAATTTTATGGCATCTAATGTGAGTAAGAAAAATGAAAATGATATCTGGGAGTCTTACGAACAAACGATAGATTGGATAAAAAACTATCTTTCGTCTCAGAGAGTAACATGTTTTAGTCAATCACCAGTCGAACCACTTATGTGGGCACATTATGCCGAGAAACATAATGGGGTGTGCTACTGGTTCGATAAATCAGTGTTTAATGAGTGCTTCACATCTGGAGAGGTTACGTATTCATCTAGTCTACCTAAATTGCATTTGGACTTTGGAGTAACCAAAACTAATGAAGTGAAACGCCACTTTGCGGATATTATCCTGACAAAATCTCAGTCATGGGCTTATGAAAAAGAGTTTCGCTTTTACATTTCTAGTAGTGAATCTGTTCATAACTTTAATACAGCGGCACTTAAGTTTGTGATTTTAGGCATGCGCAGTGCTAGTGAAGTTAGAAAGGCTCATGAAATTGTTCATCGGTATAATCAACGAAATGGTACAGAAGTTAGGGTTTTATATGCAAATATGTCATCTGATCGCTACGAAATGGAAATTAATTCTATGACTATAGAAAGATTTGTAATTCAATGCCCTGAACCTATTCAAATGGATGATTTTGATTTCTGGAAAACCCCCATATGTTAAGCGTTAGCATCAAAAAAACAGTTGACTGAGCATAATCCAATGGATTATAGTTTGTGTTATGCAGACTATCGTAGAACTACCAGAATTTCAAAAGCGAGCTTCTAGCTTGCTCAAGGAAGATGAAAAGACAAGTATCATAAATTACTTGGCTGCGCACCCGCAATCAGGCGATCTTATGCAAGGTACTGGCGGTATTAGGAAGTTACGGTGGTCGGCACAAGGACGAGGTAAAAGTGGTGGTGTTCGGGTAATTTATTATTGTCACAATGATGCCGTACCTCTTTTTCTTCTTACCGTTTTTGGTAAAGGTGAAAAGGCAAACCTCAGTAAAGCCGAACGAAATGACCTCGCCAAATTCACAAGTTTACTTCTGCAAAGTTATGGTGGTTCAAATGTCTAGTGCATTCTCAAGTATTAAGCAGGGTCTCCAAGAGGCCATTGATTATTCTGAAGGCAAAGTAAAAAAAGCTATTGTACATGAGTTCAGTCCACTTGATGTAAAGCAAGTCCGAGCTCAAGTAGGTATGTCACAAAGCGAGTTTGCTTCAGCCTTCGGTATTAGTGTCAGTACTCTTCGTCACTGGGAAAGAGGAGATCGTAAACCTCAAGGGCCAGCTTTAGTTCTTTTAAATGTAGTTTCTAAAGAGCCGGAAACCGTACTTAGAGCCTTGGCATCATAATAATGCTAACAAGTGCCATCAATCGGACTTGGGCAAGCTGTCACCTTTTTTGAAAAACACTCAAAAAACCCGCCATCTCACCCAAGCCGTTGTGGCGGGCGTTATATTTCTATCGACAACTGATGCGCATCACGCTACACATATTGCATGATTAAATCTTTTAAACACAAAGGCCTCAAGAAGTACTTCCAAACTGGAAGTATCTCAGGTGTTCAGGCAAAGCATCAACGTAAATTACGTATGCAACTAGCCGCAATAGATACCGCTCAAGAAATTGATGATATCAATTTGCCCGGCTTTAAATTGCATTCTTTAAAAGGCAATAGAGATGGGATTTGGTCTATTACTGTAAACGGTAATTGGCGTATTACTTTCGAGTTTATCGATGGCAATGCTTTCATTCTAAACTATGAGGACTACCACTAATGACTATGCATAATCCACCGCACCCAGGGGAGTTCATTTACGATGTTTATTTAGAGCCTGCTGGTTTTAGCTGTCGCTATCTGGCTAAACAATTAGATGTAGCATCATCTACTTTAAATCGAGTTCTTAAAGGTCAAAGTGGCATCTCTCCCGAAATGGCACTGCGCTTGTCTAAAGCAATAGGAAGAACTCCTGAGAGTTGGCTATCAATGCAAGATAATTATGATCTTTGGCATGCTAAGCAACGAATAGATTTAACGAATGTCCACTCAGTAAATTTTGCATTGGCATAAAATATATAACAAGTTGCTCAAACGGAAAAATAACAGCTGGCCATCGATTCGCGATTATAGCCAACCATAAAGAATTAACAATAGAATTAACAAGACACCCATAATAACGAGCAGTCCAAAAAATAGTTTTCGGGTTCATTACGATGGGTGTCTTTATAATTCTGCTTTACTGTAACCTGGAAATAATCAGTAATTTAGGTGGGGTTATTATCCATACAAGCCAATCAAGCGGGACTAAAAACAGTTTGTTCGGTTTCGCTTCGCTACATATTTTAGCAAACAATTTTTAGCCCTTTATTGGGGCGTTATATGCTAGAAGTTAATGGCTAGTTTTACCTTCAAAAGGATTTTTATGAAAATATGTATTATCGCTCTATCGTTAGTTTCTTTCTTTAGCTCTGCAAGTGAATACGAGACTGCTGTTGGTCTTGGCCATCAATATGGAGGTGTTTTAGGTGCACAATTTTCGTATAAAACAGAGTCGAGTAAATATTATGGCTCTGTAGGGTTAATTGGGGTTGCAGCGGGTTTTCAAAAAACGTTTAATGAAAATTCAAAACATGCATATGGTTTTGTCATTGGTAGAGAAGAAATTCAGAGCGAAGATGGTTTTCTTTTTGCAACCTATGACTATCACTTTAATGGCTTTGCTAATAATGGTCTTGTAATTGGTACTGGTCTTGGTATGACACGTCAAGATGCGGGAGGTTTATTTGCTGATATAGGCAAGACGGAAACATCTACTTCTGTAACATTAAATATTGGCTATAAATTCTAATACGCACATAACAAGGCATTAAGCGGCGTTATAACTCAAGGAGCATTTATGGATAAGTCAGAGAAACTGAAGAACACCATGAAAAAAGGAAAATGGCATTTTATTTTGTGGCGTGGCGTCATTGGTTGGGGAATTCCTACCGCAGTGTTGTTCAAGTTGATAATGCATTTCACTGGATAGACCTCATTTATAGATGGCCTATTAACTGCCTTAATAATATTTCCGATTGGAGGCATTTTTTTTGGGGCAATTATGTGGGTGATAATGAGTAGGCAATATCAGAAACTTAAATCTGAATAAATTGAGTTATTACAAGCCGTTTAACGAAAACGCCAGTAAACAGCACTGTCACGGTCTCGCAAACAACGCTCGCCCGTTAACGGAGCGTTAGGTGTAAATAAAAAATATGGTGTGATATGAAAGTATATTTTTCGCATGGAAAAGAAAGTGGACCTTGGGGAAGTAAGATAAAAAGGCTAGCTAATGTAGCCAAAGAGCAGGGTTTCAGCGTTGATAGCATAGACTATTCTGATATCGCAGACCCTGATCTTAGAGTTGAACGTTTAATAAACGTATTAGAAAAGGTGGAAGAAGATTTCTTACTTGTTGGGTCAAGCATGGGAGGCTACGTTTCGTTAGTTGCCTCAGAGAAAGTTAATGCGAAAGGAGTTTTTTTGTTAGCACCGGCTCTTTTTATGCAAGGATATAAAAAGCAAACTTATAGTAATGGCAATAATGTAGAAATAGTTCACGGTTGGTCCGATGATATAATTCCACCAGAAAACTCAATTAAATTGGCAAAAAATATCGACTGTTCATTGCATTTAATTTCTGGGGATCACCGGTTAAACTCATCCATAGAGGTTGTTGAAAAATTATTTGTGCAGTTTCTTATATCACAAGCATATAACGCCGTATTACAGCGGACAAGCGGCTGAATGAGGCGTTGAGGCTGTATCATTTCTCAAAAGAGGAAAATAACGGATGAAATTTATGTTCGTACAACCTGTAAAAGTTATTTTTTGGTAGGATATTGCTTCAGATTTCGCGTAGCAGCGCGTTTTCAGGCTTAATATTTAATCATTTCTAAGGCTGTTTTTTCTAAAATAGAAATTCTACAGCCTCGTTATATCTAACAGGAGTTCACTATGTCGGTAGGGATGAGTCTAGCAATGAAAGCTAAGCAGCCAAAACAAAAATGCTGCGATAGATGTGAACTATATTTCCCTGAATCATTAGATAAATGTATTCATTGTTCCGAGCTTAATGAATCTGAATTGGCTCAATTAAAAACACAGCATCAAGATACTCTTGAAAACAATTCTAGCTTTGGTAAGTACCTATTATTTGCTGCAGCAATTATAGGTTTGCTATTATTACTTAGTTTTTTATAGTCTTTAAACAAACACTTTACACATAACAAACGAGTTATGGCTGACGCGCAAACAACGCGCGCCGCCTATTCGAAGCGTTATGTGTTTTTGAGAGGTTAGGTGATTATGGATAAATTCTTAACTTGCTATGATTACGGTACTGGTGGAATTTGGAGATATGTTTTTGCTGAATCTGCCCAAGAAATAGTAACGAAATATCCAGAACTAGAAGTAGTTGATTTGGTCCCTGAATGGATGGATCAAAATGTTATCAATAGTCTCAATGAGCTAACCATAGATGTAAATGATAACAATGACGAATTTTTAAACGCTGTAGTAAACGAGCGTAATAAATCTCAAGGTATTTAAATATGGTGAGTAAAACACCTAACAAAAACATCATGGTGGGAATTTTACTCGCTCCTAAAATCCCCATATGTTAAGCGTTAGAGTGTTAGGCATGGAGTGGCTAATTGATTAAATTTTTTACTTTTTTAACTTATTCTATTTTTGGAATTATTGCATTATTGGTACTGTTAATAGTAGGTTTATGGGCGTTTCATACCATAACTATTATTGATAACACTATTGATAACGGTGAGGGTTATGGTTTCAATATTGGAGATTCCAAAGTTGATAGTTATAAAAAACTAAAAAAGCTAATTGAAACGAATGAAGTTGTCGGTTTCGGCTATATGTACCCAAAGGAAGTTTATAGGCATTTTTATAGCCCTCAGGAAATTTATAAGGTTAAAAATGATTTTCACCGATGGAGTTATTGGATAATAACGGGAGTTGAAAAATTTCAAGCAAACCGTATTGATCTTGATTTTGAAAATGGCGAGTTAAATGAAATTAGGAACGTTGGAGATGGTAGCTTCGTTTCACTTAGCCATTGGCCTGAAAGTTCTTTTAGTAATATTGACGTTCTTAATGTAGGTGATTCTTATTCATCAGCATATCAAAAGTTAGAAACTATTTATAAAAGCTATCCTCTTGTCAGAGTTGGAGCTGCAGGTTTTGATTCTTATAAATTACCTAAACTTGCTTTAAAAGATGAATATTACCTTGTCAAAGACTTTAATCGATGGAGCCTCAGGGTTAGCCCCCGCTTTTTTAGTAATAGTATTACGCTTTCCTTTGATGAGGATGGTAAGTTAATCGAAATTTACCGTAATAGATATTATCTTGAATTTCCGTAAAAACTCTAACAAGTTGCCTAAGTTCACCGCAAAAGACGCGGCTGGAACAAATATTCACTGGGCGAAGCCCAACAACGTTCGTAATTGCCGATTGGCAAAGCGTTTAATGTGAATGGGATTAGCAATCACGAAGGGTAAATTGGTACTTGCACAGGCTATGATAAAAGGCATTTCTAAGCGCCCAGTAGCCTCAATCACGATACGTTCTGATTGATGTTTTTTAATTAATCATATGGCTTCTTTAATACCTTTTTCATCATTGGTGACGGTGAAGTAAATATCCAGAGGGCGAATATAGATGTCGAGTTGAAATTGACCGGTATCTACACCGACGTTAATGCTTTGATTCATTTTAGTATTCATAATAAGCTAACTCTTGCTTGCATAATGCGGGTCGGTAACCGAGTTATCGAGACCCAGTAGACTATTCGAGTGTTGTGCTTGGAGTTTTTTGCAGTGTTCATTCTTGTTATCGGTCTCTCAACTGAGGAGCCATCATTCAATCGAACTACTGCAAAAGAAAGCTTTAGTTGCTGCTAAAGCCTGGGTTTCACTTTACCCCAACCTGATTAGAAACAGGCTGGTTTACATGAGCTATTATCCATACAAGCTGTTCAAGCGGGGCTTCTAATAATTGGCTGGTTTCGCTGCGATCACAATTTTAGCCAACTACAATTTGCCCCTTAACAAGGCGTTAGGCTCTACCAGGAATCAATTTATGTACACTGAAGAAGATTTAAACTTAGCGGTAGAAAAAGGAGTTTTTTCAAAGATTGCCGTTGATGAATTCCGAATTTTGCTCTCTACATCAAGGCAATCACCCTCTGTTGATGAAGAGAACTTCAAGCTTATTAGCGGGTTCAATGATATTTTCGTAGTAATAGCATGCTCCTTACTCCTTTTTTCTTCTGCTTGGGCTGTGAACTCTATTGCTGAAAGTAAGAGTATTGGTCTGCTAGTATTCACTGTTTTATCGTGGTTATTGTCGGAGTTTTTTGTACTTAAAAGAAAAATGGCTCTTCCGGCGATTGCCTTATTACTGATGTTTGTTGGGGGCGCTTTTTCACTCTCAATGTCATTTTTTACTTTCGAAAAAGAGGCTTCATTGATATCCGCAGCTCTAATCTCAACTATCGCTGCATGTATTCATTGGGTGCGTTTTAAAGTTCCTATCACCATAGCTGTTGGAACAGCTGCAGTAGCTGGACTTGCAGTTTCATTGTTACTAAGTGTTTTTCCTAACAGCAAGGGCTGGATTTTTGGTATTTTATTTTTATGCGGTGTTTTAACCTTTTTTCTTGCAATGTATTGGGACTCCACTGATACAAAAAGGGTTACACGTAGCTCCGATACAGCGTTTTGGTTACATCTTCTTGCCGCTCCACTGATAATACATCCAATTTTTTCAAGCTTAGGTGTGCTGACTGGAAATGAAAGTTTATCTACGATGGCTGTTGTTATCATTTTATACATATTAATGACTTCAATTTCTATTGTGATTGATCGCCGCGCATTTATGGTTTCCTCATTGGTTTATGTTATTTATGCTCTTTCAAGCATAATCAAAGCATATGGCGGTGTTGGTTATAGTTTTGCTTTAACAGGTGTATTTATTGGTGCGTCCCTTTTATTACTATCTGCTTATTGGCACACCGTAAGAGGCGCTTTGGTCTCGAAATTATCAAACAGGGTAAAGGCCATTGTTCCTGAGATAAAGACTGTTAAATATATTCAAAGGCTAAATGAGTGCGATATGTAATCTTGGCAATTGCAATGGTTTTAACAGGTTGCGAATGCGATTCAATTTGCAAATCACAACGTCAAACTCAAGAGCTACTATCAAATTACAATAATGACGATGACGTTGTTAGCTTTTTGGAACTATACAACGGTGAAGGGCCCGGTTCAGAGAAGTTTTCAACTTTCGTAAAATGGGGGGCAAGACACCCAGATAGATACATTTCTATCGCGCAAAACGGTGATGTGTCTGAAGCTACTCACAATAGAATTTTCTATGCTATTTCGGATATGGGGTTAAGTGAAAGCTATTGTTTAATTTACAAAAGTGTACCCGATTCAGATCATGTGCTGAAAATGCGAAAAATAATTGTAGGCTGCAAATGAAGCCTTATAACAAAAATATCATGACGGGAATTTTACTTGCTGAAAAAGCGCTCCTAAAATCCCCATATGTTAAGCGTTAGGTGCATGTACATTCTGACACCGCTAATTTAAAGGAAATATATGAATACTGGAATGATATCTCTTAAAGCCTTATTCTTTGGAGTTTTCACACTTACTTTGGTCGGTGAACTTCAAGCAAAAGAAAGTGCAGGAACTACTTTAGAGGAGGCGAACTTAAAGAAGGCCTTGTATTGTATGGAAATACTTGAGGATCGCCCTGATCTTGAGCCATCGGATCGGATAGATATTTTGCGTAATGAATGTTATGGCGAAAACTTTATTGAGCATGCACCGAATATACCTGATGGGCGAGATGCGTTGTTGAGCTTGTTTGCAAGCCGTTATAAGAAGTACCCAGAACTTTCAATGACTATCAAGCGAACCGCTTCTGACGGTGATCTTGTTTGGCTCCATCTTCACGTCAAACATACACCTGAATCCCTCGGTGGTGCTGGTATCCAGATATTTCGAATGAAAGAAGGAAAAATTGTTGAGCACTGGGGAGTTGGGCAGCCTGTTCCAGAAGAATCAAAAAATAATAATACAATGTTTTAGGTTAGTTTATGAAGCGCTGCATATAACAAGTAGCTTAAACGGACACAAACAGCTGGCTGTGCTCGTTCCTCGCTATTATAGCCAGCCATTTTTAGCCGATTAGCAAAGCGTTAGGTACTACGTAAAGTTAGGAGTTCAAATTGGAAGAATTAATTAAAAGTATATTGTCGGGGATGCTTGATTTTATCGAAGATGATGACGATGCAGATTATAGTGAAAAAGACATAGCTGAGTGTAAGCTTTATTTGGATGAATTTTTAAATCAAATGTCTTTAAGTAATTTAGACGCGGATGTAGCGTTAAGTGAAGTGAAAAAACTTGTTATAAGTTTAAATGAATTGAATGAACGCTGTGATGAATGTTTAATTGAAACAGATCAACGCGAAGAAATATGCGAATTAATATTCATGGCACTAACTAACGCAAGTATTCCATTTGAAGGTGATCCTACTGAAGAATGGAGAGAGTGGTAGTACTTAACAAAACAATAAACAACATTCGCTTCGCTCATTGGGAAAAAGTCTCGCTGTCGCTCTGCTTTTCCCGTTATTGTAAGCGTTAGATACTAAGGGATTAGTTTTGAGTAAAGTCGTAATTTTTGGAAATTCAGGTTCTGGTAAATCTACACTGGCAACAAAACTGGCATTGAAAAATCATCTAGCTCATTTAGACCTTGATACTGTTGCGTGGAAAGCTAGTGCAACACCTGAACGACAAACTATTTCAGAATCAAATAAATCGATAAATGATTTTTTAATTGCTCATAACAACTGGGTTATTGAAGGCTGTTATGCCGACCTTCTAGGAATAGTTACTCTTAAAGCGGATGAAGTTATTTTCTTGAATTTGCCAGTTTCTGCTTGTGTGGAAAATGCTAAAAATCGATCTTGGGAACCTCACAAATATAAAAGCAAAAAGGCTCAGGACGAAAATTTAGATATGCTAATCGATTGGATTTCAAAATATAATTCTCGTAGTGATACATTTTCAAAAGTAGCGCACGAAAAGTTATTTGAAGAATATCAAGGAAAAAAGATAATCTATGTGACAAATGAGAATCGTACATAACAAACAAATTAAAAAAGGACACGTAAAGTTGGCTGTGTTCCGTTTCGCTTTACATTTTAGACAACTAATTTTTGCCGCTTAACGTGGCGCTGTGTTTATCGAGGTAACTGTTATGATTTCGTGGCCATGCATGCTAAAACTTGATGGCGATAATGAGCTTGTTTACTTAAATTCATTACGAGATTTCAACTTGGAATGTTGTGAATTTATCTTTAGTGACGATGATTATGTTATCGACTCACTAGGCCACTGTTATTCAATAGGTTGCATTTCAGGGGCGCTTAAGTTAATTACAGCAAACCGAATGTTGTCAACGTATGAAGCTTCTAATTTAATACGTGCTCATGAATTTAACAAAGCTTCACTTTGCCTTACTAAAATTCACTTTTTAACAGTCTCTGAAGCTATTAAGTCATTGTCTGATTAAAATAAACATAACAAGCTGTTTAAACGGGACAAATAACAGTTGGCTGGTTGCGTTTAGCTTCACATTTTAGCTAACCACAATTTGCCCCTCAACATGCCTTAGGCATATAAAAAAGGATGTCGCACCTGTGAAGTATTTAATAATTCTATCAATTTTAGTCTTGTCTGCGTGTAGTTCAACACCAGAAGTTGCTCTAAAGTCAGAAGCTACCAATATAATTCAATTAATTGAGCAAGCCAAAAGAAGATATCCTGAAGCTGTAAGAGGCACTTTTCAAATACCAATAAAGGCTACAGGTAGTCAAAATGGTGTAGTCTATTTAAATTCAAACTTAGATTATCGAGAACCTACGAATATTACATTAGCGCTTGCCCCTTCAACTATTGAAGCATTCTCAAACACTTATAAAATATCACCTGATTTATATTTCATAAACAAAATATTAGAAGTAACGGGTAAAGTTGAGCGTATTAGAATATATTTATATAAAAATGGGAAAAGGACTAGAAAGTTTTATTTTCAAACGCATATTAGGATCTTTTCTATCAATCAAATCAGAGTTTTGGGTTAAATAGACCTAACAATCCACTCAAGCATGACAAATAACTGTTGCTTATTACACCTGCGTCGCTTATCTGAACCAATAATTATTTGCCCCTTAGTGGGGCATTATGTGCATAGGTGAATTCTAATGAAATGGTTTTTGAAATGGTACCTCGTACTTTTACTGGCCCTTGGTTATGGCTAATTATTGAGAAAAGTTGTGACTGATACCGGCGGTTTTTCTTCGAAATATGGCGCGGCGATAATTGCTACTATCCTAGTTTTCGCGCTAATTACAAAATCAAGAGAATTGGCAGTAGGAAAATATGGATGTGGAAAACGCTATTTGTGGTATTAGCTATTACTAGCGTAATAATGCTTATGTTCGGCGTTTATCTAGGATTTAGTGGTGTGTATTTGTCTGCGAGTCTATTGTGTGTTGGGGCAATAGTAATATTGCCCGCGCCACAAGCACTCTATGCGCACTCTTATAGATCACCGAATATTTGGACTTAAGCACATAGCAATCAAATCAATGGGGGGCAGCAAACTGCTCCTGTTATTCAGGGCGTTATGTGAATAGAGAGTTAGTCGTCATTTTTAAACTAAAATGGAAAGATTATGTCAGCATTCTTAATTGTTCATTCAAAACTCACTAAACCAGAAATTTTTCAACAATACGTTGTTGCATCTGAAGATTCACTAAAACTATACGAAGGTACTTATTTGTTAGGTGGTGAACTTAATGAAGTATTAGAGGGTAGGCATGATAAAAACCGTACTGTAATATTTCAATTTCCAAGCCCAGAACATGCAAAACGCTGGTATAGCAGTAAAGAGTACCAGAGCGTTAAACACCTAAGAGATAATACGGGTGAGTTTGACTTTGTTTTGGTAGATCCTTTCTAAAGAGATTGAACGTAATCGACATTCATAGAACATTTTCATTACCCTTAGTGTGTAAAATATTCACATAATAAGCTGTTTAATAAGGATAAAATACAATTGGCTGTTTTCGTCTCTCAACATTTTAGCCAACTAAATTTTGCCCATTAACGAAGGTGTTAAAAAACATATGAAATTTTTGCCATTATTTATAGCTTTACTTGTCCCAACGATAGCAGTAGCAGAGGAATTTAAACTGGTGCTCATGCTAGGGGAAATTGAAGAGGTGCACATTAAGGCAAAGCGTCCTAAAGAAACTAAGCCCGGAGAGCCGATTTTAGATCATTCATGTGGAAGCGAAGTAGTCAACTTCAGGGTAGATGAGTATTTGATTGGTAGTGGTTCGAAAGAGCGCAAGCTGAGTCGTGTTATCGCTTCTTATAACTGTGGGTCTAGTTGGGATGGTATGCCTGTTTCACCCTCTATAGCTATGCTGTCTCAGTGGCCAACTTTCGACATATATCGGGGTATTATTCGGCTGACCGAGACGACCGATGGGCTTCAAGTCGTAGACTATATACCTCAGTTGCTCTCAGTACTTTCAATACATGATCAAAAGGAACCTAAGGCGTTTCTAATACCTCTTAAAGAGCCTATCGTTCGGTTACGAGGTAGCGACCAAGGAATAGATGAGCTTAAATATCTTTCTTCTCTTGGTGTCATTGAGTACCAGACTAAGGAAATCGACTTAAATGAAAACTGTATTTCAGGATGCGAAAAAGGCAACCTTATCAAGGTTTATGAAGTTAAGTATAAAAAGGGTATTCCTCTTAGCAGTTTGCGAGGTAATAACTTTTAACAAACAACTCAATTAGCCACAGACTCTCTGGCTGGCGCTTCGCGCTAGTATAGCCAGCAAGTTTGTGCTGCTTAGTTGCGGCGTTAGAGCACTCATTCCAGCATGTGTCGTATGACTGTCGTTATGGTCTCGTTGAGTCGTCGTAACAAAATCTATTATTTTTGTGGATAATTGAGTTGTCTCAAAAATAATAGATTGCAGGGTATTTATGAAGATTAATGCAAATTTAGTAATTGATTTAAGGAATAAGAAACCTTGGTCACAAGATGAGCTAGCTACAGCAACAGGTCTTAACCTTAGGACAATACAGCGAATTGAAAACGAGGCATCTGTATCGCTCCAATCTAAGAAGGCATTAGCATCCGTTTTTGATATAAATATTCATGACCTCGATTACGAGGAAATAGTAAAAATGAAACAATACGAATATAAAACCTTGGAGATAGAGAACAAAGAAGGCTTTCTAGTAGGGATTAAAAAATCTAAGTGACCTGATCTTGCTGAAATATTTAACCAAGAGGGAAAACATGGGTGGCTAGTTATCCAAATTTTGACCCCAGAATTATCTCAAAATATGTGGTCCGCAAAAACTGGAAATATGGTGGCACTTTTACAAAGAGAAGTCGTTTAGTCGTGCTCTAACAAGAGACTATTGCGTTAATAGCTAATTTACAGCCTTTGGCGCTTCCCACATTACGCCATCTCTGAGCATCGAATTTAGGATAACCACCATCTTTCTAATACAAGCGATGATGGCTACTTTCTCGATTCATAGGCGCCACACCGACTAATGCAGACGCTTGTTTGCTGCTGATATAGCCTAACTTAGGCAAGTTACTGATGATGGAGGCAGAGGCTATTTTACCGATACCTTTCATACTTTGCAGGATGATGTTTTTAGCTTGATAGTCTGGACAACTTTCAATCAGTAAGACGTTCTTGTTTTCAATTTTATCTATCTGATTTTTGAACACGATTAAGACAGGTTTTATGGTCATCGCTAGATGTTGGGGCAATATCTGCATTCTGTTTTTCTGCATGGTTTGCATCACAAAGAGTTGATTTTTTCTGGCGACTAAGTCGCTTATAGACTGCATAATCGGCTACAACAAAGGCGAGAAGTAAGCGCACTGTTATTAAATTGCCTTAGTTCGCAGGAAAAGACCATATACTAACCGGGCAAAGCCCAACAACGTTCGCATCTGCCCCTTGGCAAATCGCTATCAGTTAAATTAACCGTGTCAGTTTCTAAATTTTTAAGGTGTATCATGAAATATAGCTTTGTAATCGTATGTTCATTATTACTGGTGTGCATAGTCAGTTATGAAGTAGTCAATGCTTTTGGTCTTTCGGATTTCAGTAAATTGTATACAGTTCAATTTTTTGGGTTGTCTTTCAGTTGCGTTGCTTTTATCTGGGAGTTGGTTGATCTTCATAAAAAGCATCATAAGCCTTGATCATACGTTTCTTAACCACCTAGCTTATTAAGGTATAGAATTGATATTTAGTTATTGTTCAAATGCGTGGCAGTTAAAACAAATGGAGGTGTAGATTGAGTTTTATTGAAACTATTTTAATCGCTTTGGGGTTAATGCCATCAAAAGAATTAGCAACTTCAATGCAGAGCTCTAAAACTCTCACAGTAATGGTTATTGTTGGTATTATTTTATTCGCTGGCTTTGCATTTTTTCTGTTTAAAATGGCTGGAGATCAATCATAACCTTTGCAGTTAACCCGCTAACAAAAACATTAACTGGAAAACTACTCGCTAAAAAAGCGCTCGTATTTTCTCGTTACACCAATCTCAAAAGGCTCGCGTAATATTTGTAAAGATAGTAATAGTAATAAAGTTATACAGCTTGAAAAGGAGTTTAGGCTACTTTTGGAAGCTACTCCTAACAAGGGCAGTCACGCAGATTAGTTTTAAGCTGCTTTTGCTGCTGCTCGCTCAATCAATCAATCAACTTAAAACTAGCTGGTACTGCCAGCGTTAGCTACCTTAAGGATAGTTTATGGAACACCAAGAACATTTTGATTACTTTAAAGAAATTCGAACACATTATTCTTCTTATCATAATCATAAAGAAATGATGGCTTGGTCAGGCTTAGTTTTATATCTTATCACTACAGGATCCATAACTAGCACTGCAATACAGCTCAAACCTAGTTGGGTGTTATTAGTTATCATCACATTTCTAATACTTTCATTCATTCGTAATCAACTAGAAATGAAAGATTTAGGAGGTTCTTTTGTGGCCGCATCTATGTGGTATATGGCACAAATATTAAACAACAACTTTTCAACTAAAGA
>Ga0209712_10001718_pt1 | contig 18461 bp, 12 predicted proteins | sample ArcOceMetagenome_FD_187443 | JGI IMG/M metagenome (GOLD analysis project Ga0209712, IMG submission 187443) | Marine eukaryotic phytoplankton communities from Arctic Ocean - Arctic Ocean - Greenland ARC118M Metagenome (SPAdes) (version 2) | ecosystem: Environmental > Aquatic > Marine > Oceanic...
CTACGTGGGCGTAGTGACGAATTGGGGAATCATACTCAACGTGTGCTGTTGAGATTGTAATACCGCGCTCGCGCTCTTCTGGTGCGTTATCAATCTGGTCGAAGGCTTTCATTTCTCCGCCCCAAACCTCTGAACACACACGAGTAATCGCAGCGGTCAACGTCGTTTTACCATGGTCAACGTGACCAATGGTGCCTACGTTTACATGCGGCTTATTTCTTTCAAACTTTTCTTTTGCCATCTCAGCGTCTCCTCAGCAGGCGTTCACGTTTAAACCTAATATTTGGTCGCAATACTTCACTAAAATCTGGTGGAGCACGCAAGGGACGCCATCTTATACTGCGTTCACACAGAGTCAACGGGTTATAGGCTTAAAATCATCTTTTTTTGCCATTTTCGCTGTTTTTTTAAGCTAATTCCTCGTGTTTCTATTGGAAACAGCAACCATTGGAGGCTGTTTTAAAAAAAAGCGCCTATATAAGAGTATTTTTACTCTGAAGTGCGCGCATTATCCTGTATACTCGCGCGCGTTTTAGGTCCCTTGAGTAGTGGACTTTTTGATCGCAATGTCCTTCGATTTTATGACCGACTTTGACAACCGAATTTTATAACTGAATTTATAAACGAGCAGACCAATGACAGAATTATCACATTACAGAAATATTGGTATCTTCGCCCACGTTGACGCAGGCAAGACAACCACCACTGAACGAATTCTTAAGCTCACGGGTAAGATCCACAAGACCGGTGAAGTACATGACGGCGCGGCGACGACGGATTTCATGGAGCAGGAGCAGGAGCGCGGTATTACTATTCAGTCCGCTGCAACTACTTGCTACTGGAGAGACCACCGTTTTAATATCATCGATACGCCAGGGCACGTTGACTTCACTGTTGAAGTTTATCGTTCTTTGAAAGTACTTGATGGCGGCGTTGGTGTGTTTTGTGGTTCTGGCGGCGTTGAGCCTCAGTCAGAGACTAACTGGCGCTATGCGAACGAATCAGAAGTTGCCCGAGTAATCTTTGTGAACAAGCTAGACCGTATGGGTGCAGACTTTTTGCGCGTTGTTGGTCAGGTTGAGAAAGTACTTGGCGCCAATCCTTTGGTTATGTGCCTACCTATTGGTGTAGAAGAGAACTTCATTGGCTTAGTCGATCTGCTAGAACGTAAAGCCTACGTTTGGGATGATTCTGGCCTACCTGAGAATTTTGAAGTTGTTGAAATTCCAGCCGATATGGTTGAGCTGGTTGAAGAGTACCGCATCAAAATGATTGAGACTGCCCTTGAGCAGGACGATGATCTATTGATGGCCTATATGGAAGGTGAAGAGCCTACTATTCCAGAGATTAAGCGCTGCATCCGTAAGGGTACTATTGCTCTGGACTTCTTCCCAACACTTTGTGGTTCGGCGTTTAAGAACAAAGGCGTACAGATGGTACTGGACGCTGTTGTTGATTACTTACCTTGCCCAACCGATGTTAAGCCTCAGCCGCTGACTGACGAAGACGGCAACGAGAATGGCGAGTTCGCCCTTGTCTCGACCGAAGAGCCTCTTAAGGCACTAGCCTTTAAAATTATGGATGACCGCTTTGGCGCATTGACCTTTGTACGTATTTACTCAGGCACATTGAACAAAGGCGATTCAATTCTTAACTCTTACACAGGTAAGTCTGAGCGTATCGGCCGTATGGTTGAGATGCACGCAGATGATCGCAACGAGATCGCCTCGGCTCAGGCCGGCGATATTATCGCGATTGTAGGCATGAAGAATGTCCAGACTGGTCACACATTGTGTGATCCTAAGCACCCTGTAACGCTAGAGCCAATGATCTTCCCTGAGCCAGTGATCTCTATCGCTGTTAAGCCTAAGGATAAAGGCGGTTCTGAGAAGATGGGCGTGGCCATCGGCAAGATGATTGCTGAAGACCCCTCGTTCCGTGTTGAGACTGATGAAGATTCTGGCGAGACCATCCTTAAAGGTATGGGCGAGCTGCACCTGGACATCAAGGTCGACATTCTTAACCGTACCTACGGTGTAGATTTGATTGTTGGTCAGCCACAGGTTGCTTATCGCGAAACAATTACGATGCCTCTTGAAGATAGCTACACACACAAGAAGCAGTCTGGTGGTTCTGGTCAGTTCGGTAAGATTGATTACCGCATTAAGCCAGGCGAGCCAGGTACTGGTTTTGTGTTCAGCTCGGTGGTTGTTGGTGGTAACGTTCCTAAGGAATTCTTCCCCGCAATTGAAAAAGGCTTCCGCGGCATGATGGATCAAGGTCCATTAGCTGGCTATCCTGTTCTCGACGTTGAAGTTGAGCTTTACGATGGTGGCTTCCACGCCGTTGACTCCTCGGCAGTTGCCTTCGAAATCGCTGCTAAAGGCGCTTTCCGTCAATCTATGCCTAAAGCTGGCCCACAGATCATTGAACCAATCATGAAAGTCGACGTATTTACGCCGGAAGATCATGTTGGTGATGTTATTGGTGACCTGAACCGTCGCCGTGGCATGATTAAAGATCAAGAAGCTGGTGTAACAGGCGTTAAGATTAAAGCAGACGTTCCGCTGTCGGAGATGTTTGGTTATATCGGTAGCCTGCGTACCATGACTTCTGGCCGTGGTCAGTTCTCAATGGAGTTCGCACACTACATGCCTTGCCCGCAAAACATTGCTAATGACGTTATTGCTGAAGCTAAGGCTCTTAAAGAAGCCAAGTAATTAACTTTCTTTAAGACCTAAAAAAACCCCGCTGGTGCAAACCAGCGGGGTTTTTTATTACTTGGGCTTTTACTCTGTGGTTTGTCTTCGAAGCGAACTTCGAAGCCGTTCGTGCAATAAGAAGCCGTTCGCGCAATAAAGAGCACTAGCCCATATTTTTAGCCATGATGGCCTCGGCAATGTTCTTTGGTGCTTCACCATATTTATCAAATTCCATGGTGAAGGTGGCCCTGCCCTGAGTGGCTGAGCGCAGATCGGTGGCATAACCAAACATTTCGGCCAGGGGGACTTCGGCAGTAATCACTTTGCCCATGGGGCTCTCGTCCATACCCAAAATCATGCCGCGACGGCGGTTAAGGTCACCGACCACATCACCCATATTTTCTTCTGGAGACACTATCTCGACTTTCATCATAGGCTCAAGTAATACAGCACCGCCCTCTTCAGCGAGCTTTCTGGTGGCCATAGAGGCAGCGATCTTGAAAGCCATCTCTGATGAGTCGACGTCGTGGAACGAGCCGTCATAGAGTGTTGCCTTGAGACCTAATAGTGGGTAACCGGCAAGAACACCGTTTTGCATCTGCTCTTCGATACCCTTAGAAATGGCGGGAATGTATTCTCGGGGCACAGAGCCACCAACAACTTCATTAACAAACTCTAGGCCCTCGGCTCCAGCGTCTTCAGCAGGCTCAAACTTGACCCACACATGGCCGTACTGGCCTCGACCACCAGACTGACGGATAAACTTACCTTCGATCTCACTGATGTTGCGGATGGCCTCGCGGTAAGCAACCTGAGGCTTACCAATATTGGCTTGAACGTCAAATTCACGACTCATGCGATCGACTAAAATATCTAGATGCAGCTCGCCCATGCCAGAGATAATGGTCTGGCCGCTCTCTTCGTCTGTTTTAACCCGGAATGAGGGATCTTCTTGGGCCAACTTGCCCAGCGCCAGACCCATTTTATCTTGGTCGGCTTTGGTTCGAGGCTCTACTGCCACCGAGATCACTGGCTCTGGAAATTCCATACGCTCGAGAATGATCCGATCGCCCTCGGCACATAAGGTGTCACCGGTAGTGGTATCTTTCAGGCCAATGGCAGCGGCAATATCGCCTGCCAGCACCTTCTTAATTTCCTCGCGGCTATTAGAGTGCATTTGCACCATGCGGCCAACGCGCTCGCGCTTACCTTTTACCGAGTTATAGACTGCAGTGCCACTTTCTAAGGTACCGGAATAGACGCGCATAAAGGTCAGCGTACCGACAAAGGGGTCGGTGGCAATTTTAAAAGCTAGAGCCGCAAACGGGGCATCATCATCTGCCGCACGTGTAGCTCGCTCTCCGTTCTCTAGCTCGCCTTCAATTTCCTTGACCTCGGTAGGTGAAGGCAAGTATTCGATCACGGCGTCTAACATAGCCTGGACGCCTTTGTTCTTAAAGGCCGAGCCGCCCAGAACAGGGACAATTTCATTGGCCAGGGTGCGCTGTCGCAGACCCTGCTTTATCTCTGCTTCGCTAAGGTTTTCGTCCTCGAGGTATTTGTCCATCAACTCTTCGTTGGCTTCGGCTGCACATTCAATAATGTAGCTGTGCATCTCGGCACATTGATCGGCCATATCTTCGGGAATATCCACATACTCAAAGGTCGTGCCATGGTCTTCTTCGCTCCACAGAATAGCCTTCATCTTGACGAGATCAACGACACCTTTAAATTCGTCTTCTGCACCAATGGTAATCTGTAATGGCACAGGCTCTGCCCCTAGACGAGTCTTAAGTTGCTCAACCACCATCATAAAATCGGCGCCGGCACGGTCCATCTTATTCACAAACACCATGCGCGGAACTTCGTATTTGTTGGCTTGGCGCCAAACGGTTTCAGTCTGGGGCTGAACACCTGAAGAGCCACAGAGAACTACTACGGCTCCATCGAGAACCCGTAGCGAGCGCTCGACTTCAATCGTGAAGTCAACGTGCCCTGGGGTATCAATAATATTGATCCGGTGATCCTCAAACTGACCATCCATACCTTTCCAAAAACAGGTTGTGGCGGCGCTGGTAATGGTAATACCACGCTCTTGTTCCTGTTCCATCCAGTCCATGGTCGCGGCGCCGTCATGCACCTCACCAATCTTATGGGAAATACCGGTATAAAACAGCACACGCTCTGTGGTCGTGGTTTTGCCTGCGTCAACGTGAGCACAGATACCGATATTGCGATAGCGACTGATGGGGGTCTTGCGGGCCACTGTATTTTTCCTTTTATTTAAAGCGAAAAAAGGCGGCTATTAAAGCCACCTTTTCGCGATAGGATCAAATTAGATTTAATCTTATTAGAAGCGGAAGTGCGAGAACGCCTTGTTAGCTTCTGCCATACGGTGAACATCTTCACGCTTCTTAACTGCTCCGCCTTTGCTTTGCGATGCGTCAATCAGCTCGCCTGCAAGACGTTGGGCCATGGACTTCTCTCCACGAGCACGTGCGTAATCCACGAGCCAGCGCATAGCCAGTGCAGTGCGTCGCGACGGACGGACTTCAACTGGTACCTGGTACGTTGCACCACCTACACGGCGAGACTTAACCTCGACCAACGGTGCTACGTGCTCTAGCGCTTCTTCAAAAACTTCCACTGGACTCTTCTTAAGACGCTCTTCAACAATATCTAAGGCGCCGTAGACGATCCGCTCAGCGACTGACTTCTTACCGCTGACCATGACGTGGTTCATAAACTTAGCAAGCGTAATATTTCCAAACTTTGGGTCTGGCAGAATATCACGCTTGGCTGCTACTCTTCTTCTTGGCATCGTTTTGCCCTTCTCTTCAGGTTTTCCTAGGGATAGGCCCTAGCCTTACTTGGTTGTATTACCGATTATTACGCAATTGGTCTTTCTAATAACAGTACTACGCTTCCCAATTTACTTAGGACGCTTAGTACCATACTTAGAACGACGCTGTGTACGACCGTTTACACCCGCTGTATCCAAAGTACCGCGTACCGTATGGTAGCGAACACCTGGAAGATCTTTTACACGACCGCCACGAATCAAAACAACACTGTGCTCTTGCAGGTTGTGGCCTTCACCACCAATGTATGAAGTAACTTCAAAACCACTGGTGAGACGAACACGACATACTTTACGCAATGCAGAGTTTGGCTTCTTGGGAGTTGTTGTGTAAACACGGGTACATACACCACGACGCTGCGGACAGGCCTGTAGTGCGGGTACGCCACTTTTAGTGACTTTGCGTTTTCTCGGCTTACGAACCAACTGGTTGATCGTTGCCATGCAATATTTCTCCAAAAATAAAAAATGCCTTCCTAATGAAGGCCATACATTCCTTGAACCCGTCAGCTATACCAGCCTCTAGATCCAAAAGGGAGCGGCATTCTAATTACCGCACATCCGGGAGTCAAGCCGGCATTGCCATTACCACTAGGGTTGATGGCTATATACCGGCAATTCGCCCTTATTCTTCAGTCAGATCCGCGCTTAACGCTTCACTTAATGCCGCTTCAACATCTGCTGCGGTCAAACTCATATCTTCTTCTGTTGCACGCTCTGCTTTACGTCGAGCATGGTAAGCCAAGCCGGTTCCCGCTGGAATCAGACGACCTACAACCACATTTTCTTTCAGACCGCGCAATGGATCGGCTTTGCCGGTAACTGCAGCTTCTGTAAGTACTCTTGTAGTCTCCTGGAAAGATGCCGCCGAGATAAAGCTTTCGGTGGCCAGAGAGGCTTTGGTAATACCCAGCAACTGACGCTCAAACTTAGCGGGCTGCAGGCCTTCTTGACGCAGGCGCTCGTTCTCTGCCAGAACACGTCGATACTCGACCTGCTCGCCACGAATCAGTACAGAGTCACCCATATCGGTGATCTCTACCTTGCGCAGCATCTGACGGGTAATAACCTCAATGTGTTTATCATTGATTTTTACACCCTGCAGACGGTAAACGTCCTGGATCTCGTTAACAATATACTTAGCTAGCTCACTGATACCTTTAAGACGCAGGATATCGTGTGGCGTAGGTGGTCCATCAGAGATGACCTCACCTTTCTCAACGTGCTCACCTTCAAACACACCCAGAGTACGCCATTTCGGAATCAGCTCTTCATAGTGCAGCTTACCGTTAGCCAGTGGCTGGCCGTCGTCTGGTGTAATAACCAGTCGCAGCTTACCTTTAGTTTCTTTACCCAGAGTAACAGTACCTGTGATCTCGGCCAGGATCGCAGGATCCTTAGGCTTACGAGCTTCAAACAGATCGGCTACACGTGGCAGACCACCAGTAATATCTTTGGTACCACCAGATTCTTGCGGTATACGCGCAACAATCTGACCAATATCAATGGTATCGCCATCTACTACGTTGATACTTGCGTTAGCAGGTAGCGGGTAGTGAGCTGGAACCGTTGAGTTGGGGAAGATTAATTCCTTACCTTTCTTATCGGTCAGAGTGATCATTGGCTTCAGTTCTTTACCAGCCGCTGGACGCTCATTCGGATCAATAATAGAGATACTGGTGAGACCAGTCATATCATCAGTTTGCTGACGGATAGACAGACCCTCTTCCATTCCTGAGAAGGCAACCTTACCGGCAACTTCTGTCACGATTGGGTGAGTGTGCGGATCCCAGTTAGCGATAACGTCGCCAGCAGAAATCTTAGAGCCATCTTTGACTTTGATGACGGCACCGTAAGGGAGCTTATAGCGCTCGCGCTCACGACCGTTCTCATCGGCAATCGCCAGCTCACCAGAGCGAGATACGGCAACCAGGTTCTTGTCTTTGTTCTGTACTGTCTTGAGGTTAATCAGACGCACAGTACCGTCTTGCTTAATTTTTACACTGTCTACAGCAGAGGCGCGAGATGCAGCACCACCAATGTGGAACGTACGCATAGTTAGCTGTGTACCTGGCTCACCAATAGACTGAGCAGCGATAACACCTACTGCCTCACCCTGGTTAACACGATGTCCACGAGCCAAGTCACGTCCGTAACAGGCAGAACAAATACCATGAGAAACTTCACAGGTAATTGGTGAGCGTACGATCACTTCATCGATGCTCATCTGCTCAACACGCACAACCCACTGCTCGTCGATCATAGTGCCAGCTGGAACAGCGATTTCTTCGCTACCCGGCTTGAGCACGTCTTGAGCAACGATACGACCAAGAATTCGATCACCCAGCGAGGAGATAATGTCACCACCCTCAATAACAGGCGCCATCAACAGGCCTTCTGTAGTACCACAGTCAACTTCTGTTACTACTACGTCCTGGGAAACATCTACCAGACGACGAGTTAGGTAACCGGAGTTAGCTGTTTTCAGTGCCGTATCCGCCAAACCTTTTCGCGCTCCGTGAGTGGAGATGAAGTACTGCAATACACTCAGGCCTTCGCGGAAGTTTGCCGTAATTGGCGTTTCAATAATCGAGCCATCTGGACGCGCCATAAGACCACGCATACCAGCTAGCTGACGAATCTGGGCAGGTGAACCACGAGCGCCGGAGTCTGCCATGATAAAGACTGAGTTAAAGGAATCTTGTTGCTCTTCCTCACCATCTTTATTGATAACACTCTCGGTACTAATACCTGCCATCATCGACTTGGCTACACGGTCATTGGCCTGAGACCAAATATCGATAACCTTGTTGTATTTTTCACCCTGGGTTACAAGACCTGAGGCAAATTGGCTTTCAATTTCACGAACCTGATCGTCAGCAGCAGCGATAATATCGTCTTTATCATCGGGAATAACGAAGTCGTTAACACCAATGGATGCGCCAGAACGGGTTGAGAAGTCAAAACCGGTGTACATCAACTGATCAGCAAAAATAACCGTATCTTTGAGGCCTACACGACGGTAGCACTCGTTGATAACGGTAGAGATTGCCTTCTTGACCATTGGTTTGTTAACCAGATCAAATGGTAGGCCTGCAGGAACAACTTCCCATAACAGTGCACGACCAATTGTGGTGTCTACAATTCTGCGATCTTCAGTACGCACACCAGTGACTTCGTCGACCAACACTTCATTGATACGAAGCTTAATGCGAGCCTGTAGCTCGGCGTTGCCAGAGTAATAGGCGCGAGATACTTCACGGCCATCGGCAAATACCATGCCTTCGCCACGAGCGTTAACCTTATGGCGAGTCATGTAATACAGACCCAAGACCACATCCTGCGACGGAACAATAATCGGCTCACCAGAGGCGGGCGACAAAATATTGTTCGTGGACATCATGAGTGCGCGGGATTCCATCTGCGCTTCAATAGTCAGAGGCACGTGTACTGCCATCTGGTCACCATCGAAGTCAGCGTTGTACGCAGCACAAACCAGCGGATGCAGCTGAATTGCCTTACCTTCAATCAAGACTGGCTCAAAAGCCTGAATGCCAAGACGGTGAAGAGTAGGTGCACGGTTAAGTAACACTGGATGCTCGCGAATCACTTCGTCGAGGATATCCCATACTACTGCTTCTTCACGCTCAACCATCTTCTTAGCAGCTTTGATCGTTGTTGCTAAACCACGCAACTCGAGCTTGCTGAAGATAAACGGCTTAAATAATTCTAGTGCCATACGCTTAGGCAGACCACATTGGTGCAGTCTAAGGGTAGGGCCAACCACGATCACCGAACGTCCTGAGTAATCGACTCGTTTGCCCAGTAGATTCTGACGGAAACGACCCTGCTTACCTTTGATCATATCGGCAAGAGACTTCAAAGGACGCTTGTTGGAACCGGTGATGGCGCGACCGCGACGACCGTTGTCTAGCAGTGCATCGACAGATTCCTGCAACATACGCTTTTCGTTACGTACGATAATATCTGGCGCGCTTAGCTCTAACAGACGCTTAAGACGGTTGTTACGGTTGATTACGCGACGGTACAAATCATTCAGGTCAGAGGTCGCAAAACGGCCGCCGTCCAGAGGTACCAATGGCCGTAGATCTGGCGGCAGAACTGGCAGTGCTTGCAGCACCATCCACTCTGGCTTATTACCCGAACCATGAAACGCTTCAAGTAACTTAAGGCGCTTAGAGAACTTCTTAATCTTAGTCTCAGACTTAGTGTTGGGGATTTCCTCACGGATGTCCGCAATCTCGTCTTCGAGAGTAATCTCTTTTAGCAGAGCCTGAATTGCTTCAGCACCCATAGTTGCAGTGAACTCGTCACCAAACTCTTCGAGAGATTCAAAGTATTCTTCGTCGGTCAGTAACTGACCTTTTTCCAATGTTGTGAGACCTGGGTCTGTCACTACATAGGATTCAAAGTACAGCACACGCTCAATTTCGCGAAGCGTCATATCTAGCATCAAACCAATACGCGAAGGCAGTGATTTCAGAAACCAGATATGGGCAACCGGACAGGCCAGCTCAATGTGACCCATGCGCTCGCGACGTACCTTGGTGAGAGTGACTTCAACGCCACATTTCTCACAAACGATACCGCGATGCTTCATGCGCTTGTACTTGCCACAGAGACATTCGTAATCTTTTACCGGGCCAAAAATCTTGGCACAGAAAAGACCTTCACGCTCGGGCTTGAAAGTACGGTAATTAATTGTCTCGGGCTTTTTAACTTCACCAAACGACCATGAACGGATCATTTCCGGCGACGCGAGACCAATTCGAATATTATCGAACTCTGTATTTTGTTCTTGCTGCTTGAGTAGGTTGACTAAATCCTTCAAGGCTTTTCCTCCAGTAACTGGGTTTGCTGGGGTGGTTGCCCACCCCAACTGTCAGTAAGCAATACTGCGCTTATTCGTTTTCCAACTCGATGTTAATGCCGAGAGAACGGATCTCTTTGACCAACACATTGAATGACTCTGGCATGCCAGGCTCCATTCTGTGGTCTCCGTCCACGATGTTTTTATACATCTTAGTTCGACCTGCAACATCATCTGACTTGACGGTAAGCATCTCTTGCAACGTGTAGGCGGCACCATATGCCTCCAACGCCCATACTTCCATCTCACCAAATCGCTGCCCACCAAACTGCGCTTTACCACCCAGCGGCTGCTGAGTAACCAAGCTGTAAGAACCGGTTGAACGAGCGTGCATCTTGTCGTCGACCAAGTGATTCAGCTTGAGCATGTACATGTAGCCAACAGTAACAGGGCGGTCAAACTTATCGCCACTGCGTCCGTCGTACAATACAGTTTGGCCTGTATCGGACAAGCCAGCCAGTGTGAGCATTCGCTTAAGCTCTACTTCGTTGGCGCCGTCAAATACTGGTGTCGCAATCGGCACACCCTTACGCAAGTTAGAAGCCAGTTCGAGCACTTCTGCATCGGTTAATTCTTTTAGATCAGTACCGTAAACCGTATCACCTACATCGTAGATTTCCTGAAGGAACTTACGGATCTCAGCAGCTTTAGACTGAGCTTTGATCATGGCGTCAATTTTCACGCCCAGACCTTTAGCAGCCATACCCATGTGAGTTTCTAGTACCTGACCAACGTTCATTCGCGACGGAACACCTAACGGGTTAAGAACGATATCGACAGTGTCGCCATTCTCATCGTAAGGCATATCTTCGACAGGCTTAATAACAGAGATAACACCTTTGTTACCGTGACGACCAGCCATTTTGTCACCTGGCTGGATGCGACGCTTAACGGCCAGATAAACCTTAACGGTTTTCAGTACGCCAGGAGCCAGATCATCACCACTCTGCAACTTGCCACGCTTCTCTTCAAAGCGCTCATCGAGATTAATACGTCGCTCACCTAGCTGTACCTGTGCTGCAGCAATCTGATCATTGAGCGCTGCTTTATCCATACGGATAGCAAACCAATCATCTGAGCTGTATTCGGCCACTGCATCAGCAGTAAGTTCTGCACCCTTCGTCAGGCCTGCAGCCTTGACGACTTTGCCACCGACAAGGGCAGTAAACAGACGCCCTAGGGTTGCGTTCTCAACAATGCGGAACTCGTCGTTTAAATCTTTGCGGAACTGATCAAGTTCAGTCTTCTCGATATCCAGAGAGCGCTGATCTTTATCCAAGCCATCGCGAGTAAACACCTGAACATTAATAACGGTACCTTTAATGCTGCTAGGAACACGCAACGAGGTATCTTTAACGTCAGACGCTTTTTCACCGAAGATGGCACGCAATAGTTTTTCTTCAGGAGTTAGCTGCGTTTCACCCTTAGGCGTTACCTTGCCAACCAAAATATCACCAGCTGATACTTCTGCACCGATGTGAACAATGCCTGACTCATCGAGTCTAGCCAGTGCCACTTCGCCTACATTTGGAATATCTGCGGTGATTTCCTCTGAACCTAACTTAGTGTCGCGAGCAACACAGGTCAGTTCCTGAATGTGAATCGTGGTAAATCGATCTTCTTGAACAACACGCTCTGAGATCAGAATCGAATCTTCGAAGTTATAACCATTCCAAGGCATAAATGCGATGCGCATATTTTGCCCAAGAGCCAGCTCACCTAAGTCAACAGACGGCCCGTCAGCTAAAACATCGCCACGAGACACTATGTCGCCCTGCTTAACAATTGGGCGCTGATTAATACAGGTGTTCTGGTTGGATCTGGTGTACTTAGTCAGATTGTAGATATCTACACCTGCCTCACCAGTTTCAACTTCTTCGTCACTAACACGAACCACAATACGGCCCGAATCGACGCTTTCAATTTTACCGCCGCGTCTGGCAACTTTACATACGCCGGAATCGCTGGCTACAACGCGCTCAATACCGGTACCTACGAGCGGTGCTTCAGCTCGGAGTGTTGGTACTGCTTGACGCTGCATGTTCGAACCCATCAATGCACGGTTAGCATCATCGTGCTCCAGGAACGGAATCAATGAAGCTGCCACAGAAACTACCTGGCGTGGTGACACGTCCATGTAATCAATTTCTTCTGGCGGCTTCACTGTAAATTCGTTCTGGTGACGAACAGCAACCATATCTTCCGCGAATTCGTCTTTCTTGTTAATTTCAGCTGACGCCTGAGCAATCACATACTGCGACTCATTAATTGCCGACAGATATTCAATCTCTGAGGTTACCTTGCCGCCGATTACTTTACGGTATGGCGTTTCGATAAAGCCATAGCTGTTAGTGCGGGCATAGGTTGCCAATGAATTGATCAAACCAATGTTTGGCCCTTCCGGAGTCTCAATAGGACATACGCGACCATAATGCGTCGGGTGTACGTCACGGACTTCAAAGCCAGCGCGCTCACGAGTCAGACCACCGGGGCCTAACGCAGAAACACGACGCTTGTGAGTCACTTCTGATAGAGGATTGTTCTGATCCATAAACTGAGAGAGCTGGCTTGAGCCAAAGAACTCTTTCATAGCGGCAGCAACAGGCTTGGCGTTAACCAGATCCTGAGGCATAAGGCCTTCAGACTCAGCGACACCCAAGCGCTCTTTAACAGCACGCTCGACACGGACCAAACCAACACGGAATTGGTTTTCTGCCATTTCGCCAACAGAACGAATACGGCGGTTACCCAGGTGATCGATATCATCAACGGAACCTTTACCGTTACGGATATTGATCAGGGTTTTCATAACATCAGAGATGTCAGACGCGTCGCCGTACTCTTCATGTAAATCTTTCGCTTCGTCAGTCTTCTGCATTGAGAAGTAACGCTCGTCATAAAGAATACCAGCGCCCTGCTCAGCTTCGCGATCTAAACGACGGTTAAACTTCATACGACCTACAGATGAAAGGTCATAGCGCTCTAGATTGAAGAACAGATTGTAAAACAGATTCTCGGCCGACTCTTTAGTCGGTGGCTCGCCTGGGCGCATCATGCGGTAGATTTCTACCAGCGCTTCCAGCTGAGTACGCGAGGGATCTGCACGCAATGTATCCGAGATGAACGGACCGCAATCCAGGTCATTGGTGTACAGCGTTTCAATGCTCTTAATACCAGCTTCAATAATCAGTGCTAGATTTTCTTCAGTGATCTCGGTGTTACATTCGAGAATCAACTCGCCAGTCTTTGGATCGGCGATGTCTTTGGCCACTGCAAGACCAATCATGTACTCCGGAGTAACCTCCAGCGTAGTAACCTTGCCTTTCTCTAGCTCGCGAATATGACGAGCTGTAATACGACGGCCTTTCTCAACAACGACAGCACCCTTTTTGTCCACAATGTCGAACACGGCAATTTCACCACGCAGACGCTCTGGATCAAGGTCGAGACTAAACTTCTCTTTTTTGTAGTGGAAGATACTGGTGTCGAAAAACTTACCCAAAATCTCTTCTGAGTTATAGCCAAGCGCGCGCAGCAAAATAGTCGCTGGTAGCTTACGACGACGGTCAATTCGCACATACAGCAAATCTTTTGGGTCGAACTCAAAGTCCAACCAAGAACCACGGTAGGGAATCACTCGGGCGGTATATAGCAACTTACCTGATGAGTGAGTTTTACCTTTATCGTGGTCGAAGATCACACCAGGCGATCTGTGCAGCTGAGAAACGATAACGCGCTCAGTGCCATTAATAATGAAGGTGCCGTTATCAGTCATCAAAGGGATTTCGCCGAGGTAAACTTCTTGCTCGCGAATGTCCTTGATGGCCTTATTGGTCGATTCTTTATCGTAGATGACCAGACGGACTCGAACCCTTAGGGGTACCGAGAAAGTAACGCCGCGGAGCTTACACTCCTCAACGTCAAAGGCGGGTTTGCCCAAGACATAGTCGACGTACTCAAGTGCCGCATGACCCGAGTAACCAACGATCGGAAAGATCGAGTTAAGGGCTGCGTGCAAGCCAGTGTTCATTCGGTCTTCGACCTTAATGCCCACTTGCGTGAAATTTTTATAGGAATCAAGCTGAATTGCCAACAAGTAGGGCAAATCCATAACATCTGGCAACTTGCCAAAATTCTTGCGGATACGTTTCTTCTCAGTGAAGGAGTAAGCCATCTGTATTCCTCGGGATCATCTTGTTTGGGAGTTAACAACTTTGAGGCCATTCTCAAAATCGTTCTGCTTGTAAATTCCCATGTCTACAAGCAGGAAAGGGCCGAAGGGAAAACCCCTTCAGCCCAGCCTGATAAATCAGGCAGCCTGCACATCAAACTTACTTAAGTTCGACAGTTGCGCCTGCTTCTTCCAATTGCTTCTTAGCTTCGTCAGCATCGCCTTTAGAAGCAGCTTCTTTAATAGTAGAAGGCGCTCCGTCAACCATGTCTTTAGCTTCTTTCAAGCCAAGGCCAGTGATTGCGCGAACTGCTTTAATTACATTTACTTTCTTGTCGCCAACTGCAGACAGAACAACGTCAAATTCAGTCTGCTCAGCAGCAGCTTCGCCACCACCAGCAGCAGCAACAGGAGCAGCGGCAACAGCAGCAGCTGCTGATACGCCAAACTTCTCTTCCATTGCACTTACTAATTCAACAACGTCCATTACGCTCATTTCAGCGATTGCATTCAAAATATCTTCGTTTGATAGGGCCATTTTGGGCCTCCTAATTTTATCTGGTTACCATGAAGTCGCTTATGCGGCTTCCTGTTTTGCATCACGAACTGCAGCTACTGCGCGGGTTGTCTTAGTTGGGATCTCATTAAGAGTACGTACCAACTTAGTAACCGGAGCCAATGTAACGTTAGCCAACATACCAAGAGCCTGATGTAGGGTCGGTAATGTCGCAAGAACGTCCAATTGACTTTTATCTAGCAGTTGACCGCTAACTGACAGCGCCTTTACTTCAAATTCTTCATTTACTTTAGCGAAGTCTTTGAATAAACGAGCTGCTGCGCCTGGATCTTCCATTGAGAAAGCAAACAATGACGGACCGACCAAAACTTCTTCTACGCAAGCGTATTCAGTTTCTGCGAATGCACGCTTAGCCAAGGTGTTGCGGATAACGCGGATTTGCACGTTTTCAGCTCGAGCCTTAGCACGTAGAGCATTCATATCGGTTACGTCAACGCCACGAGCGTCAGCGATCACCAAGCTTAAAGCCTGGGCGGCTGTCTCGTTTACTTCAGCAACAATTGCTTTTTTGTCATCGAGATTCAATGCCACGATAAATCTCCTCGATTTACCTGAGTTACAGTCGAAAACTTCTTCGACCACTTAGGTGAATAATTACCAGTTCAAAATTCTGTACCGGGTTCACCGCCTGCGTAGGAAACTACCAGCCATACTGCGCTACTAATTATTAATCCCTTTCGGGAACCTACGGTCTTTAACGACCCAAGCTAACAACTAAACGTTAGCTCGGACCCCAAAGCCTTTTACTGGCAGCCTTAGCTGCCAGGTGATCATGCGCTCAGAGAGGCCTGATCAATAACTAATCCAGGACCCATAGTCGAAGACACAGTGATCTTCTTCACATAGATACCTTTGGCTGATGCTGGCTTAGCTTTCGCCAAGTCACCCATCAACGCTTCAAGATTTTGCTGCAGTGCTGCTGCTTCGAAAGCAACGACACCGATGCCGCCATGAACAATACCGTTCTTGTCTGCACGGAACCGCACCTGACCTGCTTTAGCATTTTTAACTGCTGTAGCAACATCCGGAGTCACAGTACCAGACTTAGGGTTAGGCATAAGACCGCGGGGGCCAAGAACCTTACCCAGCAAACCAACAACGCGCATAGCGTCTGGAGCAGCGATAACAACATCAAAGTCCATCATGCCACCTTTGACTTCGTCTGCTAGCTCGTCCATACCGACCAACTCAGCGCCAGCAGCCTTTGCTGCTTCTGCTGCGTCGCCCTGGGCAAATACACAGACACGAACGTCTTTACCAGAACCATTGGGCAGCGTAGTCGCGCCACGAACGATCTGATCAGATTTACGCGGGTCAATGCCCAGGTTAACTGCCACATCGATAGTTTCATTAAACTTAACAGTAGATAGCTCTTTCAACAGGCTTAATGCTTCACCAACTGAATAGAGCTTTCCCTCTTCAACTTTTTCATTGATCGCGCGACGGCGTTTCGTTAACTTGGCCACTTACACACCCTCCGTTTCAATACCCATTGACCGAGCTGACCCGGCAATAGTTCGAACTGCAGCATCCATATCGGCGGCTGTCAGATCAGGTTCTTTAGTTTTAACAATGTCTTCTAACTGAGCGCGAGTAACTTTACCCACTTTGTCAGTGTTTGGACGACCAGAACCGCTCTTCAAACCTGCTGCTTTCTTTAGCAAGTAAGAGGCTGGTGGGGTCTTCATCTCGAAGGTAAAGCTGCGATCGCCATATACAGTAATAACTACTGGTACGGGTGCGCCCTGCTCAGTGCCTTGAGTCTGTGCGTTAAAACCTTTACAGAATTCCATGATGTTCACGCCGTGCTGGCCCAGTGCTGGACCTACGGGTGGACTTGGGTTGGCCTGACCGGCAGGCACTTGCAGCTTGATATAAGCTGTTACTTTCTTAGCCATCTAACTTCTCCACTAATGGGTATTATCGCCTCAGGGTGGTCACTATAAATAGCGCCTACCCTTCACTGGCTCCCCGGTAAGCTGGCGGAATTGCCAACTTGCCAAATTTCTATCAGGCTTTTTCAACCTGCGTGAACTCAAGCTCAACTGGCGTTGATCGACCAAAGATCGATACTGCTACGCGGAGCCTGCTCTTGTCGTAATTCACTTCTTCTACCGTGCCGTTGAAGTCATTAAACGGACCATCGGTAACGCGGACCATTTCACCAGGCTCAAACATCGTCTTAGGCCGGGGCGCTTCTTCAGAGTCATGTACGCGCTGCAGAATCAAATCGGCTTCTTTGTCAGTAATTGGTGCTGGCTTATCTGCCTTGCCACCAATAAAGCCCATTACTCTAGGCGTCTCTTTTACAAGATGCCATGTGTCATCATCGAGATCCATCTGTACTAAAACGTAGCCAGGAAAGAACATTCTCTCACTGGTGCGTTTTGCACCGCCTCTCATTTCGACCACTTCTTCGGTAGGCACTAGAATCTCACCAAACCGGTCTTGCAATCCATTCATTTGCACGCGGTCTTGTATCGCCACTGCAACTTTTTTCTCGTAGCCCGAGTAAGCATGTACCACATACCATCGCATCGACATGCCGCTCTCCTAGCCCATTATCAGTGAGGCAACCCAACTCAACAGGGAATCGATACCCCACAAAATTAGCGCCATCAATAGAATAACCGCAACCACAATCAATGTTGTTTGGTTACGCTCCTGTTTGGTTGGCCATACGACTTTACGCCACTCAGTGCGCGCGCCGACAGACAACTCAATAATTGTTTTGCCTTTAGCCGTCAGAGAAGCCACCAGGCCGGCAAGGCCCATCGCAGCGACAAGACCCAGCACTCGATAGAGCACCGACTCGGCTGAAAAATACCAGTTTGCGTAAATAGCACCACCAACTAACAGCAGTACGACTAGCCACTTAAGCCAGTCAAGACGAAATTGCTTTTCTTCTGCAACAACACTCATGGTTATTTCCCAAACTATGCTGAACTATTAAGTGGCAGGCCAGGAGGGACTCGAACCCCCAACAGCCGGTTTTGGAGACCGGTGCTCTACCAATTGAACTACTGGCCTACAGATAACTTTATTGCTTTCCCTATCTGACAGCTAAGCCGAGACATCAAGATGCCTCGGCTTTGCGCTTCAGACTATGTGTTGCTATTACTCGATAATCTTAGCTACAACACCAGCACCAACAGTACGGCCGCCTTCACGGATAGCAAAACGCAGACCTTCTTCCATCGCAATCGGATGAATCAAAGTAACTTCCATCTGCACGTTGTCACCTGGCATTACCATCTCAG
>Ga0209712_10001719_pt1 | contig 18459 bp, 15 predicted proteins | sample ArcOceMetagenome_FD_187443 | JGI IMG/M metagenome (GOLD analysis project Ga0209712, IMG submission 187443) | Marine eukaryotic phytoplankton communities from Arctic Ocean - Arctic Ocean - Greenland ARC118M Metagenome (SPAdes) (version 2) | ecosystem: Environmental > Aquatic > Marine > Oceanic...
CCAACGTGGGCTTTCGCCAAAATAAAGACCGTCGATTAAGGTGTTTGATTGTGTCATTAGCGTACTTATATTTTTATATTTAGTGCAGCAAGAATAGACGATGTACCTGTTCTGCTCAACAAGCATCGATTGTATTGGTTTTAATGTCGTTGGACTAATTGATGAAACATTTAGATCGTAAAAACGGCCAGTTGCTTTCGCCTATGAGAACGACTGAACAATTACACCTATCAGCATTGATTTGCACTCTTTATGACTCAACCTGAGAGGCTAAAGACAGGCAATTAGGTGGCTGGAGATAATAAAAATTCATTGTTCACTTAATTTTTAGGTTCCGGATAAATTACCTTCCAATCTTTTTGTATATCAACAAGTTGCCAATTGTTTTTGAGAGCCTTATCTAAACCTTGATCCAGCTTGCCAATTTCAGAATTTCTGTCATAAGCCCATTCCCGTTTTTTGTCGGTGTGATGGATGATCATGCTAAGGCGAGAGCCTTTGCCGCTCGATACGTATTCTAACATTTGCATGTCGCCGTCTGAGTTACCAAATGCAGCAATAGGACGCCGCCCAATATGCGTATTGATGGCAATCACTTTGTTACTATTGTTGTTGTAGAAATCCATTTCAGGGTGACGAACGATCACCATTTTATTGTTTTGTAATTGGTAGGTTCTTTTTACTGTGCTGCCAATAACTTGTTCTGGGGGGATGCCATAAACCGATTCAGACCAAGCTCGAATAAACTCAATACCGCCACCGGAAACGATATAGGTTTTAAAGCCGTTATCCTGTAAGTAACTAATGAGTTCCAACATAGGTTGGTACACCATGTTCGTGACTGGTTGTTTCGTCACTGGGTGTTTAGCTGTTTTAATCCATTCAGTCACTAAATCATTATAATTTTCGTTGTTCATACCGGTATTAGCCGCCATGACAATATCATTAACCGCCGTTTTACTTTTGATTAAGGCTCCAGGAATATCTCCTTTGAGCAATGTTGCAAACGGTTCTTTGGTTTGCCATTCAGGGTTATCGGGTGCGAGTGCATAAATACGTTCAATTGCAAAAAGTAACTGTGTATAGATGGGTTGCTCTGCCCATAAAGTACCGTCGTTATCAAATGTGGCGATCCTCTCACTTTTGCTAACAAACTTAGCTGAGTTTGAATCAGTGACTTGTTTCACAAATGTTATTATGGTCTGTTTACTTTTAGTATTGTGCCAGGATGATAGTGGATCTTGAGCAGCTATGGCGCCCACGCATTGAAAAGTTATAGCTAACAAAAATGTATTTAGAAGTGATTTACCAGTCATAATTTATATCTCATATTTAACATCTGTCATAAAAACAAAAAGTACAGCTAGATAATTACATCTTAAACATCAGTAGTGATATCCAGCCTTACTTTTACTTTATTTAACGTTGTCTAAAGCACTTCAAATAATCCAGCGGCACCCATACCACCGCCAACACACATGGTAATAATCACATATTTAGCACCACGACGTTTTCCTTCAATCAGTGCATGACCAGTCATACGAGCCCCACTCATTCCGTAAGGGTGGCCAATAGAAATGGCACCACCGTTTACATTCAGTCTGTCCATTGGGATTTCTAGTTTATCTGCGCAATAAAGCACCTGAGTTGCAAACGCTTCATTTAATTCAAATAAACCGATATCGTCAATTTTAAGACCGTGTTTCTTTAGCAATTTAGGGATCGCGAATACTGGGCCAATACCCATTTCATCAGGTTCACAACCCGCTACTGCCATTCCAACATAACGGCCTAATGGCTCCAAGCCCCGTTGTTCGGCTAACTTAGCTTCCATCAAAACTGAAGCCGATGCACCATCTGATAATTGGCTTGCATTGCCCGCTGTTATTACACCACCATCGATAACAGTGCGAAGACCTTGCAGGCTTTCAATCGTGGTTGCTCTTAAGCCTTCATCCGCAGAAATAGTGACTTGTTGGTAAGTGACTTCTTTGGTTTCTTTGTTCATCACCGCTTTGGTAGTAGTCATTGCTGCAAGCTCAGCGTCATAACGACCTGCTGCATAGGCTAACGCTGTTCTTTGTTGACTTAACAAACCATATTCATCTTGACGTTCACGGCTTATGCCGTATCTCTTTGATACAATTTCAGCCGTTTGTAACATTGGCATATAAATATTTTTGTGAACTGATGCTAGCCCTTTATCAACCGCCATGTAGCTGTTCACATGTTCGTTTTGTACCAGAGATATTGACTCCAATCCTGCACCAATGGTGACGCTCATTCCGTCATGAATAATTTGCTTAGCTGCGGTCGCAATCGACATAAGGCCCGAAGAACACTGACGGTCTAGGGTCATGCCACTCACCGACGTTGGTAATCCACCTGCCAAGGCAGCCAAACGGCCAATATTTAGTCCAGTTGTACCTTGTTGCATCGCACAACCCATGATGACATCTTCAACTTCAGCGCCGTCGATACCGGCACGCTCAACAGCATGTTTTATTGCATGGCCGCCCAAAGTAGGGGCAGTTGTCATATTAAAAGCACCGCGATACGCTTTACCAATGGGGGTGCGCGCTGTTGCAACAATTAGAGCTTCTCTCATCTTAAATTCCTCTTGATAACCGTATTATTATTTCTTAAATCTACGCCAAACCTTGCAGCTGCTTAAAAAAAAAGTCACACATCTCATGGTTTAACTTTATTTGTAGTTTGCTTTCACAATTGTTTTTATTGCGATGATCATAGGTTATTCAGATTTGTGAGTTTTGTTATCACCTATGTGACAATTTTGGATGCTAAATTTTTTATATATTCATTTATCTGACCTGCAAACTAAAAAACCGCCAAGGCGGTTTTATTTTAACAAGCAGAATCAGTCGAATTTAGACCGTATATATCATTCATCAGTTCAGCTCTAAAAAAAGGTGTCTGATGATATTGATGCTTACAAATACTTCGTCAACAAGCCATATTAATAAACACTGAGTTGAGGATTTATAAACTAGCTCAACGATTACTATTTAAAACCATATATCTCTATCAATTGCTCGGCCGAATTCTGGCGGGAACTAGAGACCTAAATCTAATCAACTTCGTTTTTTGTAAAAACGTTTGATATTGTGTTCAGTATGATGATCCAGTATTTCATCTAATTTATGTCCAATCCTAGAACAAATCTTAATTTGTTCTAGTTGCGGCCAAGTTGACCGTTCACCTTCAATAACCAGTTCCTGGATTTCAGCAGAGGTAAGTTGACCTAGGAGTTTTTGGGGATCGACAAAATTGAAGTTAGGTACAATATTCACATCACCTTTGTAATCTTGAGCCATCACCGAATAGAACATGCTCATAGTTTTACCCACATCTGGAATTTTACGTAAATAACGTCGGCTAAATTTTTCGCCACTTTTTAAAATTTCATGAGTGGATAATCGCAACACTTTTTTTGCGCCTTTTGACACTGGAATATACTGCTCACCCTTCATAAGGGCCAATGCTAACGGATTCGCCTGACTGACAATATAATGATTAACTCCATAGAGTCTGGCGAGTCTTTTGGCGGGTAAATCGTCAGTGACAGCTCCGTCTACCCAGCGGCGATCCGGTAAATGGGGCTGGGCCTCACCATATACATTTTTCGCCATCAGCATAACAGGCGGATATACACCAGGCACAGCACAGGACGCCATGACCGCTGAACGCACATAAACATTAGGCGAAGTGGTAGCATTCATTAGCCTAGAGGATTGGTGTTCCTCATAAGGTGCGATAGTGATGCTAATCATTCGACCTGTCTTTTCATAGGCTTCCTGAAAGGTTATGTCAGGAATGATAGCTTCCAACATTAATTTCAATGATGCAGGGTCAGATTGTTTGCGGATTAGACTTTTAGTACGGTTATCAATCTCAGCTTGCAGCGGATCAAGCACCTTGTCACCTTCCAAAACAGTGGGTAACTCATCGTCAGAATAAGTTCCAAGAATGGCCGCAGAGATTGAACCGGCGCTTGAACCAGAAATAACAGTAGGTAATACTTTATGTTCGTATAAGGTCTTGATCACACCACGATGAAAATGTCCAAGTGATCCTGCGCCACTCAACATCAAGGCTGAACGACCAAAACAATGGCTGGCACGTTCAAAAAAATCAAGTTTGTCTTCCTTGGTAATCTCATTGGACTCAGGAATCGTTGAGATATGCTCCAAGGCAGCCACTATTTCATCAACGTATTCTTCAATTAAATGTTTTGTTCCAAATTTTGCCATTTTATACAGGTCAGATTTACCCATACCTCCTTGATTACCATGAATGCCCTCATTCAGCGCAAATAATAATCCAATGTCGTCATCCTGACTTCTGAACTCTTTAAGGGCGTCTATCCTAGTACGAATATTGATGTAATCGTAACTCTTTGACTCTTCTTTGCCTTTCCATGCTTCGAAACCAGAGATGGCATCATGCTCAAGCGCCGCATTTTTCCACTCATCATAAGTGTCAGCGAGGCGCATTTTGCGCTCCAGACGGGTTAGAGAAAAGCCAGAAGAGATGGATAACATAGAGTCAGATTTCCGCAATAAAAAGTTATATTGCGACGCATTATAATCAAAAATAAAAGATGAACCATCAAGATGGCTGATATAAACATACAAGTAAAAATGAGGGGGAATGTCAATTATCGATAAATCACGCAGCAGGTCACTGTAATTTAAGCAACGTTCAAAGTCCTTTTACAATGTTTATCTCCCATTAACCCGCAACAATATGCTGCATATCGATTTAAGTAACCCAAGCTCAGCTTAAATATTTTGGCTGTTCAATTCTTTTCTTTACTTAGCTTTATTGGTAATTTGTTAGTAACTGGGCTGGGAAATATTTAGGTGTCTGAACTTAATAGCAGTGAACATGAAAAAATAGTGCTGGAGCATCAGGCTGCAAAACTATTTATGCGCTGGTATGAACGCGAAACAGGCAAACCAATTCGCCACCTTTGGCATAACCGTCCCGCAAAACCAGATGTGTCTTGTCGTTTTGAGGGCGACAGATTAGATTTGGAAGTGGCTCATCTTTATGGCAGTGAACAGGAAGCCATGCAGATATTGAAACGGGAACTGAGCGACAAAACCCGCCAAGAACTGCAAGAATTGGAAAAAGCCACTGAGCCACATGCGCGTCTTTTAACTGCCCTAAACCGAATTCTGTTTAATAAATCCTTCAAACGTTATAAGACCAAGCGGGTTTGGCTAGTGATCCGTAATACTCATCCTGCTTGGGGCAAAAAACAGATCTTAGCCCTACAACATTGTATATCAGTGCCATCTGCACATCCCTTTGAACAAATTTGGATAGTAGGTGACTGGGATGGCAAAAGTGGCATCCTACAGCTTTTTCCTTGAAAGACTATTTTCTAAATAGCCCCTAATTAAGCCTTTGGTATTAAGTGCATGTATTTGCAGACAATTAAAATATGTCTCTGTACTTTTTGAGGCCAATTAGATAGCGCAACACCCCCCCTCGAACTAACAGGCTTTATTTATCACCTCAATCAAATATTCGATATCGTCCTCATCATTATAAATATGTGGCGAGACACGGATACCTAAGCTGCGAGCATCTACTCCAATGTGAGCGGCTTTTAAGGCATTAAGTACAGAACTTTGTGCATCACCAAATTGTAATATTGCGGTACCACTGCATTTATGGGTCTCTTTAGGTGAAACAAGTCGTTCCCCAAATGCTTTATGTATCAATCCTAAAAGCCGCAGATTATGCTGCCTAGCAAAACCTTGCGGTAATTGGTTGGCATAATTGATACCGTGGGCAGCCAAGATAAAGGGAGCTACTGAGGGTGTACCACCCCAAAATCGTAGTGCCCCCTTATGAGAGCGAAAGTCGTGTATATCAAATTCAAAGGGGTTGTCATGAGAAAACCAGCCTACATCTTTGGGTTCGCAATTATCTATCTGACTAGGGTGCACCCATAAATAGGCAGCCCCCGGACCTGAGCCTAACCATTTTACTGATGAACCTATCATAAAGTCGGGGGCCGTTTCGGTCAGATCTAAAGGGATTAGGCCCGCTGATTGCGCCACATCTATTAGGGTCAATGTGCCTTGTTGTTTTGCTAGTTCAATTATGGCTTTTACTGGCGCCTGTTGCCCAGAGTTTGAATACACTTGACTGATAAACATCAAGTCTATGTCCTGGCTTAAATGGCTGTACCACACATCTAAAGAGGTAGTATCTAATTCTTTAGGGATAAAAATGATTTCACATTCAGGCAAGGCACGACGTAATGCAAACCCCATGCTGGGAAAATCTTGTTCACTCATCAACACTTTAGCAGATGGCTTAGTCAACCTAACGTGTGACATAACAAGTTTGCATAATGCACTGGATAAATTGACCTGAGGACAAAAATTCTCTGGCGCATAATTGAATAAATGCCCTAAAGCAGACTGAAATGCATCGATACTGCTAAGCCATTGTTGCCAGGGTTCAGTACTCAGCTTTTGCCATGGGCCAAAAAAAGCATCCTGAAAAGCCTGTGGCGCGCTCTTAAGAGGTCGACCGACCGAGTGACTCAACAAATAACAACCTTGCTCAGGCAAGCAAAAATCTGTTTTATAATCCTTGTTAGATAATTCTAGTGTCATTTAAGGCTAGCCTTAAGGGTATTGAGATCGTTAAAGCGAGTAAGAATGTCAATTCGCTCATTTGCCATACGTTTATCTTTGAGTTTTTCTAATCCACTAAGCAGAGACGCAAGCGGTGGACCGCTTGCCGTGACTGTGTTTAAGTGGGTTTGAGTTAAGTCACTGGCAGGCTGAGTAATATACTTATTAACCAGTTGCTCATGATGTTGATTGGCAGTTTCACCATGCAGGGCACAAGCTTTTAAAAATTGACCTAAGTTAGCCTGATACCAGTCTTGATCAGCGTAGCTTTTAGCACTAAGAAATTTGTTCATAATACTTTCACGGCGCATACAGTCACGCAATAAAGTTTGATCTTCAGGCATCATATACAGAAATTTATCGACTAACAGTTGAGAATAATTGGGGTCGTTTGCCGTACACAAACCTAGTTGCATATCGATAACATTAATACCAGCAAAATCGCCTGCATTGGCGCCGCGAAAGACCTGCGAGCCAACTCGATAGGGTTTATAGTAAGGGCGAACACAATAGAAAAAGCGTGTGGCATCTAAGCGTTCAAACAAGATAGCATTCGAATCGATCACTTCTTGTAGTGCTTTTTGACAAGCCACTAGTAAATCATGACTAATGGGATGGGAAATCCCTAGCGGCTGAATTTTTAACAGTGCATCTGCTGCCCTTTTATAGGCCAAAATCCCTCGGGTATTATAATCCACAAAAAGCTTTTCATCCCCTAAGCTGGTAAAGCGCTTATAAAGTCCATTTTGGGATCTGTTATGAGTGGTTAAATGGGCAGTGGCAAAACGAGGTGTAACGCCAATTGAAGCACCAATATGCATGGCTAAAGCCGATGCTTCGATTAACGGTGAGTAAGTCTCACGGCTCGGCTCGGTTATTTCGTGGCGGCGGCAGGCGGCCATATAAATGCCAACATTACCTAATAAGTCAAAAGCGCTGTCAAATCCCTGATCTGTATTACCCTCAGCTAATAGTTCTTTGATTAAATCTCGCCCTTGCCTCTCCAAGGCCTGTTTAATATCTTCACCTATTCCCTCAACATTGGATTTGTCTTCCTGTTGGAAATACAGTGCTTCTAATTCATCATTAAGCTGCACAAACTGGCTGCGGATCCAGCTATCAAAAGCTTGTGTTTTGGGCGTCAGTAATTTCATATTTTCCTAATAATTATGTTCGTTTCCAGTTCGAGTCATAGCAACTCTTGGAAATATAGAAATATGTTGCCCACCATTGTGAAAATAAGCAAGTTAAGCGAATGAAGACCAAAACGCTGTCTTTTGTGATCATGGATCAGGGCGTGATTATATTATTTAACGAAGTGGCATATGTAGAAACTTTCTTTCTTACATATCTTTAAACATTAGACGTATATTATTATAAACAACATAGATGTCGAAATTGAATTTATGCAAAAAGTGATAGTTAAGCTAACAATTTTTTAAAAAATCATCGCGATAAACACCACAATATATAAAATCATCGTTTGCACATTTCTCATTACCCCGCACTGAGCCGAATTATCAAATTCACATGCCATTTGACAAAGAACATACCCGGCCCCCAGATTTTCATCATAATAATATGAGACGTTAACTGTAGATGACTCCCCTCTAATAAGACACTTATTCATCATACTTTAGTCTAATCAACTGATATTGCTACTGGACAAGAAATCAACATCTATAACTGTTCATGTTTTAAATACGTTTAGAAGGAACCTTAAAGAAAGTTATCAAACGCCATACCTATGTATCAAATAATAGATTTTTGATTCAATTCAAATGGGTTCAGATATGTTTATTGTTTATTTGTCAACCTTTTATCAGTATCAATATTATTTTTTTAGATTGCTAATCAGTAGCAAACCCGGCTGATTGATCAGGCTATATATATTGAAAAATGCAATCGTTAGATTTATAAACATAAAACGGTTATGAGTGATAAACCTATTTTAAAAACCGGCTTTTAGAAACACAAGCTGTTAAATTTTTGTGTTTATGATTCACAAAATAATAATTTTTTAAACTTAAATAGGGTCTGTTATTAAAGTACCGTGGCCATTTCCCGCAACAGGCTAAAAATCAATTATTGATAACTATACAGTTTTTATAGTGTCATACGTAAAAGGAAATACCTTTGGAACAAATAATACCCTATAAAAAATGGTACATGCAAATACCCATTTTTTTGACTAGTGGCTTGCTGGTTTACTTCGAATTTCCTTATATTGGTTTAATTGTCCATAGCTTTTTATGTGTATTAGTTTTTAGGAGATATTCAGATGGTGACATTACCAACGATATTGAAAAGTTTGAAACTAAAAGCAGTTCCGCAAATGAAGTTATATTGTTTACTCAGCAAATAACACCACTGGTAATGGAATGTGAGGATAATCTAAGTGCAGTTTTATCAACACAAAATGACGCTTTAGATACATTAACCAACTCATTCACAGAATTACAAAAAATGGTGCAAAAACAACAAGATTGCATCAACAAATTGACTCATGGTCATCAAAAAAATGAGAACACACCCGACGCTTTGTACGCAACAGAGATGCGTGATTTTGCTAACAACACAGGGAAAACCTTTGACCGGTTTATTGAGACAAGCGTCAATATGTCATCTTCTTCTAACGTGTTGCTTGAAAAAGTGAATGGTATTCACGAAATGATGCCAACCATCATCAGTGCTTTATCGGGTATTGACGATATCGCATCTCAAACCAACTTACTCGCCTTAAATGCGGCCATTGAAGCTGCCAGGGCTGGAGATATGGGAAGAGGCTTTGCTGTTGTAGCAGTTGAAGTAAGAGCATTATCAAATCGGTCTACAGAATTCAGTGCTCTTATCAAGAAAGAACTAGAAAAAATTCGACTGCAAATTGAACAGTTAACCCATGATGCTGCTGCTATTGCTTCTAATGACGTTAGTTATGTCTTAGACGCGAAACGGGATATACACATTGCATTGGATAACATCATTTTGAAGTCGAAAGAAGACTCAGTAGTAACTATTGAGCTAGATGATGTTGTCAAACATTTGGCTGTCGCATTAAATAATTCAATCCGAGGATTACAATTTGGGGATATTAACGGACAAAACCTTATTTATACAAAAGACCTATTAAAATTTGTCAATAATCAGCTTCAAGCTGCAAATGCAGAAAGCAACAATGGGCTCAGTGAGTTCCTTGAAAAACAATCAGTGAATATACAAAATCGACAACAAACAATAACCAATCCAGTATCGTCTTCAACGATATCTTCAGGTGATGTAGAACTTTTTTAGTTTGAGAGTAATAGATAAACAAATACAGGAAAAGATAAGATTTTAATCAGGCTGAAAGTATGACTCAAATACCGGCATGAAAAATTTAATTACAACTAATTTGTAAAAAATACCCTTAGCCATTAAACGAGATAAATATGAGTAAAAACATTTTGATAGTAGATGATTCACCCTCTATACGACAAATGGTTGAAGTCACATTAAAGTCAGCAAATTATTCAGTAAGATCGGCCTCAGATGGACAAGAAGCATTAGATATATGCAAATATACCCGTTTTGATTTTGTGTTAACGGATCAAAATATGCCGCGCATGGACGGTTTGACATTGATCAAGTCATTACGCGCCTTATCTGCATATACCTCTGTACCAATAGTAGTGTTAACCACTGAAGCAAGCGATTCAATAAAAAGTCAAGGAAGGGCAGCTGGTGCTACAGGGTGGATGGTAAAGCCATTTGACCCAAAAAAATTATTAGAAGTTCTCCGTAAAGTCTTAGGTTAAACAACGTAAAGGGTTTATATGTCTATTGATATGGAGCAGTTCCATGGCGTGTTTTTTGATGAAAGTCAGGAACATCTTGATAGCATGGAACAACAGCTGATGGCTCTGGATTTAATCAGTCCTGATGCAGAGCAACTTAATAGTATTTTCCGTGCCGCCCATTCCATTAAGGGTGGCAGTGGCATATTTGGCTTTGATGCACTAACAGGGCTTACCCATATAATGGAAAACCTGTTAGACAAAGCCCGCCAGGGTACTACTGAGCTTAATGAAGCAATTGTGAATGTATTACTTGAAACGGTTGATTTGTTAAAGACAACTTTAGAAACATATCGCAATAAAAAAGAGGTCGATCAACAAAGTATTGATAAGGGCATTGAATGTCTTGAGTCAGTACTTAACGATGAAAATACTTCACGCTCTGATACTCAAGACATGGATGACGAAGGTTTTGGCTTTTTTGAGTCTGAAACTACGACTAAATTATCCACTGATGATTCTGTTGATATTGAGGGTTTTGGTTTTTTTGATGAGCTACAACCAGCATCTCAAAAGCCTGATGAAAGTTTTGGTTTTTTTGATGAGCTAAAACCTATCTCTCAAGAGTCTAATGATAGTTTTGGATTTTTCGAGACTCCTACGATTAAAACTAATGAAAACGACAATAGAACAGATCTAAAGCCTAACGTCCAAGCATCGAGTTTAGAAAAAAAACAGATAACCAACACATCTGAACAAACTAAAAAAACGGTTGAGTCCACATCTATCAGAGTCGATATTGGAAAAATTGATTCGCTAGTCAATCTTGTTGGTGAATTAGTCATTACTCAATCTATGTTAACTATGATTGGTTCTGAGGTCACTGGGGAAGTTGAAGACAAATTACATACAGCGTTAGCAGAATTACAACGCAATACTCGAGAAATACAAGAGTCAGTTATGTCAATGCGAATGCTGCCCATGAGTGTGACATTTAATCGGTTTCCTAGAGTTGTTCGAGATCTGTCTAGCAAGTTAGGTAAAAAAGTTGATCTTGTTATGGAAGGGGGTACCACAGAAATAGACAAAGGCATGATTGAAAAACTGGTTGACCCTTTGACTCACTTAGTGAGGAACAGTATTGACCACGGAATTGAAACGATTGATGAGCGTTTAGCGTTAGGTAAATCGGAAAGAGGCACAGTTATTTTACGTGCTGAACAACGTGGCGGTAGCATTGAGATCAGTATTACCGATGATGGTGCGGGTCTGAACCGTGAAAGGATTCTAGCCAAAGCCACTGAAAATGGTATAGAGCACGATCCTGACATGCCAGATAATCAGGTATGGGCTCTTATTTTTGAAGCCGGTTTTTCCACCGCAGCTGAAGTAACGGATGTGTCTGGACGTGGAGTTGGCATGGACGTGGTAAGACGAAATATAGAAACAATTGGCGGTCGAATTGAAATTGAATCAACTTTAGGCAAAGGCTCCTCTTTTCACATTCATTTACCCCTGACATTAGCCATAGTTGACGGCATGTGTGTCTCTGTAGGCGATCAAATATTTGTAGTGCCATTAATGAGTATTATCGAATCTATACAGCCATCTAAAGAACAAATTAAAGATATATCAAACGATAACCTATTGTGGATAAGAGAGCAATATTGGCCGTTGATACACCTGCATAAAACGATGCAAATTGACAATGCCATTCTTGAGCCAGATAAAGCAATAGTGGTGTTGATTGAGAGCAGTAAAAAACGTTTTGCTTTGTTAGTGGACTCCTTAGTGGGGCAGCAGCAAGTTGTCATTAAAAGTTTAGAGAAACATTACAAGCGGGTTCCTGGTGTGGCGGGAGCCACAATTATGGGTGATGGCGGGGTAGCAATGATCCTTGATGTAGAGTCCTTGGCAAGTTTAGTTAAACCTGCCAGTAAAGAGAGCATACAACATGACTGAAATCAAACAAACTCAAGAAAACCAAGTGCATACAGAAGCCGACTCGCGTGAGTTTCTGAGTTTTGTCCTAGGCAGTGAGCATTATGCTCTGGATATTATGTCGGTAAAGGAAATACGTGGATATGAGGCAGTTACCAAAATTGCTAATGCCCCGCCCTTCATAAAGGGTGTGATCAACCTTCGAGGGGATATTGTTCCCATAGTGGACTTACGTTTAAAGTTCGAAGTGGGTGAAGCCACCTACAATGAATTTACGATTGTAATCATGTTAAACGTAGCGCAGCGCATTGTTGGGATTGTAGTGGATGGTGTATCAGATGTGATCCGTTTAGCTGATGATGAAATTCGCCCAGCACCCGATTTTGGTGTGGCCTTCGACAGTCGCTATTTACTTGGCCTAGTTCCAATTGAAGATCACATGGTTATTTTAGTCAATATAGAAAGTCTTATTTCGAGCGATGAACTCGGATTGGTAGACACTCAACTTAGTAATTCTCAGGAGTAACACATGAAAGTATTAGAGTGGGTAAAAAACACAGTGTTTGGTGGTGATAATGTTGCTAAACAATTACGCAATGCAGATTATTTAGGACAAATTAGTGCCATTGGAAAGTCCCAAGCGGTAATTGAATTTAATATGGATGGCACCATTATCCAAGCAAATGATAATTTCCTCAATACCGTGGGTTACACAGCACAAGAACTTACCGGACAGCATCATAGTATGTTTGTCGAGCCAGCCTATAAAATTAGTGATGAGTACCGTCAGTTTTGGGAAAAATTAAACCGTGGTGAGTATGAATCTGCAGAATATAAACGCTTAGGAAAAGGCGGCAAAGAAATCTGGATACAGGCGTCTTATAATCCCATTATGGATTTAAATGGTAAGCCATTTAAAGTGGTGAAATATGCGACTGAGGTAACTGAGCAAAAATTGCTGAACGCAGACTTCTCAGGTCAGATAGACGCTATTGGAAAGTCTCAAGCGGTGATTGAATTTAATATGGATGGCACCATTATCCAAGCAAATGATAATTTCCTCAATACAGTGGGTTACACAGCACAAGAACTCACCGGACAGCATCATAGTATGTTTGTCGAGCCAGCCTATAAAATTAGTGATGAGTACCGTCAGTTTTGGGAAAAATTAAACCGTGGTGAGTATGAATCTGCAGAATATAAACGCTTAGGAAAAGGCGGCAAAGAAATCTGGATACAGGCGTCTTATAATCCCATTATGGATTTAAATGGTAAGCCATTTAAAGTGGTGAAATATGCGACTGAGGTAACTGAGCAAAAATTGCTGAACGCAGACTTCTCAGGTCAGATAGACGCTATTGGAAAGTCCCAAGCGGTGATTGAATTTAATATGGATGGCACCATCATCCAAGCTAATGATAATTTTCTCAATACTATGGGATATCGTGCTGATGAGGTAAAAAACCAACATCATAGTATGTTTGCTGAAATTGCGTACAAAAATAGTCATGAATATCGACAATTCTGGGAAACCCTAAATCGCGGCGAATACCAAGCAGCGGAATACAAAAGGATAGGTAAAGGAGGTAAAATAGTTTGGATCCAAGCTTCGTATAATCCTATTATGGACCTAAATGGTAAACCATTTAAGGTAGTGAAATATGCTACTGACATTACCGGTCGTAAAAACGCCATAATTGAAGTTAAGCGCGTATTATTATGCTTGGCAGAAGGCGATTTAACAGCTTCTATCGATCAAGAATTTGAAGGCGAATTTAAAGAGTTAGGTGATGCCATCAACAGTTTTGTGATTGAATTAAACGAAACAATTTCACAAATAAGCTCAGCAGCAATAACTATTAATGATGCATCAACAGAAATTGCACAAGGTAATGCTGACCTGTCTAGTCGAACAGAAGAGCAGGCTTCCAGTCTAGAGGAAACCGCTTCCAGTATGGAAGAGTTAACTGGTACGGTGCGATTGAACTCAGAAAATGCTAATCAAGCTAATAGTTTGGCATCTGAAGCATCAACAGTGGCAATGGAAGGTGGCAATATCATTGCAAAGGTGGTCGATACAATGTCTTCCATCAATGAATCTGCTCGAAAAATATCAGATATTATTGGGGTTATTGATGGCATTGCTTTTCAAACCAATATTCTTGCACTTAACGCTGCGGTCGAAGCTGCTAGGGCGGGTGAGCAAGGAAGAGGTTTTGCTGTGGTCGCTTCTGAAGTAAGAACGTTAGCACAGCGTTCTGCTAATGCCGCTAAAGATATTAAAGAACTCATTTCAGACTCTGTTAGTAAAGTCGAAAACGGTAATGTATTGGTCAACCAATCTGGTGAAACGATGGAAAAGGTCGTCACTTCAATTAAACGAGTCAACGATATTATGGCAGAGATTGCCGCTGCTTCAGCAGAGCAATCCACTGGGATCGACGAAATAGGAAAAGCTGTGACACAAATGGATGATGTGACTCAACAAAATGCAGCGCTGGTTGAAGAAGCGGCAGCAGCAGCTGAAAGTCTTCAATCTCAAGCTGAGCAGTTAGCAAACAGAGTCTCAGCATTTAAACTGGATGATTCACAAGACAATAATAGCAAAGCTACGAAACAGCCAAAGAGATTAAGTGGCTCAAATACTAAAAAGCGTGAACCGGCTAAAGGAGAACTTTTGATACAAAGAAAAATTAGGGCGGAGTCACCTGAAGAAGATGAGTGGGAAAATTTTTAGGTAATAGGCTAAATGACACATTTAGAGCAGGACAGGGAGTTTCTATTTTGTCAGTTGGATTTTGATAATGTACGAAAAATACTGTACAAAAAATCAGGGATCAAGCTGGCCGATAGCAAAGATTCCATGGTGTATAGTCGCCTAGCAAGGCGACTACGCATTCTAAAAATAGGAAGTGTGACAGAATATCTTAAGTATCTTGAGGCAAATAGTTCCGAAGAGCAGTCATTCATTAATGCTATGACTACCAACTTAACCTCATTTTTTCGGGAAAAACAGCATTTTCCCATTTTGCGAGAGTACCTAGAAAAACATCCTGGTAAAAGACGGATTTGGTGTGCCGCCAGTAGTTCCGGAGAGGAACCCTATTCCATTGCAATGACTGTAGCTGAAACATTTGGAAGTTTTATTACACCTGTCGAAATCATTGCATCGGATATTGATAGCGCAGTGCTCGACAAAGCTAAAGCAGGTATTTACAACCTAAATAGTGTGACTGATTTAAGCCAATCTCAGCTTAAAAAATTTTTTCATCGTGGAACAGGTATTAATAATGGCAAGGTAAGGGTTGTACCCGAGATGCGTAAAATGGTGAACTTTAAACAAATTAACCTTACTCACGCAACCTGGGACATTAAATCTCAGGTTGATGTTTTATTTTGCCGCAACGTTATGATTTATTTCGATAAAGACACCCAAATTAAGATTCTCAGTCAAATGGTTGAATTAATGCCTGAAGATGGGCTTTATGTTGCCGGACACTCTGAAACTTTCACCAATGCAGGGCATCTAGTCAAACCTCTTGGGAAAACGCTTTATCGACCTGTAAAGTGCAAATAACGGTGGCTTTTTATAATCAAAATGAAAATAAGAGTTATGCACCTAATCGTTATTATGATTCGCATTTAGATTGCGAGGTAGTAAAAATATTACCTGGAGAGTTTTACGCCACAACTGAAGATACAACCATTGTAACGGTGCTTGGTTCTTGTGTTGCTGTGTGTTTGCGTGATTACAAAAAATGTATTGGCGGTATGAATCATTTTTTATTACCAACAGAAGCTTCATCTTTATCTTTATCTTCCATTTCACCTATATCAGAGTCTGCTAGATATGGTGTGTTTGCCATGGAATTATTGGTTAATCAAATGTTAAAGCTAGGAGCTGATAAACGTAGATTAGAAGCCAAGGTGTTTGGAGGAGGCAATGTACTAAAAGGTTTTACAGGGGTGAGTGTAGGAGAGCGCAATGCCGAATTTATACTGGACTATTTAGATACTGAAAACATTCCACTTCTGGCTGAAGATCTTCTTGGCATATATCCGCGAAAAGTCTACTTTTCACCGGGTTCAGGAAAGGTTAATGTCAAAAGAATTAAATCAATGAACAACAGTACCATCATGGACCGTGAGAGTGAGTATAGAATGGGAATTAGATATTCGGCCAAAAGTGGTGAAGTGGATTTATTTTGAGGACAAATGTTATGCCAATAAAAGTGTTGATTGTAGATGACTCAGCTCTAATAAGAAGTTTATTAAGTGAAATTGTCAACTCAGAGAAGGATATGTATTTAGTTGGTGCTGCTCCTGACGCCTATGTGGCAAGAGATATTGTAAATCGGTTTCAACCCGATGTTATTACCCTTGATATTGAAATGCCAAAAGTGGACGGTTTAACTTTTCTTGAAAAGTTAATGAAGGCACACCCCACTCCAGTATTAATGATATCTACCCTTACTGAGCGAGGTGCTAACGCAACCCTTAGAGCGCTGGAATTAGGAGCCATAGACTATATTGCCAAACCTAAGTTGGGTGTAGCGCAGGGCATTGAAGAATACCGACAACTTATTGTAGATAAGATAAGAATTGCTGCACAGGCTAAAGTAAAGGCATTAAGTAGTCCAAAAGCAGCCAATACATCAATGTTAGATTATTCGGGTACTGAAAAAATCATTGCTGTGGGGGCATCTACTGGCGGTACTCAGGCGATAAAAGAATTTTTAATGCAGTTGCCCTCAAACAGCCCTGCAGTGGTCATTACTCAGCATATGCCACCTGGCTTTACAACAAGCTACGCCAAACGTTTAAACACATTATGTAAGTTAAATGTAATAGAGGCGCAAGGTGGGGAGCGGCTTCTTCCCGGTAATGCCTATCTTGCACCTGGAAGTTTTCATTTGTTGATTGAGCGCAGTGGCGCTGATTATCGCCTAAAATTATCAGATTCAGCCCTAGTAAGCGGGCATAAACCTTCAGTGGACGTCATGTTTAACTCTTTGGCTAAATGTGCAGCAAAAAACACGGTCGCAGTCATATTAACGGGTATGGGTAAAGATGGTGCAGCAGGGATGTTTTCGCTTCATCAGCAAGGTGCTTATACTTTGGCTCAAGATGAGGCTAGCTGTGTAGTATTTGGAATGCCTAAAGAGGCAATAAGCATTGGCGGAGTTGATGTTGTATTACCATTGAACTCTTTAGCACCCGCAGTGGTTAAATATCTACAATCTGTCAATGTCGGCATTCGCATGTAAGTCAACATCTCTAATCCTTACCTTTGCCTAATTGCCAGAGTGCATAATAAGGTTATGGTTATGATGTTACTAACCAATAAGCAACAGAGTTTATTGGTTAGTAACATAGGGCATATCGAATTATCCGAATAACCAGTGAGTAATCGGTGGCTTACAATAATACCTACAGATGTGGTTAACTTTTTCTTAAAATCAGCCTTAATTAAATTGCTCTCTCCGCAATTTTTAGCACGTTAATCTGTTGTGCTACTAATTTGGTTCAGATTTGAATTTAATACGAATTCCCCCTTGGAGGAATAACCTGTTAATAAATTTCATAAAGTAGGTTTATGAGCAATACTCAGCAATTTGATTTTTGTATGACCATGACGACTTATATTAATATTGATCGAGAATATATAGTACGTAAACAACTATAAATATTATTTCTGGTACTGAAAATTCATCCAATTTAGATTTCAATGAATGATGGTTTGGATACAAAATAACCTATGACATACTATAACGTCCTTCGACATACATTAGTAAATAATTGACAAGTCTGTTGCATCTTTACTATTGCAATAATATTAATAACAACCACCTCCCCTGCCATACCCCGAAGGCATATAACAGGATATTTCGTCGAAATTTAATATCACTTACTTCTTATATCAATAATCGGCATAGTCCCCGAACCGAGCATCGTAGCCGGTAATTTACCATCCCAGTTTTGCGCTTCAGTGAGTTTTACGATAAGCGGATTATCTCCTAGGGCTTTTGCTTTTGCGGTTATTGCCTCAGCTTCAGCTAACCCTT
>Ga0209712_10001720_pt1 | contig 18457 bp, 13 predicted proteins | sample ArcOceMetagenome_FD_187443 | JGI IMG/M metagenome (GOLD analysis project Ga0209712, IMG submission 187443) | Marine eukaryotic phytoplankton communities from Arctic Ocean - Arctic Ocean - Greenland ARC118M Metagenome (SPAdes) (version 2) | ecosystem: Environmental > Aquatic > Marine > Oceanic...
CGTATTTGGCAGTAATGTTTTTCTGTACTTCGTTTGAACCACCGTAAATTGTGGCGGCTCGTCCGTACATATAAGCTTGTCTTGCAGAGTGTCCAAAGGCATGGCCGATAGATTCTTCAGTATCTTCACCGTGGATCACACCACTGTAATAACCGGCTAAATCCATATACATCTGCTGAATAGCTTGTTGAATTTCAGTACCTTTGATTTTTAACAGTGAAGACTCCACACCCGGCCCTTTGCCGTCTGCTGTTGAAGCCAACACACGTAGCTCTGTATATTCTAGGGCCATCAATTCAATTTCAGTATTCGAGAGACGATTCTGGAACTGTGTATCTTCGCTAAGAGGACGTCCACCGCTCACTTCTTGAGCGAGTAATTCGCGCAGCTCGCGCAACTTACGTTTAGAATCGGCAACGGCTGCAATTGAAGTACGCTCGTGAGCCAGCAAAGCTTTAGCATACGTCCAGCCTTTTCCTTCCTCACCAATGCGATTAGCAGTAGGAACGCGGACATTGTCAAAAACAACTTCATTAAGACTGTGGTGATCGTCAATAGAAGAAATTTTATTAACTGAAACACCAGGACTGCTCATATCAATCAACAAAAAGGTAATGCCGTCTTGGCGCTTACCTGAAGAGTCGGTGCGCACTAAGCAGAAAATCCAGTCAGAATATTGCGCGTAGGTTGTCCAAATTTTAGCACCCGTGACGATGTAATCATCGCCATCTAATTCAGCTTTAGTTTTTAAAGCCGCTAGGTCTGAGCCTGCACCCGGCTCTGAATAACCCTGGCACCACCAATCTTCACTTTTAAGAATGCGTGGTAAAAAATGTTTTTTCTGTGCGTCGTTACCAAAATCGTAGATAACCGGAGCGACCATTTTCAAGCCAAATGGCACCACATCGGGGATACCAGCTAAAGAACGTTCCGTTTCAAAGATGAAGTTTTCTGTCACAGACCAGTCGACGCCACCATGCTCAACAGGCCAGCCAGGAGCGAGCCAACCTTTATCATTCAGTTTGTCCTGCCACTCAATTTGTGCTGCTTTGTAATCGCCATCCCGACTATTGATGCGCGATGCCAAATCTTCAGTCCAATTCTCAGACAAAAATGCACGCACTTGGTCACGAAAAGCTAATTCTTCAGCCGAAAATGTAATATCCACTTTGTGTTTCCTCTGTCAATTGTTCATCTCGGGACTGCCCCCAAGTAAGCCATTACTTTACGCCCCTTCCTTTCTGTTGTACTTAGGGTAAAATGCCACTTAATATGGCATATGTGCCAAATAGTGCCAATGGAGGTAATGCAGTGTCCGAACCAAAATGGCGAGTTGCCTTACTCATTTATAATGGCGCCTGGGCTTCGACCATTTATGGCTCGTTGGAGTTATTTCACAGTGCTAACTTACGCCAGTCGCAGCATCAGCAATTTCAATGTGACCTACTCAGTGCAGATAATCGACCGGTGCAACTTTATGGTGGCCATTCGATCCATGGCGATGCTGTAATAGGAGATCAAACTTATGATCTAATCATGCTCGCGCACTACTGGGGAGATTTCGAACAGGTTACCCAGCAATATCCTGACATTCCGCCTTGGCTGGCGAAACAATACGCAAAGGGCACACGCATCGCTGGAATTAATAGCGGTATATTTTGGGCGGCAGAAGCGGGGATATTAAACGGAGGGCGAGCAACGACCTACTGGCGTCACCTGCGAGAGTTCGAACAGCGCTACCCCGATATTCAATGGCAAGCCAACCAAGCGAGTGTCGAACATGAGGGCATTTACAGCTCTAATGGTCAAAATGCCTCCATGGATCTGAGCTTGCACCTCCTGGAAATGTTTTGTGGTCCCTCCCTCGCCGCTGGCTTGGGCAGAGATATCAGCTCTGATACCCGTCGAATATACGATTTAAACCTCATCAATATCGCCGGTTTTCGACAACACCGAGATCTAGGTATTCACAGGGCACAGGATTGGCTCGATGAGTATTACACTGAAAGCTTGGAGCTTCAGGATCTCGCCAAACAAATTGGTATGAGTAAACGCACATTTATTCGCAGGTTTCAAAAAGCGACAGGTGAACTACCTTCTCGCTATTTGCAGCGACTTCGGGTTGAAGCGGCCAAACATCGCCTGGGTAATACCCAAGACAGCATTAAAACGATTGGAATGGGTGTGGGTTATCGAGATATTAGCTCGTTTTCAAAAGTGTTTAAGTCGCTGACCGATATCACGCCGCGAGAGTTTCGCGACAGATTACGACCAGTTTATGCTAGGAATACTTCAAAAGCCGACTAAAAATACGTTCGATATCTTTCAAATTTCGGCAAGGCTCAACACTGCCACACCAAGGCGCATATTCTGACATAATGGAATCGCCAGTATCCCAACTGTTGCGATGCTCCGGATTCAACCACAATACGCGTTTGCTCTGACGAAACACCTTTTCCCAAATATCAGTTCGGCCATCACCTTGATTATTTCGCGCATCACCGAGCATGATAACCGTGGTTTTTTTATCGATACTTGCCAGCGCTTGTGACTGAAACCCTGCCAGCGCTTTGCCATAATCTGTAGACAAGCCACCCCAGCGTTTCATGATTTCTTCGAGCGCCAACTCAATACCTTGTTGCTTAAAAAGTTCTGTAACCTGGATCATCTCAGAGGCAAAAACAAAAGAACGCACTTTCGGCATAACGTCTTGCATAGAGTAGAGAAACAACAAAAGAAAACGCGCAACCCGACTAACCGAACCGCTGACATCACAGATCGCCACAATTTTAGGTCGTTCGATGCGCGTCGCTTTCCAGCGGGTGTGAAATAACGCTCCATCAAAAGCGGCATTGGCGGCGATAGTTTTGCGCACGTCCAACTGACCCCGTTTACGGGTTAAACGTTTGCGACTATGTTGCGAAGCTAATTTCCGTGCGGCTCGCTGTACCAAACGTTGCATTAATTTATAATCGAGACGATCAAGCTGGCTTAACTTTGCTTGCTGTAGATATTCCTCACGGTACTTCAGGCCTTTATGTTGAGCAAAAATTCCATACTGCTGCTCTACGTAATCTTTCACTTGATCAAGCAGACGTGCTCGGGATTTTATCAATTCTCGTTGCTTTCTTTTGTGCTCAGGGCTGTTGGCGGCGGCACGAATTTCAGTGCTTAACAGATCATCCCCAAGGCGTTGCATTATTTTATAAGCAAAGTAATTTTTTTGAGTAAACAAAACAATGGAAGACAGTTTCTCATCTATAGCTGCCTGCGTGATTGCCAAACTCATATCTTTATTTTTACTTAGAGCCTTCCCCAATGATGAACTTGGGCTAGTTTGCATCCCCTCCCCATCTGACATATCAGCTTGGCTTGAGTGCGGATTGTTCTTTGCTTCTTGCGCATTCTCAGAGGACTCGCTCTCGCTTTTATCCGCTTCTTTATTTGACGCTTTATTTGACTCTTTAATCGACGTTTTGGCTTTTCCAACACCCGCAAAATATAAGTCAAACAACTCCTCATAAATCACCTGATCAGCCTGTCGCTTAACCAAAGTCAATGCTAAGACTGTTTTAGATGTCTGGCGACTTTCAAGCCCTAACAGCTTAATAGCTTTTAATGCATCCAAGGACTCAGCTGGCGACACATGCAGACCCGCTTCACGCAGCGCCCCTATGAAGTCAGCAACAAAACGCACCTAGCGTAAACTCTTCAACAAGGCGGCAATTTCTGGCTCAACTAATTCGATATCATCCTGAAACTTGAGCAGTAAGTTTAACGTTTCTTTTACCCAGTGTGAGTCCAACTCTTCAACATTTAATAAAAGCAGCGCCCTTGCCCAGTCAATGGTTTCACTGACTGCGGGTGATTTTTTCAGCGGCATGTCTCTCAATTTGCCAATCAGGGCCACTATCTGTTCTCTTAGCTGTGTATCAAGGCCTTCCACTTGGGTCGCTAAAATACGACTTTCTAAGGCGGCATCAGGAAAAGGAATATATAAATGCAAACAACGGCGCTTTAGCGCGTCTCCGAGCTCCCGAGTATTGTTACTGGTTAACATCACTATGGGGGTCGAAACGGCTTTAACCGTACCAATTTCTGGGATAGACACCTGATAATCAGATAACAGCTCTAGTAAAAAGGCCTCGAACTCTTGATCGGCCTTATCAATTTCATCTATCAGTAAAACCGCACCATCTTCACTCTGTAGGGCTTGTAGTAAGGGCCTTGGTTCCAAAAACTCTTGAGAATAAAAAATGTCTCCAAAATCATGAAGCCGAGCGATAGATTCATCCAAACCTCGCGCGCCTCTTAGCACATCGCCCAGTTGTTCTTTAAGTACCTGGGTGTAAAGCAGTTGTTTGCCATACTTCCATTCATACAGTGCCTTTGACTCGTCAAGTCCTTCATAACACTGCATACGGATCAGCGGCGCGTTAAGATAAGTGGCAGTAATTTTGGCTAATTCAGTTTTTCCTACACCGGGAGGGCCTTCAATTAGAATGGGTTTTTGCAAGTGACAAGCCAAGTATATTGCGGTGGCGACTGAATGACTGCATATGTAACCTAAACCTTCGTAACGACGTTGGATAATCTCTGGGGAGGCAATTTTTTCTTGATGTTTTATAATCACTGAAATCTAACACTCTACGATAAATATCAAATATTATTCGATTAAGAACCGACAAATACCAATTACTTATAGTGATTGGTATACTTGCAAACTCTTGGTACTGGGCAAACGAAGGCATTCATAAAAGAAGGTTGCATGAAGATAGTCAAACCATCGGCCAAAACTTTTTGTTTATACGCCTGACTTATTATTTGAGGTTCATAAAGGGGATTGACTTCCAAGCCCCTTATGGTCTGTTTCATTGGGTCAAGTATTCATGCACTTGCTCTCTGTCCGACAATACAAATAACAACACTACATCACCGGGTTGTGCAAAACCCATTGCGATTTTCACGCCTTCTAGAGGGTCAGCAGCATAGTGTATTTTTTCTGATGGAATCGATTGTTGGCATAGGTACTTGCCAACAATTTTAGGGACATCACCTATCTCGCGGCCGCGTAAATAACGCTCTAATTCCGCGACAACATATAAACTTGCATCTAATTCAGTGACTGCATCGGTGAGGTTACGAATTTCGTCGTTACTTCTGTCACCAGCATGGCTGAACATGACTATTTTACGTTTAGCGGGTAATTGGTTAATAGTTTTTACGACAGCCCGCATACTGTGTTCATTGTGAGCAAAGTCGACTAGTACCTTGATATCATTGATCTCGTAGATATTGCCTCTTCCGGGATTATCTTCAGCGTTACTACCAAAATCTTTTAAGCCGGCTCTGATTGACTCTGTCGGTAAATTAAGCGCTTTACATAAACCCACCACACCTAAAGCATTTTGAACATTGTGCTCGGCAGCACCATTGAGCGTCATGGGGACCTGTTCTAATGATGCAATATCTTCTTCTTCGTTGCCCATGGCATAAATAATATGTTTATTACGTATAAATACGACCGCACCGCCTGTTTTCAACTGGCTTTGAATCAAAGTATTGGATTCGTCTGTACTGAACCAACACATCTTATTATCGAGCTTTAACCCTTGCTCAATGACAAGTGAATTATCAGCATTCAATACTAAAGTGCCCTGTGCATTGAGTCCCTTAGCGACCACAAACTTTGTTTCTGCCAACTCTTGAACTGTATTGATACCGTATTGACCCAAATGATCACTGGCAACATTAGTAATAAGCGCCACATCTACTGAATCGATGGGCAAACCTCTTCTTAATATTCCACCACGGGCGACCTCTAAAAATGCCAGTTCAGTGCGTGGGTCTCTCAGTAACATTCTGGCTCCACCCGGTCCAGAATAGTCACCTGTGTCAATAATGTTATCACCCACACGAATAAAATCAGTAGACGTGACCCCAGCAACATAACCTGCATTTTTAGCAATGTGTGACGCTAAACGTACACTGGTTGATTTACCATTTGTGCCTGTGATGAACGCTTTTGGTATGTCTTGATAGTGTTGCCATTGAATATCCTTTAACTCCGGCAATTCACGTACAGGCCAAGTGTGTGAAGACTTACCCATGCCTAGGCTGACTTCGTCATCATCAGTTATGCAACTCACACCATGTTTTTGTGCCTCGTGCATAAATGTTAAAAGTGCAGGATTGCGTTCTTTGGCAAGTTCATGATGCAATTCATTTAAGCGTTGTTGCCAATTGGGAGGTGTTTGGTTTTTAAGCTCTGCAACAGCACAATACCAAGCTAATTCAGCAAGATCGCAAGCACAGTAAAGAGCGTCCATGGGGGCGCTAAGGGCTAAGTTTGCTCCGTCGCTATGCAGGCGAAAGGCAGTGTGTTGCTGCCAACCAAAATCAGTTAACAGCTTACCGGTCCACATCTGCCAAACACTCACTACTTTGCGCTTATCGATACCTTCGATAAACACATCTAGAATGGCACCGGGATAATCCCATAACAAGTTAAGCCCAGTTAAGCGCCTTGCTTCGTCTAGTTCTAATCGCATTATTCTAATATTCCTTAATCAGAATCTTCGTCATGCTCAACCACTAAACGCACACCACGATCATCATGCACCAGTGACTCACCCACGTTTAACTCAAACTTGTGCTCTACGTGTTTAAATAGTTTTTCAGGGAAATCGAGAGAAGGTGTTTCATCTTGATTGTCTGTGTTTGTATCGCTATTAAAATGCACAATCTGTTTCCAACAACGGGTAATGTTATCCCCCAGAATAATCAGTAAGTCTCCTTTTTTACACTCTTTAAGGGCTTGCTCAACCGCATCTTCTTCAGATGGGATAACTTGAATGTTAGCTTCATCTATACCAGCATCAAGCAATGTTTGTTTAAGCATTTGCGGCACTTCATCATGACCTCGACCTCTTCTGTCATCGTCAGCTTTGCAAATGAAAGTATCAAACCCTTTGGCGGTAATGTTTGCCACAGCTAGCACATCTTCATCTCGCCGGTCTCCGGGCATCGCCAGCACAATACGGCGCTTTCCATTCACATCTAACCGTGTTGCTAAGTCGGTGATCGTAGCGATTGCAGCTGGATTGTGAGCGTAATCAAGTATGACTTTAAACGGTAACTCATCGTAAATATTGAGTCGACCTGGCGCTTGATAGAATGACGTATTGAAAATCCGTAATCCTTGGCGAATATTTTCCAAAGAGGTATCAAAACTGTAAGCAATAGCCGCGGCAAACATGGCATTTTGCACATTGTGCAACGCCTTACCTTCGACTGTAGCAGGAATTAAATGCGTCCATAGTAAGGGGATATGTGCGCCCTTATCATAAATGGTGATCATATCGCCATTTATGCCCTTTTCGAGCACAGCCGCCATGCCACCACTGCGAATATGTTCGCGCACTAAGCCATGACCCGAGTCCATAGTAATATAACAAATACGTTCAGCATCACAAAAGTCGGCCATCTGTAAACACAGGTGATCATCGGCATTCAGTACCACCACATCTTTGGCAACTTCAACTACCACACGTTTTATTTGCGCCAATTGCTCGACTGTATTAATACCCCTTTGCCCCAGATGATCAGCTGTCACATTAAGACAGGCGCCAACATTACACGAGGTATAACCTAAACCGCGCTTGAGAATACCACCACGAGCTGTTTCCATAATGGCGAAATCAACACTAGGGTCACGTAATACAATTTGTGCCGCTGTGGGTCCGGTCATGTCTCCTTTAACCGTTAAATGGCCGTCAATATAGACTCCATCTGTAGAGGTCATACCCGTAGTAAATCCAGATGATTTCATAATGCTGGCTAACATACGAGATGTGGTTGTTTTACCATTAGTACCGGTAATAGCGGCAATAGGAATACGCGCATTAGTGCCTGCTGGGAACAACATATCAATGACTTTACCAGCCACATCTCTAGGAGTACCTTCGCTGGGTGCCACATGCATTCTAAAACCAGGCGCAGCATTACACTCACAAATACCGCCACCAATTTCTTTATAAGATTTACTGATATCGTCTGTTAGAAAATCCACCCCTCCAATGTCAAGACCGATGGCTTTGATAGCGCGCACCGCCATATCTCTGTTGTCAGGGTGCACCATATCGGTCACATCGATGGCTGTGCCACCAGTGGATAGGTTTGCTGTAGAGCGTAAAAAGAAAACTTGGCCTTTGTCTAATACTGTTTTTTTGTTGTAGCTAGCTTCCTTCATTAGCCGTTCAGCTTGACTGTCTAGCTCTAATCTAGTGAGCACTTTTTCATGACCGATACCGCGACGGGGATCGAGGTTAACAATATCAATGAGCTCTTCGATGCTGCGTTCACCATCACCTACCACGTGTCCGGGCACTCTTTTGGCTACGGCGACAAGTTCATTATTTACCACTAACATTCGGTGATCATAGCCAGTTAAGAAACTTTCTATCAAAATGGCTTTACTGGTGCCATGTTGCTGCGCTTCATGGTAGGCAGTGAACACCTCTTCATCTGTTGTGAGGTTGATACTGACACCTCGCCCGTGATTCGCATTTAACGGTTTAACTACCACCGGATAACCAATTTTATTAGCAGCACTGGCAGCTTGCTTTTCACTGTAAACCATCATTTGTTGTGGAACGGGTAAACCTAAGTCGTTGAGTAGGTTGTGGGTGTCTTCTTTATCGCAAGAAATTTCTACTGCTATATGTCTGGTTTCACTGGTGATGGTGGCTTGGATACGCTGCTGGTATTTACCGTGCCCAAACTGCACAAGACTGTATTCATTCAGTCTAAGCCAAGGAATATTTCGCTGTTCAGCAGCAGCAACTAGAGAGCCGGTACTGGGGCCAAACTCTTTACGCTGAGCCATGCGCACAAAACTACGAAGCTCATCGTTAAAGTCAAAATCATCCTCGACATCTGCCTTAATAACTTGTTGCACATTAGCCGGCATCAAGTGAGTTAATAAACGCAACCCTAATGAGCCCGCTTCTAGCCCCACGTCTTTTTGATGATATTGATAGACAACGTTGTAACAACCTTCTTTCTTTAAACTTCTGGTGCGTCCAAAATTGACCGGTGAGCCTGCTAAGTTTTGTAGTTCAAGGGCGACATGTTCCCAAATATGACCTATCCAGGTTCCCTCATCTTCTTTCAAGCGCTTGATAAAGCCGCCTTCTTCACCATATGAGCAGCCGTGGCTTTGCAATGAAGGCAAAGCGGCTATCAATCCATCAATAAAATCTACGCCTAATTTTACCGAAGGCCATTGCTCTAATTCACCAATATCGATTTGATAACGAATAACAGGGAAGTTGGCGTAGATGTTCGGGCCAACATACACATTTTTGCTAAGAATTTTCATAGACTATAAGTTCCTGCTTAAGTATTTGAATAAAGATATTGTGGAGATTGCATAGATCACTTACGCACAAAACATACGTTATAGAAAAACGCTGATAAGCGCCAATGTTTTTAGTGTGTTAAGGACAATTGGTAGTATGATTTTGTAGTAAAAAAATCACCTGTGCATGTTATACCCATACCAACGCAAAATGCACACCATCGAGTTGCAGTGGGTCCTATTCCAAGTCCATGCAACGAAGAAGTGGAGTGCCTCGGGCGTTTTCTTGGTGCCGGTTTTAAAGTCATTCATCAATGCTGGTTATTTTTGACCTAGATGACTAAGCCTACAAATAGCCGCCTTGCCTAAACTGCTTTACGCTGCGGCTGAGTCCAACATTTTGAATGTGTTATGGGTACATCACAAGGGGTTATTCGATGAAAGCTTTACGATCGTTAATATTATAACGACTCCCGTTAGCCAATATATGTAGTTTTAAGTTGAGTAACGTAAGTGCATCACCACTGCGCGCTTCAGCCATAGATGAGTGCTCTATATCCGAAGGATCGATGACCGTAATGGCACCGCTGCCCACGACAGTAAATTCGTTATCACTGTCAATAAAAGCAGCCGTATCTTCATCAAGTCCTAAACCTAATAAAAATGGATTATAAGACACCGCACTTAACAAACGTGACAGTCTATTGCGTTCATTAAAATGCTGGTCAACTACGATAGTATTAATCAGTCCCATACCGGGTGCTAGGTTAACACCATCTTCGGTAGGTACAATACCGGTACTACCACCCGTGATCATATGTTGCGACACAATAGCTGCACCTGCTGAAGTACCCGCTACGTGAACGCCTTGGGCATTTAGCTTACGAATAGTTTTGGCTATAGGTGTGCCTCCCAGAATAGTGGATAATCGCAGTTGATTACCACCGGTAATAAATATGCCAGTACACCCTTCAAGCTGTGTGACATACTCTTCTTTTTTAGCATCATTACGATCACTAATTGGTAACCAATGGGTATTACCTACCCCTAAATCTGTGAATACTTTTTGATATCGCTCGCCTGTATCTTTCAGCTGAGACGCGGTAGGTACGATGCAAATATCAGCTTCACTGCCACCGCATAACTCAACAAACTTCTTTAAAATTTCAGGATTATTAATTTTTTCTTCAGCACCACCGATGGGTATGACAAACCCGCGCTGTTGCCCTTCAATATCTGGAGACGGCATTTTTATTCCTCAAACATACCTTTCTTAACCACTTCTTTATCATAGATATGCCAAACACCGTTTGCCATTACATGACTTATACGGTTTTGTTTATCTAAAACGATTATATCAGCGTCCATACCGAGTGCTATTCGACCTTTATTTTTAAAGTTCATCAGCGTTGCAACATTGCTTGTAAAAAAGGCTAAGCAATCTTGTATTTTTGTTCCTTGATCAATCAACTGGTAAAAAACATTAGTCATTGCAATAGAATTGGCAAAATCCATTTTAGTCATATGACCCTGTTTATCAAAATTAGGCAGACAACCGCCGCCATCAGAGCTGATGGTTAATTTGTCCTGAGGATAGTCGCTGTTTATAAAGCGTAACAACGCATCAGCTGGCTCATAGCCAACATCACCAGTTTCAAATGCGGTGACATCAATCCAGCAGCCTTGCTTGGTTAACTCGCAAGCTTCTTCAAATAATTCTCTGCGCCGATTCACATGTGTAGGGTTAAAGGTTTTAGCGGGTATCTCGGACTGTGCTAATGCTTCACGCACTAACTCTAATCCACGTTCACCATCACCTAAATGCAAATGTACTATTCCCGCTTTACCGGTCATCAAGCGTGAAACATGGGCCTCTGATGCCACTTTTAACAATTCATTCAGTGTGGGTTGAGACGAACGGTGATCACTGATGGCTAATTCACCCACACCCACAATGGGCTCTATAAAAACAATATCGGTTCTGATGGAGCCAGTAAGAGTAGTAGGTGGAAGATGATAACCACCGGTATAGCAGTAGGCAGACAATCCCTCTTCACGCAATGAGTATACTTGTGCCAATAATGATTCAGTACTTCGAGTGACATCATCGGTGCCCAACAGACCCACAGCAGTCGTCACACCTGCTTTGGTGAATTGACTTAAAGGCACAGCAGGAACACGACTAGAAAAACCTGCTTCCCCCCCACCGCCAGTAATATGAGTATGAGCGTCGATAAAACCGGGAATAAGGGCTTGACCGTGTAAATCTAACTCATCAACAGCAAGTAGCGGGTCCAAAACGGGTAATACATCACCCATATACAGGATTTCCCCACCTCCAATGACAAGATGCTTAATTCCAATCGACTCTGGTGCATAAACGTTAGCATTTTTGAGTAAAGTTATTGAACTAGATGAAACCACTATAAATGTACCGATATATGAAAAATAGACGCAATTGGACGATGTTAATGCACTCAAGGACGCTTAGCAAAGGCTTTGTCGGCTTGATTAAAGCATGAAATAAAGATAAAGGTCTTTAGAAGACTGTAATTGTAATAAATTATTTTTATTTTTTTTAAAATGCAAAAAAACTGGACATATACATTAGAATGCGGTGGCCTAACCACTTTTTTTGCTGATATAGATGCGTATTATTTTAGACACGTCTTAATTTGTCTATAATTGGATCCCCTATTTCGGGACAATTATTGGCGCATCATTTTTTACGCTTGATCCGCTGGCTCTATTATTGTTTGATACCAGACCGGTAAGATGTTTTATGAGCAATCAAGTAAAATAATCCACTTTAAATGAGATGGCGTTAGCCTTAGGTTTGTATGTAAAACGTTGATATCTATGGGTGGCTACAGGGTTATATGTATTCATGTATCTAACTTGTATCACCACTGACTTCCAAACCCATACCACCTCTTTACACCTCTTTACACCTCTTTTACATGATACTAACTTCACGAGTCATAATTATATATCCTTTCGTATTAGGGTGAAGTTTAAAGCCCCAACCACAATAATATCCTCTACAAGTGGATTTTGGGGTAACAAATCCATGCCATTCATTTCCACGATAATTCCCAATTATTATTTTATTATCTTCTAAACTGAAAAATTCCTGAAACCTATATGGGTCATTTTTAGTGTACTCAATAAGACTTAATATCTTCCATTCGCCTTGTGTGCCGTCGGAATCGTTGTTCGCGTCTGCTACACATGCATTTGCATTGACTCTATTACCATATCCACATTGTAGCGCCTCAATTCCCAAATCTGCGACATCATCAAATGATACTATTGTGCCGCCACCAGGCCCTATGTTACCGACCACATACTGTGGTGGAAATGAATATCCTCTATCTTCTACCACAAGATCAGCCAACACAGAGGTTGCAACATTAGCGGCGCCTTCTACAAGTGTGGAGCCAAGGAAGGATGCCCCTACACCCATTGTCAGCGCTCCGTTTAAAACCGGGATGACAGCATTACTATCGCCTGTGTTAATTATTTCAAGTCGACTGCCTGCAGCGACAGTCATTGCCCCATCCAATTTGAAGGCTGCACCATGATATACATCTTTGAGCTTACTATTCGCACCTACAGCAAAAGCAGCGCCGGTATGAATATTGTTAGCTTCAGCACTTGTCCCTATACCTACAGCCGCGACAGTAGCGATATCTTTAACAATCAACGGAGCATCCAGATGAACGTTTGCGTTTGCCACTATGCTCGCTGTACCACCCGATATCACAGCATGCGACATCATTAGCTTCGTAAAGATATTTACTGAGCCATCTTGTTGCGCATTAGCTATACCCGCAACAGACAAAATCAAAGCGGTTAAGCAGGTTTTTAACAATGTATTTTTCATTTACTCTTTCCTAATAACATAAATTCAAATCCCCAACCATGGTGCATTTTATTCCTGAGGTAAGGACTTCAGATCAGTATACACCCAGCACGTGAAACGCCTAAGAACATGATAATGTTAATAGGCTACTGCTTATCGCTGCGCGAATGCAAAAATCGCACCAATAAATAAAACGCAATTATTTCAATTAGTTAAAATCAAATTTTTTTATTTTTTTTAAAATGCAAAAAAACTGGACACATGCATTTGAATGCGTTGGCCTAGCCACTTTTTTTGCTGATATAGATACGTACTATTTTAGACACGTCTTAATTTGTCTATAATTGGATCCCCTATGTTGGGACAATTATTGGCGCATCATTTTTTACGCTTGAACCGCTGGCTCTATTATTGTTTGATACCAGACAGGTAAGATGTTTTGATGGCATGCAAGTAATGATGTTGAATTTTCGTTTCCTCCCCTAAACAATCCACCCTGTTCGAAATGAATTTTAAAGTGCTAGTGGCGATTCACGCTTGTGGACCATTTAGTAACCACCTCAGTCAATTGCATAGTTAGGGCAAACCCCATGTTATCGGTAACTTTAAGGTAAGGGTATCGGCATTGACAATGTCAATGTCAAAAAAGGTCAATCCAACAAAGCACATGTAAAGACTAACGTTAGGTTAATAGGCAAAAAAGTCGGCCATTTAGAATAGAGAGAACTGTCATGACTAACCAAGTTGATAAATTGACAAAATTGATAGCCATGAAGAATACTCTAGAAAAGTTATTTACAACGTTGATGACTCACCGTTTCACATACCGATTGAGATTACTGATAATTTCATATTCACAAGGCATTCGTGAAAATAGTGAAGTATATTAACCATTTTACTGCGGCCAATCTCTATGCTCACAATACAAACGTTGGATGAAGTAAATGTTAGACGCTCAAGCGAAATTTACCGCTAATACCATCGAAGAAAACTCGCGCAAAATTACACTGATCTGCATTTAATCAATTGTCTAAACACAGGAGGTAGAATGGCAACCTAAAACACTCATCGATTTCGATAACAAACCATCAACTGAAGTTCCACAGTAACGTCTTTAACGTAATAATAAATGTGGCTATTTTTGATAGAATAACTAAAATTTAACGTCACTTGGTAAGATGCACCTTGTGAGTTCTGGATGACATTCATCTGTTTGTACTTTATGGTTACTGCATGACGACCTTCAATATCAAAACGCCCCCAAGACCTAGCTATAGTGAGGTTAAAACCAAGTTTATTCTGGCTACCCTAGATTCTTTAATGGATGAAGGGATTGATGGCTGCTCGGTGCGTAAAATAAGCGAAAAAGCAGGCACAGCAGTTGGCCTTATTAATTATCACTTCGGCACACTCAATGACTTACTGGCAGCGACCTATTTGCACCTAGCTTATAGATTAATGGACAAGGCCATTGAGAAATCACACAGCACCAACCTGCCTAGACAAAGATTATCGGTTTTTATCCATGAGACCTTTAGCGATTCAGTAATGCAGCGCAAGATCCTCCGCGCTTGGGTGGTGTTCTGGGGCATGATTGACAGAGCACCCCAAATCAAACAGGCTCATGATTCATCTAATCAGGCATTTAGAGTGTTTCTGGAACAAAGTTTTTCTGAATTAGACCAGACCCAGTCTGTTAAACCTACCCCGCGTCTCGCCGCCATAGGGCTAACCGCCATCATTGATGGTTTATGGCTCGAGTGGTGTTTATCTAGCGAAATTTTTAGCGCCGATGAAGCAGTAAAGTTATGCGAGCAGTGGGTAGACGCGTGTGGGTAGAATGTCATAAACACATCATCCTTATGCCAAATCCATAGGTGTACATTAATTTCTCTTCACATTAACGCCATTTTTATAGGGTTTGCATAAAAATCATATAAGTTAAGCTAATAGCAGATTATAAACGTTCGATGAAATTGACGGTATGACGCTTTAGAGCCTAAAAGTGGTCAGTCGAGTAGTCGAAGCCGACCGTCTGCTTTGAGCGATCAACGGACGGTGGGAGGACTAGCTTTTCTAACCATTTAAATACCAACTAAGCGCTAAAGCAGGCTTCTAAAGGTGAGAATCGAGCAGCTCCTCAGAGAAGTCTGTTTGAATAAAAGCAGTTCTTCATCATAAAACAAAGCAATATTTAAAACTGGTTTGCACAGCAGCGCAAGGGCTTGTTTTGAATTCCGCATTTTGTGAAAACAGTTGAGTAATACGCGAGAAATGTCTCAATTTGGGTCATTCATTGATAAAAAAACTAGCAAAATTGAAGACATGATCTAGAGTTTATTTTAAATCTTAAGAAAATGACGTTTTATTTTACCTATACACATATCTAGAAGGAACTTGGACGTGTCAGTTTTCCAATTAATGATTTGCTTGGTTTATCAATTCGCTAGGGCATTTCTCGCTCTAATCAGTGTCAGACACTTCAATTTCGCGAACAAAAAATATCTTGTTTCTGCTTAAGCAGTATTGTCATTAAACGGCTTAACTTGGCCACTTTTGAACTTCCTGCTCAGCTTGGGACTATATGAGCTCTCTGGCTTGTGCACTGCTTTAAGTATTGCAAACACCGGTTTATTTTTTGTGGCAGTTTTTTAAATTTACAAAACTATTAGACCTCTATCGGCACAGAGGGGAGATTCGATAATCAAAGGAAGGAGTTTAATTTGTCCAGAGTAAACGGCAGTGTAATGCGATACCTATTGTCATCAGCGTTCCTAAACGGCACTAGTTATCGCGCGAAAATCAAAGAATTTGTCAGCAGCGATATTCGATTACTGGCCCCTGAGAGTGGTGTAGATATCCCACTTTTGGTTAAAACCTGTGAAAAACTAGACCAGCGAGATGTCGGCTATGAAATATTTTTCACCCTACTGACTATTACGACTTTTATTTTGGCTGCTGCTAGCAGTAGTCAAGGAAGTGAAGTATTAATAGGTGCAAGTATATTATTATTAGTTGCGGCCGCAGGTGTTACTTGGATAATAAAAGAAAAAAAACAAAGGCAGTGGGTTAAAGAGCTTTTTGTCAGTAATGGTTTTGATCAGGAGCGATTTAAAAAGGAGTTTTTAGGTAATATTGCCTTATCGAAGGATAACGAAAGTGGCGGTAGAAATATTGTCATCTATGATGGTTTTAACCCCTTTGTCGGTGCCGGTATAGATTTAGATGGTTGGTCTATATCCATCGATCTAACAAAGAAAAAAGACGATGTATTAGCAGAAGATAAAAAACAGACTGAAAACTATGAGTTAGATGAGCTTTATAGTTTGTTACGTAAAAACCTTAAGGATTTAGGTTTTTCCAATTTCACAATTAAGGATCTGTTATTTGTTAATGGTACTGACGTAAAGGATGTTGACTGGATTTTGCCGGATAAATATAAACGCCCATTGTCGTTTGTCGACGATAAGGATATAAAAAAGTATTATGCGGCAAATAACAAAGTAGTACGGCACTATAATGTGGTGCAAGTCGCGGATTGGGAAAACGATATCATTTTGTCGTTTTATATCCGATTTTCATTGCAAAAAAACAACCTTTTTGTCGAAGTCAGTCGATTTTTGCTGACACCTATCGCCAGCGAATATAGAAAGATAGATAAGCTGGCTACCCGAAGTAAAAGCACCAGAATTAGAGATGCCCTCATCAAATTTGTTTTCGGAGGTTTATATTCAGCATATTTAACGCTGAAATTTGCTTCAAGGATCCAAACTGGGCTTGTTAAAATGTTTGATAACAAGCAGCGAAGAGAAAAAAAAGAAATTGATGAAAATCCGCTATTTAATTACGGTGCGAAAACGAGTCTTAGAGAGCAATTTTCTGGGGGAGAGTATATGCATTACTTTCAGAAATTGGACAAAGAGCTCTACTTCAAAACACTCGAACGTAGCTTCTTAGATACGGTAGTCGCGTTTCTTGATGAGCATAATATTGAAACCAGCGACATCGTTGAACGTCGCACCACTATTATCAACAGTGGCATCATCGTTAAAGGCGGTGATGTTAATGCTGCTTCTCTTGCTGTCGGAAAAAAAGCAAAAGCAATGACACAAAAATAGCCGGTACCGCTAATATTAAGGATTGATTTGATGGGCAAAAAAAAAGCAAGCAAAAACTACGGGATCATGGCTGACAATGTCAATGCAGGCGCAATTGCCATTGGTGATCACTCCAGTGCAAAGAATACAAATAAAGAGATTAGAACTGAGCAGCTTTTATCGGCAATAGATACAGTGCGGGAAAATATATCAACTGAAGACTCAAAGCAGCTCAACGAGAAAATATTACAACTTAAACATGATATAGAAAATGGTGATGTCAAAGCTAAAAAGGCCGAAGGCGTGCTGGTGAAAATTGTCGAAGGCCTAAGCAACAGCGAGACGATAGTAAAGAAAATATCTTCCGTTGTTGGTGCCGCATCTTCGATAATCGCTTTGTTTTAAAGTAATGGTGAGTCTGCTTCCATTTAATATCGATTTCAGAGAAGTAGAGTCAGCCATTTTAGGGCCATTAGCCAAGTATCATTTGTGCTCAGCCAATGGCATTATATTTCTGTCGCTTACAATTGGTTAGTCTGAAATAACCCCGAAATAAAAACATTGTAGTGCATGCGCCGCTTGGATCGCAGCAGGCAAAAAGCAAGGACGAAAGGTTTTCACCTTGCAAACCATCGCACCTATCGTAGAGCAAGGGCTTGAGACATGCTGTGCCTGCAATGTGGCAGGGTTCAGTCGCCATGAAGGTGTAATGAGCAGCGCACAGGGTAGGTCTAAACTCGAAAGCCTGTACCGTTATATTTCCCGTTCTGGGGTACCAGAATAAATGTTGGCAATAACGACTTACGGCAAGGTTCGTTAACCACTCAAAGCACCCTGCAACATTTGCAGCGACAGGCATCCTAATTTGCTAAAACTTAGGCTTCTTACTCCTGAATCGCTATGACTACGAACGGCCGTTTTTGGCTGTGAGTTCAATCGGTCAATGCAACGCTATACTTAGATAAAGTGGAGGCGTTGCTATGACAAGAAGAAAAAAGATTTACTACAATGCACAACAAAGAACATTAATATGGGATCGATATCAGCAAGGCGATTCCTTGCATGACATTGGAAAGATGTTTGATCGATTTCATACCGGTGTACAAAGAATTATTTCGAGGGAAGGCGGAATAA
>Ga0209712_10001723_pt1 | contig 18441 bp, 20 predicted proteins | sample ArcOceMetagenome_FD_187443 | JGI IMG/M metagenome (GOLD analysis project Ga0209712, IMG submission 187443) | Marine eukaryotic phytoplankton communities from Arctic Ocean - Arctic Ocean - Greenland ARC118M Metagenome (SPAdes) (version 2) | ecosystem: Environmental > Aquatic > Marine > Oceanic...
TGGAAGACGGTAGAAAAGACACTTTTGATCAACGTAGAGACGAGCCTCGACATTATCCAATGCTGTACAAACGCCAGTAAGCTTGTCATAGAAGTCATCTCCAAATATGTGTTCGGTTTCACCTGCGACTTTCTCCTGATAGGAAGTTATTTTGATATCTGGATTAATCTCAAGTGCAGCTTCGGCAGCGCAGGTTGATTTGAAGTGATTAATATGCTTGGTCCTGAACAAGAACTGACGACTGAGATTGGACTTTTCAATCCTATCCATATCAGTAATGTGAATATGCCCATCTTCCCCACATCCGACTCCCATCAAAGCCCAATTCTTGAGCATTTCACATCCAATCGCCCCAGCACCAACAAGGAACAATTTTTGGTTCATAATCTTTTCCTGCATGCTCTTACCATAGACAGCAATTTGACTGTCATAGCGACTAGTACCGGAGGGAGCTACCTCATCAACTGGCAGCAACTCATCAGGGAGTGACTCATCCGCATCAAAATACAAAAAGCCCTTGATGGGAGTAAACTTTCCAGAACAAGCCTTGAGGACCTCCTGCCCCACAATTCCACCCATTGCAGCACACATGGGTGACAAAACAGCTTTAGATCCCGAAGCAAGGTGCCTGACAAGATGTTCCACGGTGTCACTGAAGGCACCTGCAGTATCCAAACTTTTGCACAACTCCACAACCTCATTTGCTTCTTCCACATTTCCGGGGTTGGGCAGTGCACCATCGTGCTTATCCATGTAAGCATGCAAAGCCTTGTAACAGAGGTGAAGAAGAGGTGGGCGATCAAACTTTGCAAAATCAGACATCATGAGCTCATCTGGTTTCTCCAATGCTTCTTCATAGGTGAGGAATGCCATGGTGACAGGTTTCTTCACTTGGGTAATGTACCCCTGAGTCCCAGCATTGGTAACACCCGATAAATCCACTCCTTCCAATTCAAAAGTGTAGGGTCCAGTTGAAATGATCTTGTACTCCTTGGAAGCATCAAACTTATCATCGAGTCCCTTGACCCTGGAAAAGGTAACGTAATCACCAGTTTCAAGTCCATGTCTTCCCTGATCCTCCAATACTTTGACAGTTGCTGGGTTAGCAGGAATAATCATCTCAACCTGAGATGAATGGGGTTGTTCACCATCTTTATCACTGACGACAAAGGCTGGACCAAAATCACAAAAAACCTTGGCAAATACACCGGTGGTGACGGAGTAGATAAAAGAAGCCCCCACTTCTCTACATTTCTTGTTCATGGCAATGATGAGTGATGGTGCAAGTGGAATAGTGACAATAACGACTGAAACACTGTCAATGAGAGAAAGGATCTCATCCTGATGCTGTGTAGTGAGAGAAGGGACAGAGGCAGTGTTGACACTAACGTACTGGTTGAGTTCGGAAAGTTTGTCGCGGGAAAGTTCGGCCCTGGATTTACCCGATCCCAAATGCTGAGCTTGGAGGTAAAAGTTTCCACCGAGGTCGTAGCTGGTGGGCTCGTTGGGGTCGCAGAGTGTCATGGATGAGAGACCTGCGAGAATGCAGTTCTTTGCGACTTCGGCTCCAAGACCGGAGAGACCGAATAGGAGGGCGTTTGAAGCCATCATGCGTCTTTGAGCTTCGTGGCCCATGACGTAGAGCTGGCGGGAATACAACTTCTCGTCAACTAAGTAAGTAAGGATATACCGGTAGGAACGAAGATAGGAAGGAAGATAGGAAGGAAGAGCTTGAGTTAGAGTTCGTTATCGGGCATTGGCAATTGGCAATTGGCAATTGGCATTACACTGGTCGCCATGGCTAGGCCGAGTTAGTTCCTAGTATCAACGTGAACCGTCTTTGGCCTTCTTCTTCTTTCTCTCATTACTTGGTCGGTTCTTACCTTCAACAGTTGCTACAATGTCCATCTTTTCTTCGCTCATTATGTTATCGTTTGATTCTTTCTTTGATTGTTTAGATTCGTTACTTCCCATTCTAGGTTTCTTGGTGTTAGCACTTTGACCTTCTGATAGGGTGCGCTTCATCGAGGTTATTAGATACTTTCGTATGGTGGGTGGTATCATATCGATCGCCCATTGGAAGGGCGGAGAAGCATCCTGCCTAACTTCGAAGCGGAGAGAAATCTTTTTCGTGCAGGCAGATGTGCAGGCTTCTTGATCTTGTAACCGTCGTTTAACCGTTATTGGTTTAGTATTTTTCTGGAAAGAATGGTTTCCAGTATTATAATATATAACAGACAACAGTACTATTATCATAGTAATCATCACCCCGGTACGGTTTGACAATAATGTATGTAACCAGAAATGTCTTTACCATAAATTCAACGTTGTTCTTCTTCCTCAAAGAACACTTTGATTGTTCTTCACGCTTCAAATCATAAAATGCCATCATGCAATAGAGAAGAGTAACATTGTCATAAGGCAAGTCATGAGAGAGTATGCAGCAGAGGTCAAAAACCGCGCTGTAAATGCGAACGGGGAGGTTATGCTAGTGCAGTAAGGCGTGGGGGTGCAAATTGATGTAAAGCGATGAGAAGAAGGGTACTTTGAACTTGGCGCGCTTGTATCTCTGATACTGGATATCTCGAAAGATATTTATTAAGAGGTATCAGATACCAGATTCATTCTTCTCATTCGTTATCCGGGGGATGAAGGGTCTAGTCCTTGTGCAGGAAGTGATTTATAATGTGGAAAATGTGAAAATGTGAAATGCAATAAAAGTAGAAATACAAGACAATTAGTATGAAATATGATTTGACAAAGAATGTCTGTGGCTCCTGGCAATTCCTTTGCCATGCATAGTTCCTCTTAGGTAAAGAGTACAATACATAAGTGATGAAGTTGAATTGAGAACAGTAGAATATCCATCCTTTAGTAGCCGATCCTTCAGGGCATATGAGTTTACGCTTTCTTTGCAATTTTGCAGGTACAACAACTCGTGTTGTGTGAGTGTGCATGTCACTACTGTCGTTGTTACGTACAGTCAAGGTACCTGGTCCAGTACTTGTACCTTCTATCATACATGATGTCTTTCACATCTAGCCAATGCGGAACTTGTGTGAGGCACGAACAGCTATAAATGCTACTGCAATAGGGATGAGGAGAAAATTTCTGATGATGATGATGATGATGTTTTATTTGTCATTGATAGGAAAGGGGAGAAACTATCAGATGGAGAGGATGTCTCAAATACAAGAACGAGTGATTCGGAGCCATCTTTCGACGATGGAATCGATTTTGTAATAGATCGCGAAGGTGCTAAGAAGCAATTGGACGAAGAAGATGATTGAGTAGCGACAAAGGACACGTTGCGAAGCCAGCTGCAAAGAACCGACGGCGAACTGATTGTGATCGATGATAGATAGCAGCGACTACGATGACAACTTGGATAAAATGGACGCATTTTATCGACGATTTCATGCCGCTGACTTAGGCGTATTAGAGTTGTCCACGTTGAGGGATTCAAACGTTGTTGATTTGTGTACAATGAATTATCTGATTTTTGCGGCGACTCTGTTGACATTGGTAGGCGCTGATGTACCACCAGTTGAAAGCCTAGGAAGTGCACCCAAATTGTTCCTGGAGGGAAAAGACGAATTTCCACCGCAACAACAAATCCTTCCAGTAGCCCTGGTGATGGCTTTGTCGAAGTTACTCTGGACGTAGGCGAGTATCCTGAAGAAATAATGTTTTACATGTCCGAATTGGTGCAAAATGAATTTATTTCTTCAGGGTCGCTTCAAGCTTTTCATTTGTGACAATTCAGCATTCCTGTTAATAATCAATGACAGGTTTGAAATTCGAGACAATACCCGTCTTAGTGATAGAATAGATCTAGACGGAACCGATAATTACTATTTAGTCAAGATCGATGGTGAGCTGGTTGAATAGAACGTCGATTCCTCGGAAACCAGCGAATCTATCACTTTCCCGGCGGAAAATTGCGAAAAGAGCTCTGCTTGCAACATCACTACTTACGAACTCGGAGACGAAATGAATCTTGATCTGACGGGCACGACAGAGATCACTATGAGTTTACGAAGGCGCACTCGTCGATCCCTACTTTTATTCTTCTGGTATTTTTTGGGTGGAAGCGCCCACCGATTTCCCATTGATCTTTGTTTTGATGCATATGAAATCGTGGTGCAAAATCTTGATCGCGCTAGGATAGTGTTGTACGATGAAGCAGGAGACTCTGTTCTCACTCATAGTGATCTCAAGAAAGATGGCTCGTCCACAAAGTCTGCTCGCTTTGGGGAATCAAGTATCAAGTGCTCCTTCTGCATTGAAGACGATCGCCATTCTACTGTCTGTGATCGGCTCATTTGTCAATTTTAAGTTCTAATTGAATAGAAATGCTTCGGAACCTGGGTTTCGGGGTAGAGGCTAGTTCATAAACCAAAAGAAGTTTGAAAAATACGTGGGTTGACAAATACTTCTTTTGAGAATTCAGCTTCCGCACTGCAAATGTGAACCTTGGCTTGAGGGGCAGTCTAAGCATCTGATCTGAATGCAAGGTCTACGTGCACTCGTGTGTGATGATGAGAACTGGAGACAATGGACATCTCGAAAGATTTGAAATGGACCAGATCCAATATCAATCATGACAAAACACACCAAATCTTCAAATTTAAACATATACTCGTAGGTAGAATAAAACGCATGAAGTTTTTTCAATTCGTCTATTGACCGTCCATTTCCATAACAAAAGAAGCGCTATCATACCGAAACCATTGTCAATATACTGTTACAAACCAATTATAAATATCCCAAGTCGCATGGTTTTGACTTTATAATTTGGTGTTTCTGGCTATGGTACGTAGAAGCTTCCAGTTTACTCTTTCCAGAGCATCAGTTCGTCAATTGACTTCTACATAGTTCAAAGGATAATTTCAATGTTGGTTGGCTTCCCTGGTGTGAAAATCAACGAACGATGTTAAATAAAAGCATCAGTATTCCATAGCTCCCATCCAAGTTCTTTCGAGAGAAGATTGATATTGTTAAAAAATTAAAACCTGTGTATTCGTTGTAACCTTTTTGAGTTCCATCACATCACCATACCATTCTTCACCTCAATTATTTTGGGTGTCTATGATGGTATACTTTATCAATCCGAATATGAATGACTTCAACAACCCGCAAGTAGTTCGTGGAATAACTTACATCAAAATTTCTAGTTCTTCGATAGATTTCATCAAATACTGCGATCCACATCAGTAATGCATTTCAAAGAATCTGCACAGCCTAGAACTTTCCTTTCCGACCCTTCTACAATTATTTTCCACGGATAAACTTTCTCACATCTGGCGACAGAACCAACAGACTAATCTTCTGGTCTTTAACACTTTTCATGTGTTTGGCCTCCTCGATACGAACCATTATCTTCTGCCATAAAAAGTGAAGGCCCACGCTCTGGTTAGCTCCATCCAATGACATCGAGGAAGGGATTGACGTAATGAATTAAAACACGTTTATCCTTTGCATTTTTTGACATAGGAAGTGAAGGTGTACAATTGTTCGAGAAAGTCGGGAGTGTAACTAGGATCTCTCTCTCTGGAATTTGATTCTTCAGAAAACGGCTATCATGCCTGTCCTGGCATGCTTCCATTTTGAGCAATATATACAGCAGAGTTGAAACGCTAACACAGATCTCTGTCTTTTCTAGGGTGTGAAAAACGGAGTTGTATAATAACGATTTTATCGTGTTCGTTAGAACTACCCTCTTGAACTTTCCTCGCTGAAATAGAACACGATCCACTGTTGTTTACAGTAAAACATATTCATGATTCCTTTTAGAATCCCAGATCCACGTTCCACTGAAATCGACTCAAACGGACATGTAATACCAATTCCTCCGTGGATATCCCTCTGCGAGTCAAAACACATCTTTGGAGAAAGAGGTCAAAAAATACACAACGGGCAAGCTTAGGACATTTCGATATCCTCCAGTGGGCAAGAACAAACGGATGCCCATGGGATAGTCGGACGTGGACATGTTGAGATCCTCCAGTGGGCAAGAACAAATGGATGCCCATGGAATATTCGGACGTGCTCGGCTGCAGCTTTCAATGGACATTTGGATATCCTCCAGTGGGAAAGAGCAAATGGATGCCCATGGGATAGTCGGACGTGTACCGGGGCAGCTGAGGGTGGACATCTTGAGACTCTGCAGTGGGCAAGAGCAAATGGATGCCTATGGGGTAGTGAGACGTGCCCGGCTGCAGCTTTAAATGGACGTTTGGATAGCCTCCAGTGGGCAAGAGCAAATGGATGCCCATGGGATAGTTGGACGTGCACCGGGGCAGCTCATAGTGGACATCTTGAGACCCTGCAGTGGGCAAGAGCAAATGGATGCCCATGGGATAGTTGGACGTGCACCGGGGCAGCTCATAGTGGACATCTTGAGACCCTGCAGTGGGCAAGAGCAAATGGATGCCCATGGGATAGTCGGACGTGCACCAGGGCAGCTGAGGGTGGACATCTTGAGACCCTGCAGTGGGCAAGAGCAAATGGATGCCCAGGATAAATTATAAGCATGCTACGTAAGCCAGCACAGACATCGAACTCCAAGAACTGTCTCTTCTTCTTCATACCTCATGCACAGAAGCGACGGGGGCACTCTGGGTTGAATTTGGAATGTAATAACTTTCGAGGCAAATTGAACCTTGGCATTCATCCTGTACATAGATCAACGATCATAATTCGAGACTTATAAGATTATTTGACAAAGGTCGAAGTCTCGTAGGATTCTGTCCTTGATATCAATCGGACCACTTGCAGGATTTGGTTGGAACACATCATTACTCGTAGCCATGACGAGTTCAGCATTTGAACTTCTTTGAACTCTATTATTCATATAAGAATTAGAACGCATTTAAAAACCAAATTACATCCTCCATCAATGCACGCAACTGCACATGTGAATTCGCTTCATTATAACAAACGAAAATACATTCATATCGACGCAAAGGATTGTTTGGTACAGTAATCAGGACACGTTGCAACGACAATGCATTCATATCGACACAAAAGATATTTCCGTTTATTTTATTAACACGCCAGTATTTGACGGTTGGTATACTAACTATCTTATTTGAGAGCCATAATGCAAGAGTTCCACTCAGAATCAAACAACACTGATAAATGGAAGAGCAAGACTGGGATAACAGTTTATTTCTTCCCTTTGCCCTTTTTACGTTTGACATTTCCTTTCTTCTGCTTCTTTTTTAGCTTCGTGACGATGCTCCTATCTCTGTTTCCTCTGTAAATCTTTTGAAGGGCCGCAGCACCATGGCAAAGAATTGAATCTGCCTTGGCCTCCATATCCAAAACATGTTTCAAAAGCATTTTTTCTTTCTCTTCGATCTCTCTATTGGCTTCAACTAGGTTGTATCTCTGTTCTAAATTACTCCTTTCTGATTGTTCGATCTTAATGAGAGCTTCAATTTTATCAATGACACCCTCCCTCTTCTTTTCCTCTGCGCAATGCTGGTGCTGAATCTTGTTCTTTGTCTCTTCTATTGCGTGGAGTTGTCCAACAAGTTCCCGTTCTGCACGAAAATGAGCTTGTCCCGTCTCGGAAAGCGTTGCATGAAGGAGGTCAAGTTCCGATTGCAGCTCATTCATGCTTTGCTCGTGCTTCATTGCTAATTCAACGAGTTCGGCATCTATCGCTTCCTCATCAGCATCACATTCATGTATCGCCACGGCCTTTGTTTCCTGCAACTTCTTCTCAATCTCTTTCAATAGAATCTCAGTTTCATTTTTTCCTCTGTCCAGTGCTGCACTGCGTTCGGAGAGAGCTTTCTCCATCTTCACTTTCTGCGGATAGAGGTTGGTGTTACACTTTTCAATGGTCTTGAACAGAATGGATGAGTTCATCTTATCTTGATCATAAGAAATTGAAATATTTCGACATCCAACTTCGGACACTTTCGACAAGTAATCCTTTAGAATTTCCATTTCCTTTGCATCGCCTTCGGTTGCGTCAATAGACGATGATTCACTTTCAAGGAGTAGATTTTGGAGATTGGGAGAGGAGGAAATCAGTTTGAGGGCCTGCACAATGAGATCTCCCAGCATTTCTCTCGACTTTTCATTGAGGATCTCATTCTTTTTCTCGAGGCAAACGATTTTGTGCAGGAGATTGGCGAGAGCTTTTGCATGGGGATCATGCTCTCCAGCCTCGACGATACTTTGTGGAACAACAGCATTGGCTGGTGGTAAGAGATGCAGAAAGTCCATTCGTTGTGAAATGTCATGGATTTCCTGGCCAACCTTGGTGCCGATCTCTCCAAGCACAGAATTCATAGCTAGAGGTGAGTCCAGTAGTCAGCTATTTTAAGACAAGAAGCGAAAATGCTCAATGCTTTGCTTTCAAATGTTTTGAGTTTCATTTCATTTTTTAAATTGAATTCGAAACCTTCTTTTCCAAAAGGCCAAATCTCTGAACAAAGTGTTAATATTCTGAATACAGTGCAGGCGTCTTCTCCAAGGACATGAAGCACGCATTCACTCAGGTCGGTCGACATTCTGCTTCGTCCAGTTCTCAGACCATTTATCATCGCCGAGTGAACAGGGCAACAAGTTACGAAATTGTCACTTTCTCGAATCATGATGCGAAGGAGTTGCTTGATTCTCTCAAGAAAGTCTCGCCGCTATTCGAACAAGCCCTTCAAGACAACGAAGCAGTTGACATCTTTGCTGATTATCTTGATATTGCTGAAAAGGGTGACACTTCCATCTTTCGAAGAGCAGAAGGGGACGAAGCAGTTAAGGCCTTGGGTAATTATGCCGAGTTGAATTTTGGAGGCAAAATCGTGTGCATGGATGTGCACCCGATCGAAAAAGATGTGATTGCCGTTTCGCTGTGTCACACAGAGCCCGCTTTTGGTGTATCGGCTCCAGCCTATATTGTTGGGTGGAAACTGGGAAATCAAAGCCCTCTATTTATCTTGAGATCGCCAGAGGATTGTTTCGTATTTCGTTTCAATCCTTCTCAACCTAATTTGATTGTCGGTGGTTGTAGGAATGGCACTGTTGTACTTTGGGACACACTGCAAGCAGCTGATCAACATGTAACTGGTGAGGGGAAATCAGCAATTGAGCCAATTTTATTGAGTCACCCTGAGCAACCGAAACGAACCGTGGGGGATTTGTGCTGGCTACCTCCTCACATTCACATCAACGCCCAGGGGCAATTCTTATTGCAGAAATACCTCGTTTCGGAGCATTCTTTTCAATTCTTTTGTGTCTCTGGAGACGGTCAACTCCATTTCTGGGATGTAAGATTTAAGGAAATCATGGAGGGGAAATTGCCTCACATTGCAAAGGTGAAACAGTCATCCAAGCAGACGTTTGAAGCCGATGACGGTTTTCCAATAGTGAAGTGGTTGCCACTTTTCAAGATTAAGCCAAAGCGACTAGAAGGCAGTGGTGAACTTTCTTTATGTCGAGCATTATTCCCTGCCACCAAAGATCAGATCAATTTCAAGTCCAGTCAAATTATCGTCTCTTCAGAAGAAGGAGACTTGCTAAGCGTTGATTGGTGTCCTAAATCCAAAGAAGAAATAGAACCCGATCAAGGTAGAGAATTTGCATCGCAAGAATACGTAGCGTGGATGAGGAAGGATCATAACAGACCTTGCCTCAGTCTCCTACAGAGTCCTTTCTTTCACGACTTTGTCCTCACAGTTTCTGATTGGAACTTTAATCTCTGGAAAATCAACGAAGGTTCTGGCAATATTCCAGTGTATTCATCGCTAATTTCAGAGTCTTTGATCACAGGAGGCATTTGGAGTCCAACTCGTCCAGGAGTTATTTACATTACAAAAATCGACGGCACTATAGATGTGTGGGACTTTATGACAGAGGGGTGCTATGCTCCTCATAGTACAATGTCATTGGTACCTAACAGCATCAACACTGTGGACTTCGCGTCAAGTGCAAGCAACCCTCAAATTCTCGCCGTAGGGGACGAACGTGGGGTACTACATATGTTCGAGCTTCCGAGGCATTTCGTACATCCTTATCCGCACGAGGAGGAGCACATCCGACAGTTCCTCGATCGCGAATTGAAATGTAAATCTATGCATGTCGAGCAAATGAATGAGAAGGCAGAAGATTCTGGCGAATCAAACGAAAAAAACATAAGTATTACGATCGAAGAGTCACAGGGTCTGACCGACGAAGAGGAAGCACTGTATACTGAAATGGAAAGGGATTTTATAGCATCATGAGAAAAGCTTACTTAGATTGAAGGTGGCACATGATTCCATGTGTATGAAAGTTTCTCTTGGGTTTGGTGTAACAATCTCTGACAATCCCCTGTCCAAAGTAAAAGAGATCCTCTGCACCTTCGGAATCAAATTCAAAAGCGGGAACTTTTGAAACAGATGTAATATCTACAAACATTCTTTCTTCTGCTTCGTCAACTAGATTCTTCCGCTTTGCTTCTTCATCATGATCACCATCAACTATTACATCAAATTCGTCTTCTTTTTCAATGTATTCCACATTTTTCTGTAGTGCTTGAAAGTCAGGAGCAAATGCAGTCCAGTCAAGACGCGGTCCCCAAATATCCACGAGACCATCTGAAGTACCAACTGCAATGAATGAACGGGTTGGGTGCCAAGATAGACTATACAATGTGATTTGAGGTCCCATCAACTGATCAATCAGCACACCTAGTGGCGAAGCAAGAAAAAGGAAAACAATGAGAAACACGCCATATCCCACTAAAAAACTGAACAATATCCTATGAGACTTTACAGTCACTTACCAGTTGCAGTGTTCCAGAAGTAAAGCTCATATTTATCTCCCGCCTCTTCGTTGTTGCATCCGCCAACAACATATTCACCGTCACCTGAGAAATCACAAGCGTACCACTTTGACTTTGAAACAACATCCTGGAATGTAAATCTGGGTTTCATCGTAACCTCACCATTTAACGTAGATGGCGCATTCCAGCATTCACTAGTATCATACAACTTCAGCGAATCCTTGCAATTCAAAAGGATCATTTGGTCGTTTCGGCTGAGAACAATTTGGGGATTGTTGCCCCCTATCTCCATATATAAATATTTGCTCAAAATTTTTGAGGTGTCGTGCCTTTCCATCAAATTAGCTTCATGAGTTGGCTCCTTGAAAAATGAACGCTCAAACGTCTTGTCAAGTTGAAAGAATAACAATTTTCCACACTTTGTTACTGCATACACATGTTGCCCACGTGCATCAAAAGTAGCACACATTACATCGAAAGCTTTTATGTCATTGTTTTCAACTTCCCCAGAAGGCTGGCTCAAATAAAAATGCTGCCCGACAACGTCTTTTTTAGCAGCCCCCCGAAATGTCTCTGGGTCCGAGTAAATTGAGCTTCGAAATCCTTGAGTTGGAAATCGAAATAGTATCAACGATCCATCTTCAAGACAAGCCAGCCCCCCAGTACCCCCAGGATGAACTTGAGAACATACTCCCAATGATTTGGGTAAAGACATCACCAAGCTTTGGTACTGCAATGTTTGAATGGTACTTTCCTCTGTACGTTCATGATTCATTGCGCCGTTGAGCGATTCTGAGCTAAATAAATTGGTCTTTCTCACGTAGCGTGCTCTTCGATATTCATACTTGCCTGACGATACTTGATTCACTCGAGCTGTATTGGCGCGCCGCTTTAAATTATTCACGTCTCCTTCATCTCCTTCGCCCTGCGATTGAGAATCATCCTCAAGCCCCTTGGCAGGAAATGGGCTATCCCTGCCCACACTGGAATCCTTTGATCCTTTCGAGCTAGAAGTCAACCCGCAGAATGCATCTTGTACCCCATAAGGATGGTCGTTGTCTACCAAACACACATGTTTATCCCCGAAAGATGCAACTAGTACATGTCTTGATCTTCGACTCCATGAAATAGAGGTGATGCCATTACGAAACAATCTCTCCTGCGCGTGTTTCTCCATATCTTCATAGGCATCGAGAGAATCTTCATCATCATCGATTGGAACACTTTCACTATGTGCACATCTTAATACATCATGAGGCGGTGTGACAATACTGCTCAAGGTCCTGCTTGAAAAATCATGAAAGGGAACAGCCCCGCTCCCATGCCCCGCCGCAATATAGTTTCCTCGCCGATTAAAGGCTACGGCAAAGCACGAATGCCATTCATTCATCTCTTCTAAATCTATTTCTTCATCATTTGGATCTAATGCCGACGACTTCTTTCTCTTTTTCGATGCCGATCCTGAAAGTTTCGAGGATTTCAGCTCCTGCTGCTGTTTCCCTGCAGCGGTATTGGAAGGATCAACAGGGCGGCGTGGGTGGAAGTTTCGTGGCAGGGTTAGAGTAGAGTCTATTCTATCTGGAACTTGCCGACGAAATGGATCTAGCAGAGCTAAGTTCATCTTTTAGATATACACGACGATTTTTTATGTTTGAGCAAGTAGTGTTTTTGAAACCCTTCAACTCACGACCGTAATTGTGTGAAAGTATGTTGGTTCAATGTTCAATCTTTATGGTGTAATCGTATAATGTACTGATGTAACTCGTCACTCGTCATTCGTCATATCCGGTAAGATTTTATGGTAAAAAAGTGGATTGGACTTCGATCCTTTACCAAGTCTTCGTGGTCAACATCTCCTCTCCTCGTAATCTCACTGATTTACCTAACCCTAAAAGTGTCTTCGGACAATTTTACTATTAAAGCGCGCGCCTCTTCAACCACGCTTCAACATAACATTTTCAATTTCTTTTATTCGTACCAAAAAGTTATCAAAAAAGCTTTCAACTCCCACTCCAGCCTACTTACGTCCACTTAAGAGTCATAATAAAATCATTACAAAAGCTCAAACTTTGATAATTGCTTGAAAGTACACTTCAGCAATGAGAATTTCTTCACAAGTAGCAACTTGGGTGTTACCAGCCGCGGTTATTCTCGCCTCATTATGCCTCACGGTGCAGCATCGCAAAGAACTACAAAGCATTCGTGAAGAATTGAAGGAACAAAAAGCTCTTTGGCACTCACAAGCCCAGCATCAACTATACCGGTACGTTCCAGAGAAGCCCGATAGCTCGAGGAAGAGATATCTGTATGTGAAAGATGCGGTTGGTGATGGTGTAACAGATGATACAAAAGCAATAAAAAAAGCTCTCAAGAAGGCATACAAGGGGAAGTCAGATGCCATTGTCGTTTTGCCAAAAGGTAACTTCCTCATCACAAAACAGCTGATGATCAAAGGAGGGGTTACACTGCAGGGACAAGGTTATGGACCAAACCCACTACAGTTGAAGTTTGATCACGGTGGCTCAGTTTTACTCTATTGCGGAAATGAGTATGCCTTAAAGGTGACTGGACACTCTGCTTCTATTCAAAAGATGGCTATCTTTGATTACAACGGTAAGCGCTTGACATTTGTAGAGTTATTTCTTGTGCAAAATGTAAAATGTCATGGTTTAGTAACATCCTGACAATAGTGACTGATCTTTTATATCTTCAATCTATTTCCAATAGTTGGAGATTGTGCAAATGTTGAAGGTCAGGGAGCAGTAACAGTCTACGCTAATAGCACACTAGTCGAATCTTTCACAATGCGAGATGTCTTGATCTATCAATTCATGAGTGGAACTTCCATCACCCTCGAAGCGGAGAATGCAGGTGGCATCGCATATTCAAGTTTTGAAAACGTCCGGATTCGCCATGCCAAGGTTGGTATTCATTTGAATGCCAAAGACGAGGGATCATTTGTTAATTCAAATAGCTTCCACGACGGAGCAATTTCTGGAGGAATCACTAATGTAGCTGTATTGGTTAACGGTCCAGGAGCCTGCAATGATAATCAATTTCAGGGTATGGTGATCGAACCACCGGAGACTTCCATCACTCATATTCATGTGTCTGGAGCAAAGTCAAATATTCGCATGAATGATGTTAGATTGGAAGGATCAGGAATGCCCTCTGATAGACCTCTCGTCATCATCGAAGACGATTCTTATGGAAATGTTATGAATGGAATGCTTGGACACACTTTTGTTCAGGCTGATCTAAATCGGAATCCTGAAATTAACTTCATGTCGAACAAGATGGTTGGTGTGAAACCACCACCATACAACCTATTCTGGAATGCTGCCTTCAATGGTTTGAACGAGACAGCTACAAGTATGGATCTTCCTGGTTGGACTTCTCAAGTTGGTAACCTTGAAGCAACCTACGATTCGACACAGACGCAATTATTCCATAATCACAAGATTCTGCAATTAACTTATGTGGGCAACGGTTCTCCAGGGGAATTGAGACCGAAAACCATTCCAAATAGTCCCATTCACTCCTTTGTTTCTTTTGGAGTTTATGCACAATCTACTGTAGCGGGATCAATCGGTGCTGCGATGAAGTACGAGACTGGAAGCACTATCACATCTTCTCTACACACCGGAGTGAGTTATTCAATACTTCATTTTCACTTATTTTTCCTTTGTTCATTATTCTGACCTTTTGTGATGATTCGTTTTAGTCAGGCAAATGGGAATTCATTGGCATGTCATCTCTTTACGATAAAACTGGTGGTGCCCTTCCCTACTTTGTCATTACCGGTGATGTAAACATTTCTGCTCCCACGTTTGTGTACGGTCATTCCCAGGTTTCCCCAGGAGCAGATTTTATTTCTTCATCAGGTGCTCGTATGTCAGGATCGTTCACAATGAATGCTATTGCTGTTCTGCCTCAAACTGGCGATAAATGGGTCCTACCTATAGAAGGAAACATTTTTGACATTCAACCATTTGCTGATACAGGTGGAACGACTTGTAGCACTACCTATAGTTCCATTCGACGTTTCAATGGTGCTGACGGGAATCCTAGATTTGCGAAGGGCTGCATCATAACAGTGTTGTTTCCTGCCTGCGGCGGTTGTGTACCTTGCCTCGCCATTGCAAACAACGCTTACATTAGTCTCCTGAGTGGGAACAATTTTAACCCTGATCCATTAAGTGTAAACGCAAATATGATGCTCATGAGCAATGGAGACGGAACATGGAGAGAAATTTCAAGGAATGGATCTGAGTAAAGGATGAATATATGATATATGTATATGTGAATAAAGAGCCATGATAAAGGATTGCAACAGTGCTGTTTGAATTTTGAAATTACAAGCGGATCTTTGCGTATGCAATAGTGTATGATATGGCATACTCTATGCAATACATACTGCAAACACCACAACAAGCAGATATGACACAACAATCACATTCAACATTATGTACATACTTTTGAATTTTGCAATGAAAGACGTTTACCATTACTGTACTTTTCTGAATTTGCGCGCCTTGTGTCTTTTCGGAACTCTAAGTAGGGGAAATACGCACTTAATTTGAAATTAGACGTCATTTTGCCAACAAAGATTCATTCTTACAAGATACATCGATACACCCTACTGACACCCTTCTTAAACACTCTATTCTATCCTATCATGGATCATGGCTAAAAAAATTGAATATGATTGCAATGGATATCAATAGTGCCTCTCAGCGATATTGAACGGGTTGTGCCAGGTTTATTTGTCGCAGGAAAGTGTTCGGAGATTTCCTTTCAAAACGCAAGCGTTGAGAATGCAACGTACATGTATGATATCCGAAGGTTCAGAGCATGAATCTTCTTGTTTGTCTCTTTCGTAAAGATGCCATGCTAAAGGCGATATAGACAGATGAAGAGATAAAGTCACGGTTCAAGTTGAGTAATCTCAGCAGTTGACACTCTCAATCTAGCCATCTAATTCTACTCAAACAAGCATTCAAGGTCTACGCTTCTCATATCTTCGAATCTACCATTCAAATGCAGTGGCGAATTATTTTAAAAGTGTACTTGAAACAAAATGGCTGCATTTTCCAAAGGGATATTCGATAGGTACTTATACAAGTGAGATGGTACATGAGTGGAGAAATTCTAGGACATCTTTTCGATCAGTAATGTTTACGGTGCGAAAAAGTGTCTCGGGTTAGGAAATAAACTTGCTGCGTTGCAGGTTGCGCGAACGTGACTGTTCATTCCAATCTATGCGGGTGCAGTGTTTAGAGGTTTGGTGTATTTTACATATAGTGGTGAAGGCGGCATGGGTGAAGTTATTGTGGGGAGTAAAGGTCACAAAACTGCTGGTATAAACAGTCTATGACCTTGATAGAGAGTGTCAGGGATTGAATGATGACAGGAACGAATCAATCCGGTCGACCTTATTGTTTCCTAGGTTCTTCAACTTGGAGACGTAGATTGAATCTTGGATTTCCTTATAGTGATGGCAAATGGTATCGGTTGTGGCAATGTATGAATGGGAAAGAGATGAGTCTGTGTGTGACAATGGATTTATGGTGGTACACGGACTCTTGGTTGGGTGATGGACCCAGAGCAATTTCAACGAAGGCAATGTGAAATTTCAGCTCAAATCGCTTAGGCATCTTGATCGTTTTAAATCTGGCGTTTCTTCGTTCAGAGCTGCTTGAGGATTTGTGGACAAAGAGCTGGTGCTCGCGGTAGAAGAGCTACCTCCACAAAAATCTAAAGGTGAGAACACATCAGCTTTCCTCTTAGATCCAGAGAATAACTTTGCAATATCGCTCTCACATGCTTTACCAAGCATTTCAATGGCAGGCATTGGAGCGGTGGGTGTTGAAAGCGATACTATCTCAGGCGAACGGCCAAGACAAGGAGTATTTGAGCTAGATCCCGATGACAAAGAATCAGAAATCGATACCAAATGGTCCCGTAGCAACATGTTCTCTCTCTCAAGCTCCTTGATGATACTTTCCATCTCTTCTACAAATATTCTCTTCCGGTCACGAGTTCGCTTTGCGTGCATGCGATTTCTCTCACGACGAATTCTGTCCAATTCGGCCTTATTACAAGTAGCCCTATCTTTCGCTAGGAGCTCATAGTCAATGCCATCATTTGGATACTCTGCAACAGCATTTTCTTGTCCGCGCCTATTGCTATGCTGTCCAGGAAGAATCAGCGCTGGCAACTCTGGGACTGTGGACGAATCAGGGATATCTTCAGTCTTTCGCTTGAGCAACTCCTCAACTCTTGCGTCCATAGAAGTGGAATCATCTTCGGTCTTGGAATAGAGATCTACCAGAATATTCGCGGTATTCTTCTCTTCGATCAGTCCCTTGAGGTCGACCTGCTTCAGTTTCAACACCTCAACTTGTTTCTCGAGAGTTTTCATCTGTTCCTTTTTGCGTTGACGGGTCTTCCTAGCGTGCATTTTGTTTCGCTCTCGACTATATGTTTTTTGATCATCGAGATAGGAGCACGCCGACAAAAGACAGTTCATTGTGATATTTGGAAGATGGGAAAAACAACAGTTAGCCTTTGATAGTGATTTGAAACGCGTGGAAGTAATGACGGTGTCAAAGGGAAAAGAATGCTTCTTTACGATACGATACAAAGGTACCCCGGTAGGTGGAAGGTGGAGATGAAGAAAACAGAACAAACAGCTGACGTCCAAAAAATCAAAATCGAAGTTCAACTTAGCGTTTCACCATCATTTTGCGGGAACCACATCACGCATTTTTGAACTTCCATCTGTCATGACATCATCATCATACTGAAATTTGACGTTTAGGCTATTGACGACAGACGATCAAGCTTTTCATTGGCTCACAGATATCTCAGACAAAACACTCGGTCCCGCAAAGAGAGCGCGGATGGAAAGGCCTCGTTCAATCACCCTCTTTTTCTTCTTTCAAGATGTGACTGACTTACCTGCGTTCAAGACGCTCTGTGGGATTTGCAAGCCTCTTTCTATCTGCAGGAGCGATGGTATTGCACACCACATCACCAGACGTAACCATATCATCAGATGTTACCACTTGCGGATTTGGTGCCGGGGTCACTGATTTTGCGCTTAAATCCACAGCAGACTGCATTGTCGAAACAGGACCAACAAACGTGGTGTTTGAGCTTTGAATTACAGGAGGAGGGATTGCAGCAGTTGGAATATTTCTAGGCGCTAGCATTGCTACGGCAGAAGCTGCTTGTCTAATATCAGGTGTGACATCAACTGTAGTGTTGTTTGTCTCTTCGTTATTGCTCTTGATGCTGGGTGATGGTTTTCCATCATCGGAGGGATATTCTTGTGCTTGCGGTGCTGAGCATTGCACAAAGGCTGCGTTACAAAACACTCTTCTCGCAGCTGCTGCAATTTTACTATCTGATGAGTTCAGTAGCTGCGTCGCTACATCACTTGAAATATTTGTACCACTCATGGTACAAAAAAGTTCTTATAAACAGTAATGACGATGTATGAATGTTGAATGACAACTAGTTTTTGACTGTTTTTGTTCTTTTGTTGGAGGTGGTGTCTTGTTCGAAAATAATTCTTCTTCTTTAGAAACAGCAGTTTTTTCATTGGCGCAGAAGTATGGAAATACAGCCTGTTCCTGTTGGGACAGGAGATTGAC
>Ga0209712_10001725_pt1 | contig 18425 bp, 14 predicted proteins | sample ArcOceMetagenome_FD_187443 | JGI IMG/M metagenome (GOLD analysis project Ga0209712, IMG submission 187443) | Marine eukaryotic phytoplankton communities from Arctic Ocean - Arctic Ocean - Greenland ARC118M Metagenome (SPAdes) (version 2) | ecosystem: Environmental > Aquatic > Marine > Oceanic...
GTTTTATTCACACTTGTACTCATTTTTTTACCGGTACCCATGAAGTTATTCTGGCTCACACTTGAGCCAATGATCATGCCGTCAGCACTTGAATAACCTACGCTCAAATTTAAGCTGCCACTTGGCTGCTCTTCAACGCTATAGTTTACGTCGATCAAATCATCACTGCCGGGTACTTTTGGTGTTTCAACATTCACACCTTTGAAAAAGCCTAGCTGCTCTAGGCGACTTTTAGATTGTTCGATTAACTCAGTAGACGCCCAACCGCCTTCCATTTGTACCATCTCACGGCGTAATACTTCGTCCATGGTGCTTTCGTTACCGGTAAAGTTAATACGACGTACATAGGTACGCTTGCCCGGCTCTACAAAAAAGTTGATATCAACGGTTTTTTCTTCATCGTTGATTTTTGGCACGCCGTTCACGCTAGCAAATGTGAAACCTTCATTACCTAAACGCTTGCCGATTAAGTCTTGAGTTAACGTCATTTTACGATGACTAAAGGTTTCATCTTTATTAATAATAATCAGTTTTTTAAGTAGCTCTTCTTCGAGGATTAAATCCCCCGCTAGCTCAACATTATTGACTTTATACACATCACCTTCATGTACATTGATGCTAATAAACACATCTTCTTTGCTTGGAGAAAGGGAGACTTGTGTGGATTCAACATTAAAACGAATATAACCGCGGTCTAAGTAAAAGCTGCGTAAACGTTCTAGGTCACCGCTTAATTTTTCACGGCTGTATTTATCATCGCTTTTATACCAAGACCAAAGATTGGTCGTGGTTAATTCAAACTGTTTGATTAACTCGTCTTGTGTGAAATTTTCTTGGCCCACTATATTGATGTGGCTAATGGAGGCTACCGAACCTTCATCCACATTGATTTTCAAACCAACACGGTTACGCGGCAATTTTTTAACTTCTGTTTCGATTTGCGCGTCATAACGACCTTGGCTGACATATTGGCGTTCAAGCTCAAGCTCAAGTCGCTCCATGGTTGAGCGCTTGAATACATAACCTTCTGCCAAGCCCGCTTGTTTCAAACCTATTTTTAACTGCTCAGTTTCAATGGCACTGTTACCCTCAATTTCTAATTCAGTAATGGTTGGTAGCTCCACCAAATTAATGATCAAGATATTGCCGTCACGGGCTAGCTGAATGTCATTGAAATAGCCTGTGCGAAACAGGCTTTTACTGGCTTTATTCAAACCGTCGTTATCGACTTGGTCGCCAATATTGATTGGGAATGCACTGAAAACGGTTCCTGCGCTAATACGCTGCAGACCGTCCACACGAATGTCCTCTACTTTAAAAGACGCGGCTTGTACAAATGAAACACTGGCTAGCAAAAGCAAGCTGAATAAGGAGAACTTCATGTTAATCCAAACTTATAATTATCTTTAATTTTATTGCAATTCAGAGCATGACTCGGCTCTGTAAAACGATATTCTTTTTATTCTATTCGGTCACAGGCGACTTATGTCGTTAAAGATCGCCACGACCATAATCATCAGCAATAAACTCATGCCGAGTTTCATTCCCATTAGCTGCACTTTTTCTGATACTGGACTGCCTTTCACAGCCTCAATCAAATAGTATAAAAAGTGACCACCATCCAATACTGGAATGGGTAATAAATTCACTACTGCTAACATCACACTGATGTAAGCTAAAAAACTAATAAAGGCTTCAAAACCTGCTTGAGCCGAAGCGTTGGCTACTTTAGCAATGGTTATGGGACCGCTCAAGTTCTTAACTGATAATAAACCTTGCAGCATCTTGCCAATGGACTGCAACGTAACCACTGACATATCCCATGTTTTCTCTGCGCCCATATAAATGGCTGTGAGAGGATTGAAGCTGACAGTACGAATAAACCCTTCTGGTAATTCGGGCGCTTGAACCATAGCCCCTACAAATCCCACTGTTTCACCGTTATCCAATGTGCGAGACGCTGGAATCAGTGTTAGCTCTATATTTTGATCATCACGTTTAACTTGCAAGCTAAGGGCTTTACCAGCATTAACCTGCACTTTTTCTACAAATTGCTGCCAATGTTCAATCATTTGGCCATCAATCTGATTAACCACATCTCCTGCTTTTAAACCGGCTTGCTCTGCCGCCAAACCCGGCTGTAATTCTTTAATAATGGGCGCTATTTTTGGACGATAAGGCTCAATGCCTAGCTCAGCTAATACACTTGGCTCTTCTGCATCGCTTAACCAGCGCTCAATGTTTAGCTGATAAAACTGGCCATTATCCAAACCAATTTTTATTTCGCCCGTATCACCAATACGAGTTAGCAGCTGATAACTCACATCCTGCCAGCTCGATACCTGCTTGTTATCAACCTGAGTAATTTCTGGCCCTGATGGTAATTTTGCTTGTGCAGCAATACTGCCTTCAACCACATCACCAATAATCGGTTTTACTTGCGTAATGCCTATTACAAACATTAACCAGTAAGCAAAAATTGCGAATAAAATATTCGCAGCGGGACCGGCTAAAACCACAGCCATACGTTGCCAGACACTTTTTCGATTAAATGCCTGGTCTAACAAGGCTTCTTCAACTGGTGCTTCGCGCTCATCCAGCATTTTCACATAACCACCAAGAGGGATGGCTGCTACTGCGAATTCAGTGCCGTTTTTATCCGTGCGACTCCATAATACTTTACCGAAACCCACTGAGAATTTTAGAACTTTCACGCCACAACGACGCGCCACCCAGTAGTGACCATATTCATGCACAGTGACCAAGATCCCTAAAGTCACCATTAACGCTAATACACTGTATAAAACACTCATAACGCCAATCCCTATTAACCTATTTAAACGCTGCTACTTTATTTTCAGTAAACAATCTTGCTTGTTTATCTGCATTTAAAATAGCGTCTAAACTATCGGCCTTTTCCATACTAAAATGATTCAATGCCTGATCGATGAGCACTGAGATCGAATTAAAATCAATTTGTTCCCGTAAAAATGCATCAACTGCAATTTCATTGGCTGCATTTAAAATAGCAGGTGCAATACCGCCTTGCTCAAATGCTTGCGCTGACAGCTTTAATGCAGGGAAGACATCGTGATTAGGCGCTTCAAAATTTAGCTGTGACTGGGTAAAGAAGTCCAACGAATCTACCCCGGATTCGATACGCTGCGGCCATGCTAAACCATAGGCAATGGGCGTTCGCATATCAGGGTTGCCCATTTGAGAGATGACCGAGCCGTCCACATACTGAACCATAGAATGAATTATCGACTCTGGGTGCACAACCACTTGGATTTGTTTGGGAGTCACATCGAATAACCAACAAGCCTCAATGAGCTCTAAGCCTTTATTCATTAAACTAGCGCTGTCCACGGAGATTTTTTGCCCCATAGACCAATTAGGGTGTTTGACCGCTTGAGCTGGTGTGACATTTGCCAACTGTTCTGATGTAAACCCACGAAATGGACCACCAGACGCGGTCAGTAAAATTTGGCGCACACCCGACTGGGTGAACCCTTCCTGACCATAGTGACTAGGTAAGGACTGAAAAATAGCATTGTGCTCGCTATCAATCGGCAACAATGTGGCGCCATTATCTGCAATGGTTTGCATAAATAAATGGCCACTCATCACAAGTGCTTCTTTATTGGCTAACAATACACGTTTGCCTGCTTTTGCCGCTGCCAGTGTGGGTAATAAACCAGCACCACCCACAATTGCCGCCATGACTTGATCCACTTCAGGATTGCTGGCCACTTGGCAAAGTGCATCAACCCCTGAAAGTACTTCAGTTTTGCTGTTTAGGGATTTTAATTTTAGGGAAAGTTCTTGGGCTTTATCAGCTTGCACCATTACAGCGTATTGCGGTTTGTGCTCAAGACACATGTCACACAATGCATCTACCTGAGAATGGGCCGTAAGCGCAAACACCCTGTACAAGTCAGGGTGGCGAGAAATTACATCAAGGGTACTTTTACCGATGGAGCCTGTGGCACCTAAAACGGTAATTTGTTGAGTCATAAATTTTTTCTTTTAGTGCAGCTCGCCTTAAAACACACGAGCCGCTTAAATCAGAGGAATTAAAAAACCAGATTCCAACCAGCAAAGCTAAATGCTAAAGCAAAAATAGGTAATGCCGCTGTCATACTGTCAATGCGATCCATTACACCACCATGACCAGGTAATAGATTACTAGAATCTTTGATACCGCGATGACGCTTAACCATGCTTTCGACTAAGTCACCAACAACCGACACCACGGTGACAGCCAAGGTGATTGCAAACAATAAAACCCATTGCTTAACACTTAAATCCATCATGGTTTTACTTTGTAAAATCAAACCAGCAATAACAGCAAACAGCATTGTAGTGGCTAAACCGCCATACACCCCTTCCCATGTTTTACCTGGGCTTACATTAGGTGCAAGTTTACGTTTACCAAAGGTGCGACCCGCAAAATAAGCGCCCACATCTGCACCCCAAACTAAGAACATAACGTATAACATTAAATAGTCACTGTATGGGTAGCTCTTAATTTGAACAAAACCAACCCACATAGGTACAAGAATCACTAAACCCATTAATAACCTAACAGGTGTGCTTTTCCATAAAGGTGTTAGTTTTGGATGAGTGGCCACTAGAATTAATGCCAAGACCCACCAAACAAGCGCGCCATATAAAACTTCGGACTCTTGCTCTAAATCGAAATGCTGCAGCGCCAGTAATATCAAGGCAACAGCCGCCGCGTAAACCACACGCCCGGCTTTATTAGTAATACCAGAAAGATTAGCCCACTCCCAAGCACCCAGAGCGGTAATCACACCGATAAACATCATAAACTCAGGCACTGGCAGATAAAAAATTCCGCCAATCATAATCGGCGCCAAAATCAGCCCTGTAAGGATCCGTTGCTTAAGCACGTTAGCTATCTTCCTTTAATTGTTCATCTGTGCGTCCAAATCGACGCGTGCGGCTATTATATTGTGTTATTGCCGACCAGAAGTTTTGTTCGTTAAAGTCAGGCCATAAAGCATCACTAAATACTAATTCAGTGTATGCAAATTGCCATAACATAAAGTTACTAATGCGAAATTCACCGCCTGTTCTGATGCAAATATCCGGCTCTGGATATTCACTTAAACAAGTGTATTGGTGAAACACCTCAGGTGTAATGTTCTCTGGGGCCAGATTACCAGCTTGTACCTCTGTGGCAATCTGTTTCGCCGCATGGCTCATATCCCAACGACCACCGTAATTAGCCGCCACCACCAAGGTCAAACCCTTGTTGTTTTTGGTTAATTCATGGGCTTTATGGATATGCTCCTGCAGAATTTCACTGAAACCTGTTACATCGCCGATAATTTGTAGACGAATGTCGTGTTCATGAAGCTTTTTAACTTCTTTTTGCAACGCGTTTAAAAAAAGCTGCATCAATGCATTCACTTCTTTTTCAGGACGCTGCCAATTCTCACTCGAGAACGCAAATAAAGTAAGCACCTCAACCCCAAGGCGAGCGGCCTGCTCAATAACGATGCGCACAGACTTAACACCCGCTTTATGACCAGCAACGCCAGGTAGATGACGGCGCTTAGCCCAGCGGTTATTACCATCCATTACAATGGCAACGTGTCGCGGTATCGATTCAAATTGTGGTTGATTGTTTTCTGACATGTTAGCCCTAAAATGAAATTTCCACTTGAATGCTGTCACTCAAGTGGAATAAAACATCATTATTTGGAATTAAACCTGCATTAGGTCTTTTTCTTTTTCGCCAAGAATCTTATCGATATTAGCAATGTACTTATCGGTGATTTTTTGAATCTCGTCTTCTGTTTGACGACTTTCATCTTCACTGATTTCTTTTTCTTTTAATAAATCTTTTACATCACCGTTAGCATCACGACGAATGTTTCGTACTGATACACGGCCTTTTTCAGCTTCAGCACGAGCTTGCTTGATGTAATCTTTGCGCGTTTCTTCGGTTAGCATCGGCATTGGAATACGGATCGTATCGCCATTCGTTGCTGGGTTGATACCCAAATCACTTTTCATGATTGCTTTTTCAATCACAGCAATCATTGGTTTTTCCCAAGCGTTGATAGCTAGAGTACGACCATCTTCAACAATGATGTTTGCTACTTGTGAAATCGCAGTTGGAGAACCGTAATAATCCACTTTAATGCCATCTAAAATGGCAGGATTAGCACGACCTGTACGCACCTTTTTAAACGCTTCAATCATAGCGTTTACGCTTTTTTCCATACGCGCTTGTGCGTCTTGTTTTATTTCATTAAGCATCTTTTTCTTCTCCACACAAAATGGTTGTGCCTTCTTCTTCGCCAACCATGATCTTACCCATAATTCCTGGGGACACCATATTAAATACACGTAGTGGCATATTATGGTCGCGCGCTAGACATATGGCGGTTAAATCCATCACACCTAATTGACGCTCAAGAACTTCGTCATAGGTCAATGTGTTATATTTTTTAGCATCCGGGTTTTTCTTCGGATCACTGTCGTACACACCGTCAACGTTGGTCGCTTTTAATACGATATCCGCTTCAATCTCAATGCCACGTAAACACGCTGCGCTGTCCGTCGTAAAAAACGGATTACCAGTACCGGCTGCAAAGATCACCACATCTCCGTCCGTTAAATGACGAATAGCCTGACGACGATCGTAATGCTCAACAATGCCGCTCATTGGAATAGCCGACATTACACGAGACTGGATATTACTACGCTCTAATGCGTCACGCATTGCCAGTGCATTCATCACAGTGGCCAACATTCCCATGTGATCACCTGTCACACGGTCCAGACCAGCTTGACTTAACGCCGCACCACGGAATAAATTACCGCCACCGATTACTAAGCCCACTTGCACACCAATGCCCACAAGCTGCCCAACTTCCAATGCCATCGCATCCAATACTTTAGGATCGATACCAAATTCCTGCTCACCTTGAAGCGCCTCACCACTTAACTTCAAAAGTACGCGTTTATACTTAGGGCTGCGATTATCTGCAGGGGGCATATATCACCTCAGTGTTTGCATGTGTAAATTTGGTTTCAGCATGGTTTATATACCATGTCTCTTCTACTGCAAAACCCCAGAACCAAAATGATCAAAATCTATTCAGTTTACCGGGGTTTGGATGCACAAATGCCGAGCAAGGAAACCCAGCTCGGCATTTGATCAACTAATTTATAAAAATTAGCCTTGTAGCTGTGCAGCAACTTCAGCAGCGAAATCAGTTTCTTCAACTTCGATGCCTTCGCCTACTTCTAGACGAACAAAAGAAACAACTTCAGCACCAGCTTCTTTAGCTAGCTTAGCAATTGTAAGATCAGGGTTCTTAACAAAAGGCTGTTCAGTTAGGCTGTTTTCTTTAAGGAACTTCTGAATACGACCAACCATCATTTTTTCAACGATGTTGTCTGGCTTGCCAGCCATATCAGGCTGAGCCTTGATGATTGCTTTTTCAGCGTCTAGTTCAGATTCAGGCATATCAGCAGGAGCAAGAACGCGAGGGTTAACCGCTGTTACGTGCATTGCGATGTCTTTAGCCAACTCAAGGTTGCCGCCTTTAAGAACAACAAGTGCGCCGATACGGTTGTTAGAGTGAACGTAACTACCTACTACGTCGCCTTCAACTAATTCAGCACGACGAGCAGAGATGTTCTCACCGATTTTTTGAACCAATGCATCACGAACGTCTTTAAGTGCGCCATCGTTAAGAGCCGCAACGTTAGTGTCTTTAGATTCAAACGCAGAGTTTGCAACAGTTTGTGCAAAGCCTAGGAAATCTTCGTTTTTAGCAGCAAAGTCAGTTTCAGAGTTAACTTCAACCAATACCGCAGAAGCGTTATCGTCAGCAGCTTTAACTACTACGATACCTTCAGCAGCAGTACGACCTGCTTTTTTAGCCGCTTTAAGGCCAGAGTTTTTGCGCATTTCTTCGATGGCTACATCGATGTCACCGCCAGCTGCTGTAAGTGCTTTTTTGCACTCCATCATGCCTAGGCCAGTACGCTCACGTAATTCTTTAACTAATTTTGCAGATACAGCTGCCATAGTCATCACCCAATATTATTCAGTCTAAATTTATTGCAAAAAAAGGGGGCAAGCCCCCTTTATTTAAAGCTGCGTATCAAAATTGATTATTCAGCAGCTTCTTTTTTCGCTTCTTTTGCAGGTGCAGCAGCAATTTCAGCTTTACCTTCGATGCAAGCATCAGCTACAGCAGAAGTGAAGATTTCGATCGCACGGATCGCATCGTCGTTACCAGGGATAACGTAATCAACGCCATCTGGGTTGCTGTTAGTATCAACGATACCGATAACTGGGATACCTAGCTTGTTAGCTTCTTGGATAGCGATACGCTCGTGATCTACGTCGATAACGAAGATAGCGTCAGGAAGACCGCCCATTTCTTTGATACCACCGATAGAACGCTCAAGCTTGTCCATTTCGCGAGTACGCATTAGCGCTTCTTTCTTAGTAAGCTGCTCAAAAGTACCGTCTGCTTTTTGAGACTCAAGGTCACGTAGACGCTTGATAGACTGACGAATAGTCTTGTAGTTAGTCAGCATACCACCCAACCAGCGGTGAGCTACGAAAGGTTGACCAGAACGTGCAGCTTGATCTTGGATCACTTTAGATGCAGCGCGCTTAGTACCAACAAAAAGAACTTTGTTGTTTTTAGCAGTCATGCCTTTAACGATGTTCAATGCTTCATTGAAAGCAGGAACAGTGTGCTCAAGGTTGATGATATGGATTTTATTGCGAGCGCCGAAGATGAACTGAGCCATCTTTGGGTTCCAATAACGAGTTTGGTGACCAAAGTGAACACCTGCTTTAAGCAGGTCACGCATGGATACTTGTGCCATGATATATATACCTATTGTAAGGGTTATGCCTCCATATATCCCACTATCCAATCCCTTAAGCCGAAGCCCTTGGGACACCCAGAACAGTGTGTCGATATATGTGCGGATTTAAATATTTTATACCCATACCCCCTACTGCAAACTGCCGCAGTGAATACAAGCGCGCGCTTTATACCATATTTAGCAGCTAAAAAGGAAGTAAAATGTGCATCCTGATGAAATAAACACAGGGCGACTATAAGGCCTTAATCAGCCTATATCGCCATAGAAACACCCACAACGGTTCATCTATGGAGCATATATGCGTACAATAACGGCTTTTGAGAATACAGAGTAACTCAGCACATGGCTGTGACCATCAAAACCCAAGACGAAATCGAAAAAATGCGCGTTGCAGGCCGCTTGGCTGCTGAAGTGCTAGAGATGATTGGCGAGCACGTTAAGCCAGGCATTAGCACAGGTGAAATCGACCGTATTTGCCATGACTATATTGTAAATACTCAGGATGCCATTCCAGCGCCTCTTAACTACGGCAACCCGCCTTTCCCTAAGTCTATTTGTACTTCTGTGAACCACGTTATTTGCCACGGTATTCCAAGTGACGACAAAATCCTTAAAAAAGGCGACAGCGTTAATATCGATGTGACCGTTATTAAAGATGGCTATCACGGCGACACCAGCAAAATGTTTTTTGTGGGTGACGCTAAACCCGCTGACGTTCGTCTAGCCACCATCACCCAAGAATGCATGTACAAAGGCATGGCCCTTGTTAAACCTGGCGCACGCCTTGGTGATATTGGCCATGTGATCCAACAACACGCTGAGTCAAACTACTACACGGTTGTACGTGAATACTGCGGTCACGGCATTGGCAAAGGCTTCCATGAAGACCCTCAAGTAATGCACTACGGCCGACCTGATACCGGCATGACCTTAAAAGAAGGCATGTGCTTCACCATCGAGCCAATGATCAACCAAGGCAAACCTCAAAGTAAGCTAATGGGCGATCAATGGACGGTTATCACCAAAGACCGCAAATTAAGCGCACAATGGGAACACACTTGCCTTGTGACCGCTGACGGCATTGAAGTATTAACTCGCCGTAAAGAAGAAACTTTCCCTTGGGAAGTCTAACGGCACAACCATTAAGTTAATGCACCGTCATTTAATATTGCTGTAATAACGGAGACCCCATGGAATCAGGCTTGCTCAATCGTATATTCGATCCATCCCAGTTCAAACAAGAATTGGTCGATGGCAAGCCTCCCATCCCTCTCTTCAAACAAGCTGGTAATCACGCGCAAGCCATTATGGATGCGCACTTTCGTGAACATAAAGACGCCATCACTCTTGTCCATGCGCGCTCTTGGTTTATGGACCAGCTTTTACTCTGCGCTTGGGATTTATATTTCCCTAAAGATGCCCAAAACATTTGCCTATTGGCAGTGGGCGGCTATGGCCGCGGAGAGCTTCACCCTAAATCCGATATCGATGTATTAATTTTAAGCCAAGATGAAACGGCGTTTAATCAACACAGCGATGCTATGCAAAACTTCATCACCTTCATGTGGGACATCAAACTGGATGTGGGCCACGGCGTTCGCACTTTAGACGATTGCCAACGAGAAGCTGAAAAAGACATCACCATTGCCACCAACCTAATGGAGACTCGCACCCTGGCAGGGCCAGATAGCCTGCGTGAAACCATGGTAGAGCAAACCGGTCCAAAACATATTTGGTCAAGCGAACAATTCTTTTTAGCCAAGTGGGACGAACAAAAAGTTCGCCAAGAAAAACACCACGACATTCATAACAACCTTGAGCCCAACATTAAAAAAGGCCAAGGAGGTTTGCGCTATATCCACACCATCGTGTGGGTCATGATGCGTCACTTTGGTACATCCAGCCTTGAAGAACTGTCTAAGCGTGAACTTTTAACGGAATTTGAATACGACGTATTATTACGCTGCCGTGAATTTTTATGGCAACTACGTTATGCGCTGCACATGGTTACCGGGCGCGAAGAAGACCAATTGCTTTTTGATTTTCAAAAAGACATTGCCGAGGTACTGGGCTTTGAAGACAACGATGAGATGCTAGGCGTTGAGCAAATGATGCTGCAGTATTATCGCTGCACCATGGCACTGGGTGAAATGAACGACCTTGTGATGCTTTTGTTTAACGAAATCATCATCGACTCTAAACAACCGCAAGATATTCAACCAATCAGCGAATACTTTCAGCGTCACAATGATTACCTAGAAATTCAGCATGAGGATTTATTTAAACACCATCCTAATGCCATGTTAGAGGTTTTTTATTACCTAGCCTCTGACTCTAGTTTAAAAGGCGTGCGCGCCAATACTGTTCGAGCCTTGCGTGACAACTACAAACTCATCGATGATGAATTTCGTTGTAACCCTCATAATATTCGCACATTCATGGCCATCCTACGTTGTGATAATCACGTGGTTCGAGAGCTAGACCGCATGTTACGCTATGGCGTTTTAGGACGCTACATTCCTGAATTTGGCAAAATTGTCGGCCACATGCAGCATGATTTATTTCATAGCTACACAGTGGATCAGCACAGCTTGCGTGCCATTAAATTTATTCGCCACCTGCGTTTTGGCCACGAAAAAGAAACCTTCCCTGTTGCCAGCAAATTAGTACACAACACCCATAAAAAAGAAATTTTATACCTAGCCGCATTATTACACGATGTGGGTAAAGCCCTACCAGGGGAGCACGAATGCACTGGCGCAGAAATAGCGGAACAATTTTGCATTCAACACGGCCTAAGCCAGCAAGATGCCGATTTAGTTGTATGGCTTGTACGCAATCACTTAATTTTTTCTCAAGCCAGTCAGCGCCTAGACATTGCCGATCCAGAAGCCATTCAACAATTTGCCTGCCAAATTGGTGATCGCCAACACCTACAATATTTATATGTATTTAGTGTGGCTGACATTTACAGCACTAACCGCAAACTATGGACAAGCTGGCGCGCTGAGCAAATGCGCACACTTTACCGTGAAACCCTGCGCCACATTCGTCGCGGCTTAGATACCCCAATCAATAAAGAACTGTGGGTACAGGACATCCAACAAGGTGTTATTGAGCGCCTTGATGAACATGGTTACAGCGCCGAGCAAATATGCAAACTATGGGACAACCCAGGTGACGAATACTTTTTGCGTGAAAGCATCGACACATTAGTTTGGCATTCTTTAGCATTATTCAAACACGGCGACTCTAACAAGCCGCTTGTATTGATTGGTGAAACCAGCGATAAAGCCTTTGAAGGGGCGACGCAGATTTTCATCTATATGAAAGATCAGCCACACTTATTTGCCGCCATGACCGCATCGCTTGATCAGCTACACCTGAATATCCAAGATGCTCGTATCATCACTTCGGCCAACAACAATGCTCTCGATACTTACATCGTATTAGATGAAAACGGCGAACCTATTAAAGAAGCGGCCCGTATTGAAAAAATTAAATCAACTTTAGAGCAATTACTTTCTAATCCAGAAGATTTCTCTCAGTTAATCCAGCGTCGTACTTCGCGCCAGCTTAAACAGTTTGAGTTTGAACCTACCGTGTTCATGAGTAATGACCCATACAACAAGCGCAGCTGCCTTGAAATCATTGCCCCTGATCGCCCAGGCCTACTGGCACGCATGGGTGAAGTATTCGTGGATTATGAACTGGTTCTTGAAGCGGCCAAAATTTTAACGGAAGGGGAAAAAGTAGACGATATTTTCTTCATTAACGATAAAAATGGCCAACCCATTAGTGACCCTGAGCTATGCAGCCAACTGCAACAAGCGGTGCTTGATAGCCTGTCCGAACAAATGGAACTGCAAGCCAGTTTATAAAAACACTTATTGATATAGGTGGTTCAAAGCACCTATATCACAATGCCCTCTCATTATCCTACTCAGTAAGTCCCAATAAAACCCAGCTAAACCCAACAAGAAAACCCGCGCCTCATTCCATTGAATATACACTCATGTTCCTGTGCAAGCCGCTACATTCAACTATGCTTAAATGATAATCGCCAAGGAACAAAGCTATGAGCCTGACGGAACGCCAAAAGCAATTAGTCATTAACAGCTTTTTAAAAGTTGAACCCATAGCGGATGCTGCAGCCAATATTTTCTATAGCAAACTTTTTGAATACGACCCTAGCTTGAAACACCTATTTAGGGATGACCTAACCGCACAGGGCAAGATGCTAATGAGCGCTTTAAAAGTGGCTACCAGCAGTTTGCATAATCTAGATCGGCTTGTTCCCGTTTTACAGGACATGGCAGTAAAACATGTGGAATACGGAGTAAAATGCGACGACTACACCCCTGTAGGCAATGCCCTGCTGCACACGTTAAAACAAGGCTTGGGTAATGAGTTTAATGACGAATTAAAAACTGCATGGGCAAGCACTTATAAAATAATGGCCGATGTCATGCGCCAAGCTGCTTACCCTGACTTTAACCCTGCCAGCTACAAAAACACAAAACAGTATCACCGTTAAAATAGCGCCCATAAAAAAGCAGAGCTAAGCTCTGCAGTTTTTTTATTGTTATGCCCTTTATTTATTATTTAGGCCGTTCTAATTTTTATGCGGCCCTAGTTTCCTTTTTGACCTTTCATTCAATGCTTTAATCCTAAGCCACCTTGCTGCTAGGTACATCCGGCTTTGCATGACGATCATGCAAAAACCTCAATACTTCTGCTCGATAAAAATTATACTGTGCATCATCGGCTAATTCTAAACGGTGACGAGGACGCTCAAGCTCCACATTCAAAATTTCGCCAATGGTGGCTTCAGGGCCGTTTGTCATCATTACAATGCGATCTGAAAGCAATACCGCTTCATCCACATCATGGGTAATCATAACCACGGTGTTTTTTAAATCTTTTTGAATTTCCATCAAGCTGTCTTGCAAGTGCGATCGAGTTAACGCATCCAATGCACCAAATGGCTCATCCATTAATAATACGGTTGGCTCCATGGCCAGAGCGCGGGCAATGCCCACACGCTGTTTCATACCACCAGAAATCTCATCTGGTTTTTTATGTATGGCATGGCTCATATGCACAAGCTCTAGATTGTATTCAATCCACTCTTTCATCTCTTGTTTAGACTTTTTGCCTTTAAACACCTGCTGCACTGCAAGCTCTACGTTTTCATAGGCGGTTAACCAAGGCAATAATGAATGGTTTTGAAACACCACCGCACGTTCAGGCCCTGGCTCACGCACTTCTTTTCCGTCTAAAACAATGCCGCCCTTAGTGGCTTCATATAAACCCGCAATGATATTCAGCACGGTAGACTTACCGCAACCTGAGTGACCAATAAGGGAAACAAATTCACCTTTTTCAATTTTTAAATTGACATTATCCAACGCGGTAAACGGACCACTCGGGGTATCAAACTGCATGGTAACGTGATCGACTTCTAAATGACTCATGTTGTTATTCCTTAATATTAAAACTCATGGATATAGGCACTAAACTAGATGTAACTAAGCTTATATCGCTGTGGATTTATCCCATGAAAATTTACGCTGTAGTGACAACATAACCCAATCTAAAATAAAGCCGATAATACCAATGGTTAATACCGCCACCATGATACGACCTAAAGAATTTGAACTGCCATTTTGAAATTCATCCCACACAAATTTTCCTAAACCAGGGTTTTGAGCCAGCATTTCTGCTGCAATCAATACCATCCAACCCACACCCAAAGACATACGCATGCCGGTGAAAATCATAGGTACAGAAGAAGGCAGAACAACTTTTGTAATTTTACTAAACCAGTTCAGACTTAATACTTTTGAAACATTCAATAAATCTTGGCTAATACCCGACACACCCACTGACGTATTAATCAGTGTTGGCCACATGCTGCATAACATCACTGTAATGGCGGATGTAATAAACGATTTTTCAAAAAATGGGTCATCACTCACATACATTGCCGATACCACCATGGTCACAATCGGCAACCAAGCTAATGGAGAAACCGGTTTAAAAATCTGCACAATAGGATTCATAGCACTTGTAAGGGTTTTACTTAAGCCCATGGCAATACCCAGTGGTACTGCAATCACAACCGCTAAAAAGAAGCCGGTAAACACTGTCACTAGGCTTGTGAATATTTGATCAATGTAAGTTGGTCGGCCGCGGTATTCGCGCACCTTGATTTTAGCATCAGGGTTTTTAGCAAGTTTTTTTGCATTGCGCTGTTCCTGACGCTCATAAAATTTTTGTTCTTTGACTTGCTCGTCTTTGTATTCCTGCCACAAGCCTTTAGCTTGTGTCATCACTTGCGCTGGTCCTGGCACCTGGCCTAATGAGGTCACAACACTTTTTGCTGCAGCATCCCACATACCTAAAAATACGATAAACGCTAATAATGGCACCCCTAAGGCACGCATCATGACATTTACCTGCTCTTGCACATTCTCACCTTTGATGATTCGAACTAAGGGGGCAAACATCCCTATGCTTTCTAATTTCGAAACTACACTCATCATAATTTTCTACCCCTATGGTTTGGGCCGATACTTAATGTAACCGAGTCATTAACTCGGTTACGCTTTTCGAGACTTTTTCACAATTGATCCTTCACTTTCATGCTGCGTTAAAAACAAACTCCAAATACTCATTTAGCTTACTAAACTCCGTTTTTCGTTTGTTTTTGCCTTGCCTGAAAGCAAATTATCGGCTCGTGAAAAGGTCTCTATCTATTAACTACCTATGTTTAACTGAATTTATACTTTGTCTTTTCCTTTTAGGCCGATATCGAATTTCTTAAGATACGCATTTGGTTTTTTACCATCGTAAGAGATCTTATCAATGAAACCTTTCTGCTCTGGTTTGAAACCGTCTTCTTTAGCAAAGTTAGGGAATTCAGACGCTTTCATTTTTCCTTCAGCGATCAACTCTTTAGCCGCTTCAGCATAGATGTCTGGACGGTATACTTTTTTAGCAATGTCCATGTACCAGCTATCAGGTTTGTGATCTGAGATTTGACCCCAACGACGCATTTGAGTTAAGTACCAAATAGCATCTGAGTAGTAAGGGAAGGTAGCGTTATGACGGAAGAAAACATTGAAATCAGGAATCTCGCGTTTATCGCCTTTTTCGTATTCAAACGTACCAGTCATTGAGTTTGCAATTACATCGTAATCCGCACCTACGTAATTAGATTGTGAAAGAATTTTCACCGCTTCTGGACGGTTAGCATTGTCTTTTTCATCTAACCATTTCGCTGCACGAATCATGGCTTTCACAACAGACTTATGAGTCTCAGGGTATTTATCAGCCCAACCTTTAGAAACACCGAATACTTTTTCCGGGTTGTTTTTCCAAATTTCATAATCGGTAATAACCGGCACACCAATGTCTTTAAATACCGCTTGCTGGTTCCAAGGTTCACCTACGCAATAACCATCAATGGTGCCCGCTTCCATAGTCGAAGGCATTTGCGGAGGCGGCGTAACGGAAAGCAATGCATCGGCTGAAATAGTACCGCTTGTATCGCCTTTATCAGGAGCATAGTAACCAGGGTTAATACCACCAGCGGCTAGCCAATAACGTAATTCATAGTTATGTGTGGACACAGGAAATACCATGCCCATTTTAAAATCTTTACCGTCGTCTTTATATTGCTCGATAACAGGTTTTAAATAATCCGCCTTAATTGGGTGAACAGGTTTACCACCTTCGTGTGGAATATGTTTTTTCATTTCCTTCCACACTTTATTTGAAACCGTGATGCCATTACCGTTTAAGTCCATAGAGAACGCTGTAATGATGTCAGCCTGTGTACCAAAACCAATGGTCGCACCCAGTGGCTGACCTGCCAACATATGTGCACCATCCAGTTCACCTGTAATCACGCGGTCTAACAATACTTTCCAGTTTGCTTGGGCTTCTAGCTCTACAAATAGGCCTTCGTCTTCAAAAAAACCTTTTTCAGCCGCAATGGCTAACGGGGCCATATCGGTTAATTTAATAAAACCAAATTTTAGTTCTTCTTTTTCTGGGTCCCCGGCATAACTGCTTACGCTCATTAAACCAGCGCTGATCAGCGAGGCGCTTAATGCGGCGCCTTTAATTGTGCGCTTAATGGCAGATGCTAATGTCATTGTTATTTCCTTATTGAAGTTAAGTTAGTTAAAAGTGAAATTAAAATTTATATATATTTCCTATCTCAAGCTCCGTGCCAGAAATGCATTTTTCTCATAAAGTTTTTATTTTTATTAAAAAATCACAATTATGGTGCGACGTTTTGTAAAGTTTTTATTGAAGTTTTAAAATTTAGGGCAATCTAAAAAACACCTGCGCACCAAAAAAATCAAACAGGTTTTTCATCAATTAATGGAAATGCACCATTTGGCATCACGGGGTTTTATATAAGCAAAAGTAAGATCGGAGAGGGAATCGCTGAATAGCTCTAAGTTGCGCCACTGGGGTGCAAAAGATCCTAGCCTGTGTGCACTTATGGGTTACAAGAAGGGCTTAAAAAGAGGCAGAGGGCTTTAATTCGGCACCATAAACACCCTTAAAAGAGCTCTGCGGCACAGCAAGGCTTTATGGGCTAAGGGTTTATAAGGGCTAAACCTCTTCTTTGTACTGTCTATATAGGCATCAATGAACAGTATTTCTCATTTAGGCTCAGCTCCACTATAATTGCCCACTTTTGAATTCCTTAGATAAGAGCCTTCCATGAACCCAAACTTGGCCAAATTACAGCCTTATCCTTTTGAAAAGCTAACGGCTTTAAAAGCCAGTGTAAAAGTCTCCACTGATTTACCGCACATTGCTTTGAGCATTGGTGAGCCAAAACATGAAAGTCCGGCCTTTGTTAAGCAGGCCATGATCGACAACATGGATAAATTGGCTAACTACCCCACTACTAAGGGTTTACCAGAGTTACGCACGGCCATTGCCGATTGGGCCAAGCAGCGCTTTGCCTTAAACGAACTAGACGCCAATACACAAGTATTGCCGGTTAACGGTACTCGCGAGGCCATCTTTGCATTTACCCAAGCAGTGATTGAAGAAAAGCCAGACGCCTTGGTTGTGAGCCCTAACCCGTTTTATCAAATCTACGAAGGGGCGGCTTATTTAGCCGGTGCCACACCGCATTATTTACCTTGCCTTGAAGAGAACGGCTTTAACCCAGACTTTGAAGCGGTAAGCGATGATGTGTGGGCCAACACACAAATTCTATTTTTATGCTCACCAGGTAACCCTACTGGTGCGGTTTTATCCCTTGAGCAGCTGCAAGCACTAATTAAAAAAGCCGATGAGTTCGACTTTATTGTGGCCAGCGACGAGTGCTACAGCGAAATTTACATCGACGATGTACAAGCCCCTGTAGGTTTATTGCAAGCGTGCAGTGAAATTGGCCGCGATGACTATAAAAACTGCGTGGTATTCCATAGCTTATCTAAACGCTCAAACCTTCCAGGTTTACGCTCAGGCTTTGTGGCCGGCGACGCAGAAGT
>Ga0209712_10001726_pt1 | contig 18422 bp, 14 predicted proteins | sample ArcOceMetagenome_FD_187443 | JGI IMG/M metagenome (GOLD analysis project Ga0209712, IMG submission 187443) | Marine eukaryotic phytoplankton communities from Arctic Ocean - Arctic Ocean - Greenland ARC118M Metagenome (SPAdes) (version 2) | ecosystem: Environmental > Aquatic > Marine > Oceanic...
TTGAGTTTAATTGGGATGGAACCGATGCAAACGGCAACAAGATGCCGGTTGGCAATTATGTAGTTCGTGCACAAGGTGACGTGGGCGGAGAGTCAATAGTATTGCCTACAGCAATCAACAGGCATGTGGATAGCGTCAGTCTGGCTGCAAGTAGTCAAGGTATAATTCTAAATTTGGACGGCGAAGTTAGTGTCACTCTTAAAGATGTCATTCAAATCGGCGGTTAACAGGAGAAATAAAATATGTCTTTTAACATAGCGTTAAGTGGTGTTTCAGCGGCACAAAGAGACTTAGATACAACAGCAAATAATATAGCTAACGTTAACACAGTCGGCTTTAAAGAGTCTCGAGCTGAGTTCGGTGATGTGTATGCTCAATCTTTGCTGGCAGGCGGCAAAACCAAAGTCGGTGATGGTGTACTTACTCAAGAAGTGGCGCAGCAGTTTTCTCAAGGTAGTTTGCAGTTCACTAATAACGCTTTGGATTTAGCTATCACCGGCAACGGTTTTTTTGGGACAGTCCCTGAGCTAGATTCAAGGGATTTTTCTTTTACCCGAGCAGGGCAATTTAAGTTAGATTCTGACAATTTTGTGGTGAATTCCGCAGGTGATAATTTATTGGGTTTTCCTGTTAATCCAGATGGTAGTTCTTCTTCTGTTGCATTAAGTACTTCTGTTCCAGTGCGGATCCCTGATTCATCGGGTGCACCTCAGGAAACTACCGAAGTGTCATTAAAAATGAATTTACCTGCTGGGGCAGATCCAGTGAATCTAGATTTATTTAATCCTGATGATCCTCTTACGTACAATGCCGCCACCTCGGTCACGGTATTTGATACTTTGGGCGACAGTCACGTTATGACTTATTATTTCATGAAGGATGCAGCAGCCGTATCAGCTGTTCCACCCAGAAACGAATGGGTCGGGGTAACTTATGTGGATGATCAACCTCTGCAAACTGCTGACACTAGTACAGTTCCACCCTCAGTTGTGCCTTTAAATGGAGCCGCGGTTGCTGGTGATAATATAATTGGTGAATCATCTTTAGGTGTTGCTAATGCAGTTGTCGGTTTTAGAATGAGTTATAGCAATGGTGGTGATTTTAATGGGGTCACAGATGGTTTAGGTGCACCAATTCTAACTGGTGATATCCCATCAATCTCACTTGGTGGAAACATCTTAACCAATGGTTCAGATCCGAACCAAACTATTACCACTAATTTTGCATTGGATACGGCTAACGCTACACCTAATGAACCCACACAATTTGCCTCGGCTTTTGAAGTTACCTCTTTAGAACAAAATGGCTTGCCAGTAGGTCGATTAACAGGTATTGACATTGGCCCTGATGGTTTAGTTCGAGCAACTTATTCTAACGGTACATCAGAGCCTATAGTACGTGTGGCACTTATTCGTTTTGCTAATGACCAAGGATTAACTCAACAAAGTGGTACCCAGTGGCAAGAAAGTATTTTATCGGGCGAAGCGCTGGCAGGCGAAGCTACTACAGGAACATTTGGTGAAATAAACTCATCTGCTTTAGAGCAAGCGAATGTAAATTTAACCACCGAACTTATAGATATGATTATCGCCCAAAGAAACTTCCAAGCCAACTCAAGAGCGCTAGAAGTTAATAATCAGCTTAATCAGACGGTACTCAATATCCGTTAATAATCCATTGCTGTTTAACCTTTTGTTAAACTATTTAAAGGTTTTAAAAGGCTGCTTTCGAGCAGCCTTTTTTGTACCTGAGCAGAACATAGTTTAAATTCATTAGGTGGCATCTAACTTGCAGTCATATTAATTAAGATCCAACAAAGTCAAGATTCTGTCATGGATAAACTACTTTACATTGCCGCAAGTGGCGCTAAACAAGATTTACTCGGTGCATCTGTTCGCGCTAATAACCTAGCTAATGCGCAAACCACTGGTTTTAGAGCACAGCTTGAACAGGCCCGTGCCATGCCAGCTTTTGGCGAAGGTTTGCCGACCCGAGTGTTTTCTATGACAGAAAATGCCGTAAATAACTTTGAAAGTGGTCCCATGATCCAGACCGGCCGAGAGCTGGATTTGGCAATACAAGGTGATGGTTGGTTTTCAGTGCAAGATGCGCAAGGTAAGGAAGCATATAGCCGCAATGGTAGTTTTGAATTAGGCCCTAACGGTGAACTCAAAGATTCTTCCGGCAATACTGTTGTTGGCGATTTTGGCCCAGTATTTCTGCCTGTTCCTTTATCAAATATTAATATTGCCAATGACGGAACACTTTCAGTGCGACCTCAAGGTGCACCTGAAACAGTGTTGGAAGAGGTTGGTAGACTTAAACTTGTGAATCCAAATGTGCGAGATCTGGAGCGTGGTTCAGATGGCCTGTTTCGACTAAAAAGTGGTGAACAGGCTGAAGAAGATCTAGTCGTTAATATTCGCACTGGGGTGCTTGAAGGCAGCAATGTTAATCCCGTGGAAGAGATGGTTAATATGATCAACTTGCAACGCCATTATGAGATGCAAGTGAAGATGATGAAACAAGCAAAAGACATTGATACCCGTGGTAATTCATTGTTGCGTATTATCTAACGTAGTTATTCCGTGGCTTTTGTATCAAGGCTGTTTTATCACAACAGTTAGCAGAATAAGTTAACAAACGAATTTTTAGGAGACAATCTATGCATCCAGCATTGTGGATAAGTAAAACAGGCCTAGACGCGGCTCAGACTGATGTAGCAGTAATATCCAATAACTTGGCTAACGCAAGTACTGTGGGTTTCAAAAAATCCCGGGCTGTTTTCGAAGACTTACTTTACCAGAACATTAATCAACCGGGCGGTCGTTCTTCAGCGGATACAGAGTTACCTTCTGGCTTGATGTTAGGTGCAGGTAGTAAAGTGGTTGCGACCCAAAAATCTCACACTCAAGGCAATATGCTAACCACTGAAAATTCTTTGGATATGATGGTGCAAGGCAAAGGTTTTTTTGAGATTTTACAACCAGACGGCAGCACTGCTTACACTAGAAGTGGTCAATTTACTCTTAATGATCAAGGGCAAATAGTGACACCAGGAGCAGGATTTTTATTACAGCCTACCATCACAATCCCCGAAGATGCTCAGCAATTAACCATCTCCCAAGATGGTGAAGTGTCTGCAACTGTCAGAGGCCAAGCTGACCCGCAGGTATTAGGACAAATTAGCTTATCTGATTTCATTAATCCCACCGGTTTGCAGCCAACGGGGCAAAATTTATATGTCGAAACTGCTGTCAGCGGTGCCCCGATTCAAGGCGTCCCTGGTTTGGGAGGCATTGGCACTATACTTCAAGGCGCGCTTGAAACGTCTAATGTGAATGTGACAGAAGAGCTAGTCAACTTGATTGAAAGTCAGCGTTTGTACGAGATGAACTCAAAAGTTATTTCAGCCGTTGACTCAATGTTGGGTCAGGTTATTCAGCAGCTTTAATGAGAATATAACAGTGATGATCCAGCCCACGTTACTCAAATTATTATATGTATGCTTAGGCATAATTCTGTTTAGTGGTTGTCAATCTACTACTAGTCATGAACCTCTTCCTAATGACCCATTTTATGCACCTATTATGCCTGTTATACCGCGGCAAAAAATGGTCGAAGATGGTTCGATTTTTCAATCTGATATGGCCAATAGCCTTTATTCGGATGTAAAAGCTAGACGTGTCGGCGATATTATTACTGTTAACCTTCAAGAGAATACTCGGGCGACTAAATCAGCAGGTACTAGCACGTCAAAAGAAACCGAGGTAGCGATAAATCCAATCATAGGGTTAGGCGGAAATGCGCTCAATATTGGTAGCGAATCTATACAGCTGGGCATGGATACAACTAATGAGTTTGAAGGCGATTCCTCTGCCAATCAAAGTAACAATTTAACCGGTAACATTTCGGTTACGGTGGTGCAGGTATTGGCTAACCAAAATTTATTGGTGAGGGGGGAAAAATGGCTGACCTTAAACAATGGTGACGAATACATCCGCTTAACCGGTGTGGTTCGTCCAGCTGACGTTAGCCCAACCAATGAAATTCAGTCATCCAAAATAGCTAATGCGCGCATTCAATATAGTGGCACAGGTAGCTTTGCAATCGCACAAAAGGAAGGCTGGTTAAGTGGCTTTTTCTCATCTGAATACTGGCCTTTTTAACATGGAGAATTATATGAAGTCTTTTATTACCCTGATTGTGGTGGTCAGTTTGATGTTGTCGCCTATGACATATGGGCAGAGAATAAAAGACTTAGCTTCTGTTCAAGGAGTAAGAAGTAACCAATTAGTCGGTTATGGCTTGGTCGTTGGACTACCTGGTACAGGTGAGCAGAGCCCATTTACCGAGCAGAGTTTTCGAACTATGTTGGCAAATTTTGGTATCAGTTTAGACAGTAGCCTCAAACCCAAAATTAAAAATGTCGCTGCTGTTGCTGTGCATGCTCTTTTACCTCCTTTTATAAAACCTGGGCAAACCATAGACGTAACGGTTTCATCAATCGGTGAAGCGGCTAGTTTGCAAGGTGGCACACTTATTCAAACCTTTTTAAAAGGGTTAGACGGAAATGTTTATGCCATAGCGCAAGGCAGTTTAGTGGTGAGCGGCTTTGGCGCAGAAGGCGGTGATGGCTCAAGAATAGTGGTAAACACTCCTACTGTTGGACGTATTGCAAATGGTGGTCTGGTAGAGCGTGCTGTGCCTAGTGGTTTTATGCAAAGTGACTTCCTAACGTTAAATTTGAAATATCCTGATTTTTCAACTGCCAAAATTCTGGCTGATACCATAAATTTTCGTTTAGGTGCAGATCCCGACAAAGGTTATGTTATTGCCACACCCATTGATGCCGCATCTGTCAGAGTGACAGCACCCAGGGATGTTGGGCAAAGAGTCGGGTTTCTTGCCACGTTAGAGAATTTCGAATTTACACCGGCTAAAGCTTCGGCAAAAGTAGTGATCAACAGCCGTACTGGCACCATAGTGATTGGGCAAGATGTGCGGCTTTTACCTGCCGCTATTACTCACGGTGGTCTGACGGTTACTATTGCTGAAAACCAAACTGTTACTCAGCCTAATGCATTAGCTGAGGGCGAAACTGTTGTGACGACCCAATCTATTGTTGACGTGAATTTAGACGATACGCGTATGTTTAGTTTTAATCCTGGCGTCACGCTAGATGAATTGGTTAGGGCAGTGAATGAAGTTGGTGCAGCGCCAGGTGACCTAATGGCTATATTAGAAGCCTTGCGAGAAGCGGGAGCCTTACAAGGCGACCTGGTTGTTATTTAAAGGTTATTGTTATGGATCAGTTACTCAATACCCAAAGTCCGCTTGAATTATCCAGAAATGCCAATGATATTAAAGGTTTGGATTCGTTGCGCCGTGCAGCGCAAAGTGGCGACAGTAAAGCATTAGATGAAGCCGCCAAACAATTTGAAGCTATTTTTGTGCAAATGATGCTCAAATCTATGCGTAAAGCGCAAGACGTGATGGCGGATAAAGACAGCCCATTTAACTCTGAACAAGTTAAGTTTTACCGAGACATGCACGACAAGCAAATAGCCAGTGATTTGGCTACAAGCGGTAGTATAGGTTTAGCGGATATTATTGTGCGACAACTAGGTAAAACTGGTGATGGATATATGCCTGCCGGTGCTTTGCGTAATGATGGTAATCTTTCCAATATTAATCGAAATACTATCGCCAGTACTCAAAAAGCCCAAGATGAAGTGTTGGACAACCAGCCTATAAAAACCTTTCAATCCTTTAAAACTGCGGCTTTTGATGATGCTCAATCTTTTATCGAACAGCTTTATCCAGCAGCACAGCAGGCAGCCGAACAACTTGGTATTGACCCTAAAGCATTGTTGGCGCAAGCCGCTATTGAAACTGGTTGGGGGCAGCATATGATCCACAATAACCAAGGTCAAAACTCCCACAATCTATTTGGTATTAAAGCAGACCGTCGTTGGCAGGGAGATCGGGCGATGGTAGATACTATCGAGTTTACGCAAGGTGTTGCCGCTCCTAAAAAAGCACCCTTTAGAGTATACGATTCGTTTACTGACTCAATGCAAGATTATGTAAGTTTTGTGAAACAAAACCCTCGATATGAAGAGGCAGTCAAGCAAAGCCAATCGCCACAGGGTTACTTTTCAGAACTGCAAAAAGCGGGTTATGCTACCGATCCTGATTATGCCAATAAAGTTATTTCAGTGTTTGAAGGGGAGCATTTCAAACGCTACTCAGCAGAGCCCTTAAGCAGCTCAGGTGTTGTAGGTGAGATGAAATGATAACTAGCTCAAATAATAACACCAGAAATGCAGATTTATTCTCCATTGCGACAAGCGGTGTTAACGCCAGTAACCAGCTGTTAAATACCACCGGTAACAATATTGCCAACGTTAATACTGAGGGTTTTGTGCGTGAGCGCACCACCTTTGAAAGCCAGTTAACGGGGGGGGTAGGGCGTTCAACTACTGAGCGAGTATTGAATGTTTTTGCACAAAATCAATTGCGCCGCGATACGACCACACAAAGTGAATATGAACATTATTACAATAAAACCTCAGTACTAGACAACGTATTTGCCAGTGAAGCAAATAGTATCTCTTCCAGCATGAGTCGCTTTTTTGCATCACTACAAACGGCGGCTGATGATCCAACCAGTATTTCTGGCAGGCAGTTGGTTTTAGGCGAAGCTCAGTCTTTAGTGGGGCAAATCAGCACGATTTCTGGATTTTTGCGGGTCAAAGAAGAAGAACTTAATATTGAAGTCAGTGCCAATGTTAATAGTATGAATTCTATTATTCAATCCATTGCTGACTTAAACAGTGCTATTAGAACAAATCAAGCCAATAATAGATTTGATGAACCTGGCACATTAAAAAATCAAAGAGATAGTGCAATTTTAGAGTTAGCAAGTTTAGTCTCTATTGAAACCCGAAACAGTGGAAAAAACGATGGCGCGGTCATGGTTAGTCTCAAGTCCGGTGAGTCTTTGGTAATGGAAGATGGCTCATTTAGCGTATTTGAAGTGAACAATGATGCAGACTTAAATTACAAGTCATTGCAGCTCACGAGTAATGGCAAACCCACCACATTAAATATCGATGAAAGTGATTTGGGCGGTGCCATTGGTGGCTTGTTTAGATATCGTGATGAAGTGCTAGAAACGAGTCGTAGAGAGCTTGGGCAAATAGCGATGTCATTGACTGAAGCCCTTAACACCCAAAATCGACAAGGTATGGATTTAGACCAACAACTCGGCGGTGATATATTCTCCCTACCAAAATTTGCCGGCTTAAGTTACCCAAATAATACGACTTCGAGTTCGGTTTCTGGGCGTATTACCAAAGGTGCAGCAGGTGAGGTTACCAGTGCTGACTATGAAGTGACCATTAACAGTGTTGGAGCAGGATTACCGCAAACTTTAGATATAACTGTTGCAGCATTAAATGCAGATGGCACACCAGTAACAAATATAAATGGCATACCCATCACTCAAAACTATCCTGCTATAGACGCCACATCTGGTACTTTTACATCTGTTATCGGTGGCATTGAACTGGAGTTTGCTAGTGGATCTGGTTATACCGCGGGTGATCAATTTTTACTACAGCCAACTAAAAATACTGCCGATCTCATCGAAGTTGTGATGACGCGGCCAGAAGACTTAGCGCTCGCTTCACCGATGCGTGTCGATGCAAACCTGAATAACTTGGGTGATGCTATATTGACTTCAACATTTGTCAGCAACACTTTTATCGACAACACATTCGGCAACAGTGGCGCATCTGCATTTAATAATGCTGGTGGTATTCATGGTCCTGGTAGTTCACCAACTGGCGTCGGCGGTGTCGGAGCGCCTGCTCAAATTTTGTTTATCTCCAGTAATGATTATCAGGTACTTGATAGTGCTGGTTCTATTATTACAGTTGTGTCAGGCACCACAGATTTGAGTAATTTGTTAGCTCAAGCAGAAAGTGTAGGAGCAGGCCCTGGTTGGCCAGCTGCATTTAGTGCCTTGGACGACTATCCTGGTTTCGACTTATCTTTGCAAGGTGTGCCTAAAGCGGGAGATAGTTTTGCGATTGGATACAATACTGATGGCTTAAATGATAATCGTAATGGATTAGTGTTGGCTGATTTGCAAAATCAGGATCTGATGCAAGTCAATAGCAGTGGTTCAGGCGAGCCAGTTAGTTTCCATGAAGCTTACGCCAATGTTATTAGTGACATAGGTCAAAAATCGGCGAGTGCAGACATCTCTTTACAAGCTGCAGAAGCACTTAAATCTCAGTCATCTGATTGGTTTCAATCTGTTTCCGGCGTAAGTTTGGATGAAGAAGCAGCCAATTTAGTCAGGTTTCAACAATCTTATGCAGCTGCTGCGCGTTTGTTGAGCACGGCACAGACTTTGTTTGACACTATTTTAGCGGTTGTTCGATAAATAAACAGGTTAAATTATGCGTATTTCTACAGGGCAACTCTACGATCGTAGCATTCAAGCTGTATTGAATAACCAAGCGGATTTGTCAGATATTCAGCAACAGTTATCTTCAGGCAAAAAACTATTGCGTCCATCTGATGATCCAGTTGGAGCAGCACAGGTCATTAGGTTGACAGAAGAGATTGACCTAATTGCTCAGTATAAAAAGAATACTAATTTATTGATCAATAGTTTGGAGCAAGAAGAGACGGTGTTAAGCAGTGTGAATAATGCTGTTAACCGTGCTCGAGTATTAATGATCCAATCGGGCAATGGCATTGTTGGTGTTGAAGATAGAAAAGCGATTGCTATAGAAATTGGCCAAATTCGTGATCAAGTATTTGATTTAATGAATAGCAGAAACTCTTCTGGTGAATATATTTTTGCAGGGTTTCAGTCAGAATTACCTGCATTTAGTTTCGACGCGAGTGCCGCAGGTGACAAATACAACTTCGAAGGAGACGGAGGTGTGAACGAAATCCAAGTATCAAATACTCTCAGTTTACAAATGAATAACTCTGGACTAAATGTGTTTGAAGACGTTTTAGCACGCTTAAAATCTACAATCACCAGCTCTGTGGGAGCAACCTCTGCATCGTTAGAGTTGCAAGGGCAAAACGCTTTCGATAAGTTTCATAAAAATAATTATGATGCAGTAAATTCAGCCAATAACGAATTTCAAATTAGTATTATTTCGGCCACTCAAGCTCAAATAACCAATGTGGGTACGGGTGCTGTTTTAGATACTGTCGACTACTCAAGTGGTAGCGCGTTTTTGTATAAAGGTTTAGAGTTTAATATTGTCGGTACTGCAGGCGACACAGTTAACTTCCAGCTAGAGAGTCCAGAGAAAAAAAATATTGCTGAAACTCTAAATAACTTTGTTAATGCATTAAATAATGAAAATATTAGTGACGGAGGTTTTGATGCAGCCTTGTCAGATGTTCTGATTGGTGTGGATAATTCATTAACTAGTATAGGCAATTCTATTTCTAAAATTGGTGGTCGAGTCAATGTCGCTGATTCTGTACTGGCGTCAAATCTAGATTTGGAAATTGTAAGTAAGTCGGCACGCTCGAATATAGAAGAAGTCGATTACGCCGAAGCGGTGTCAGAACTTAGTCGTCAAGAAACTGCATTACAGGCAGCACAAGCGACTTTTGCTCGCGTGACAGGCACCTCGTTATTTGATTTTATCTAGGCTTTATCTAGAGTTTGTTTTGATGAACCAATGAATTAATATTAACTTCGGCTAAATACACACAACTTTTATTGTCCTCATGAGATGAGTAATAGCTGATATAAAGCCTGCCTTCTTTCAACACTAAGCCAGGATAACTATTGTCACCTCCAGAGGGTAATATCAATACTTCTTGTAAATTTCCATTCAACAAATTCATTTTGAGCAACCCCGTTACAAGTCGCCCTTGTTTGATTATTCTGCCAGCTACCAAGGCAAAATCTGTATTTAGGCGTAACATAACTGGGCCTCCAATATAACGTCCTAAATCTATCCAACTCCATTTTTTATATGGGAATGTACTGTGACCAAGTTGTGCACAGTAACTGTCGGCATCTCTTCTTACCAAAGCAAAAGCCTTGTTATTATCAAAAATAAGATCGCTTTCATTCGGATAACCTTTTTTATGTTTGTCCAAACTTAACGCAAAAGATTGATGCAGGTGAAAGCTTCTTCTGGGGTTACCTGAATACAAGTGGATTGCATTTTGTTTTCTATTGTAAGCGAAGCCATAAGCTTGGTTTTTATGCCACCTTACTCGCCATAACCACCATCCCCTATCGGCAAACTCTCTGGCAGTCGACCAACTATGCCCCGTTTGTGACACCCAAGTTAAGTTACGTCTGCCAATCGTTTGATTATTGAAGGAGGTTTGCCGAGCATAGGCTATGAGTAACAGCTGCCCATCAGGTGTCAGTGTTATCTTCGGATCTCTCAAATCTGTGTTTGGAATGGCTATTCGATTTGAATATAAAACTTTACCTTGTATATCTAATGTCAGAATGCGGATTGTTCCGTCTGCGCTGACGTGATTTTCTGCTTCTCTGTAACAGCAAAATAAAAGTTGGTTAAATTCACATAAATCTACAAATGCATTGTGATCTGCTTTATTTCCAATCTTTTTTAACCAATTTAGATGCATTTTTAAAACTTTTTTATCTAATTTAACCCATTGAAACTCAAGTGAAATCTAAATGCAAAGCGGCAAAATCTTGCCGCTTATCAGGAAAATGGCAAATTTATGTTAAAGAGAATTCCAAATGGGTCGATACAATTTCCGAGAGAGCCAGTAGTAATGATTTTTTAAATACAAAATCGTTACTCTATTAGTGTTATTTAACCAGCCGAATAATTATTATAATTATTCGGTCGCCAGCATCGTCTGGACTGAGAGTGTAGGAGAAAAACCATGGGTTTATTCGTAAATACCAATGTTTCATCGTTGAACGCGCAGCGTAATCTGTTCGATTCAGCGCAGTCTTTAAGTACATCTTTTGAACGTTTGTCTTCAGGTTTCCGTATTAACCGTGCGGCTGATGATGCTGCTGGTTTGCAGATCACAGACAGACTAACCACCCAAGTAGAAGGTCTTAATCAAGCGGCACGTAACGCTAATGATGCGATTTCATTAGTGCAAACTGCTGAAGGCGCGTTAGGCGAAGTAACTACGTCACTTCAACGTATCCGTACGCTTGCAGTACAATCACAAAATGGTATTAACTCTTCTGCTGACCGCAACGCGTTGCAGAAAGAAGTGACCGCCCTTAAAAACGAAATTAGCCGTATTGCTACTGATTCACAATTTGCCAACCTAGATATTTTACAAGGTGATTTTTCATCTAAATTCTTGGTAGGTGCAAATGGTGGCCAAACTATTTCTGTCAACTTGTCTAGAACAGACGGGTATGGTGCTAACGGTCTAGGTGTTGGCGGTACTGATGTGTCTACTGTTGATGGTGCTTCTACAGCCCTGACGGTCATATCCGAAGCGATATCTTCTGTTGGTGGTGTACGTGCCGATTTAGGTGCATTACAAAACCGTTTCCAATCAACTATTCGTAACTTAACGAATATCTCTGAAAATGTTGCTGGTGCGAGAAGTCGAATTAGAGACACTGATTTTGCCTCTGAAACAGCTGAGTTAACTCGTAATCAGATTATTCAGCAGGCTAGTTTGACAGTATTAAGTCAGGCTAATCAGCGTCCACAAGCGGCTCTATCTTTACTAGGTTAATCTTTGCTGGGTTAGTCATTTATTTAGACTAACCTTCGATTGGCCTAGGTTTCGAGACCCTTCTTCTGTTTAGGGGCTTAGAAGCCAGGGGGTAGTGCACTGGGTTGATAAGAACCGAGCAGTTGAGAGTTTCGCTCACTCTCTCCAAACGAAAGAGCGCTCAGCCGGAGAATTACTCCGGCTTTTTTCGTTGTCTAACTAATTGAAATATATAGTATTAAAAAACTAGTATGTTTTTCTCCTAAAGAATTTTTACTCCCTGCACGATACAAGAACATAGCCGTTACGCATCTAATAAAAATATAAGCGAACGACTTTGCAGAAGCTGAATAAAAATAAAAGCACAGCTCTGCAACCACCAAGACAACTAATAATAAAAATAGTCGGGTGGTGTTTACAAAAAAATCGTTAGGAGATTAAAAATGAGCTTATTCGTTAACACGAATGTGTCGTCGTTGAATGCAACTCGTCAGTTGTTTACGTCGAACAATAATTTAAGTACAGCATTTGAACGCTTGTCATCTGGTTTTCGCATAAATAATGCGAAAGACGATGCCGCAGGCTTACAAATATCCAACCGTCTTACCACACAAATCTTGGGTTTAGATATGGCAGTTAGAAATGCTAACGATGGTATTTCTTTGTCGCAAACCATCGAGGGCGCACTCGCCGAAACTACTTCCGCTTTACAAAGAATACGCGTTTTGGCTGTGCAGTCTCAAAATGGTATTAACTCGTCTTCAGACCGTGTCGCATTGCAAAAAGAAGTGACGGCAATAAAGAATGAAATGAGTCGTATTGCATCCACATCACAATTTGGTGGTGTGAATATTTTGGCTGGCGCATTTTCATCAGCATTTTTAGTTGGTGCTAATGCAGGACAAACCATTAGTGTCAATGTTCAGCGAAGTGGTGGCTTTGGTGCATCTGGATTAAATGTGGCTAATGCATCTGTACTCACTGAAGCACAAGCATCTGCCGCAATGACAGCTGTAACAGAGGCTATCTCAATTGTTGATGCCCAACGAGCGGATTTAGGTGCGATACAAAACCGCTTTCAGTCAACGATCAGAAATTTAAGTAATATTTCTGAGAACGTATCAGCGGCAAGAAGTCGTATTCGTGATACTGATTTTGCCGTCGAAACGGCAGAATTAACCCGTTGGCAGATCATCCAACAAGCCAGTATTACTGTGTTAGGTCAAGCGAATCAACGTCCACAAGCGGCACTGCAGTTATTACAAGGTTAATAAGTAGAGAATCAAATAGAAAATTAAAAGAGTATAAAAATGTGCAATATTGTTGAGCAATTGCGGGGGCAGGCTGCAACTAAGAATACAAGAATACAAGGATACATTTATCTATAGTTATATATAAATAGCGATATAGATAAAAGAAAAACGGTCGAATTGCAAAGTGTGGGGACAGGCTGCAACCGACCGAAGGATATAATATTATTAAATGTTTTCAACACGTTAGAACAAGTGTTAGCGTGAGTGTTATTTGATTTATCAAATAAGCCAAGGCTTTTTTGTTAAATCGCTAACAGACAAAATAGACGCCAGGAGGTAGTGAGGTATTGAGGTTTAGGCCATCAATTCTGTCTGTCAGCTAGAGCATAAGCTCACACTTTTTTGCATTTGTTTTTTGTGCTTCTAACACTTAACAAAAATGCTAACCAGGGTACCAGTTAACAATTAATATACAGCATGTTGCGTGCCAATTACGCAATTAACATGTCAATTTTAATTTTAGCAACACCAGAATATCACTGACATTAAAAACAAAATAAAAGTCGGTGCATGGTTAGGAGAGAATATGAGTTTATTTGTAAGTACCAATGTGTCGTCGTTAAACGCTACTCGTCAGCTGTTTACCTCGAACAATAATTTAAATACGGCTTTTGAAAGATTATCTTCAGGCTTTCGAATTAATAGCGCAAAAGATGATGCTGCAGGTCTGCAAATATCTAACCGATTAACCACTCAGGTTTTAGGTTTAGATCAAGCCGTTAGGAACGCCAATGATGGGATATCTTTGGCGCAGACCATCGAGGGAGCGTTAGCCGAAACTACTTCTGCACTTCAACGAATTCGGGTGTTGGCGGTGCAGTCCCAAAATGGTATTAACTCGTCTTCAGACAGAATCGCACTACAAAAAGAAGTGACGGCATTGAAGAACGAAATGAGTCGCATTGCATCTACATCTCAATTTGGTGGTGTGAATGTATTAGATGGTGCATTTTCATCAGCATTTTTGGTTGGTGCCAATGCAGGGCAAACCATTAGTGTCAATGTTGAGCGAACTGGAGGGTTTGGTGCATCTGGGTTATTTGTGGCCAATACTTCTGTATTGACTGAAACACAAGCATCGGCTGCAATGACAGCTGTCTCGGAAGCTATTTCAATTGTCGATGCTCAACGAGCGGATTTAGGTGCTATACAAAATCGTTTTCAATCGACGATCAGAAATTTGAGCAATATATCGGAAAATGTATCAGCGGCAAGAAGTCGTATTCGTGACACAGATTTTGCCGTCGAAACGGCAGAGTTGACCCGCTGGCAGATTATTCAACAGGCCAGTGTCACTATTTTAGGCCAAGCGAATCAGCGTCCACAAGCAGCTTTGAGCTTGTTAGGTTAGTCAGTAAGATAGCCGATTGATAAAAATCAAGAGGGTAGGAAATGAGAGGCCGACCCCGGGGCAGAGCCCTGAAAAGCAATGATGGAATGTTGCTGTGATATGCTAGGGAGGGCACTATTTATAAGCTATGATGTGATTGGATCTACCTCTTAGCCAGTACCAAGTTTGCTCCAACTCCTAACGTGAGCAAGTTGGTCGGGGACGCCCTGTAAGGGTTTTGCCCCGGCCTTTTTTAAAAACAACCATCAGGCGTGTAGTTTAAAGCCTTGTGGTACAAACAGTATTTCCGCGTTGGTTTACATCTAAATATGTGTAAATTAAAACGCCGACTAACAGGACCGAGAGTGTAGAAGTTTGGTTGAGAGGCCAGTATTCAGCTCTTCTAACCCTGCCAGTCGGACAGAAACCTTGTTTGCTCCATCTCCTAACGTGAGCAAGTTGGTCGGGGACACCTGTGAGGGTTTTGCCCCGGCCTTTTTTATTTAGCAACTAGTTGATTCACAACTAACCACCTTTTAAACCTAAAGCATGTAGTGTGCCAACATGGACGCCCTATATTTTTTCTGCAGTTGAAATTCACAAACCTTTATCTAACAACCTAGGCTTGTGATCTGTAACTCCTCATTTATATTTATCAACCAATCCAAAACACCATCAACTCGATGTTTACATATCCTTAATTTTGGATATGAAAAGTCTGTGGCTACTCAGTGATAGTGTTGATACTTCGAGAGTATTTAATTTAAATATGTTTGTTATTGAGGCTGTTGTTTAACATCAATAAAAATTTCAGGTAGGTATTGGCGTTTAAAAAAAACGCAATAAAAATTAAAGTTACTGTTGTAAGTGTCGATAACGTAGTTGAGGGGTGATCTAATTGATTACTTTTAGTTTCACTCAGTGATAGAGGTATCCCTGAATGAGATAAGTGAGGTGATGGCCAAGAAGAGGTTCTTGTACATCTAAATTGAGGCAAACTTACTGGTATAACCATGCTATCGGCGTGCGGTGAGTTTTCAGGAGGTTTTTATGGGATTATTTGTAAATACAAATGTGTCGTCTTTGAATGCACAGCGCCAGCTGTTTAGTTCTGGACAAGCTTTAAATACATCTTTCGAAAGATTATCTTCAGGTTTTAGGATTAATCGTGCAGCTGACGATGCAGCTGGTCTCCAAATTTCAGACCGATTAACTACACAAGTACAAGGTTTGAATCAAGCCGTAAGAAACGCAAATGATGCGATTTCGCTAACGCAAACTGCTGAAGGTGCATTGGGAGAGGTAACTACTTCATTACAACGTATCCGAACCCTTGCTATACAATCACAAAATGGAATCAACTCATCTTCTGATCGTACTGCATTACAGAAAGAAGTAACGGCATTAAAAAATGAAATCAGCCGTATCGCGTCTGATTCACAGTTCGCCAACTTGGATATTTTGAAAGGTAATTTCTCATCTAAATTTTTAGTTGGTGCAAATGGCGGACAAACTATCTCTGTTAACTTGTCTAGAACAAGTGGTTATGGCGCATCTGGTTTAGGCATTGCCGCAACGGATGTGTCTACTGTAGATGGCGCTTCTACGGCTCTTACTGCGATAACTGCGGCAATATCCGCTGTGGGTGGAGCTCGTGCTGACTTAGGTGCCTTGCAAAACCGTTTTCAGTCTACAATTCGCAATTTGAGTAATATTTCTGAAAACATCGCAGGTGCTCGTTCACGTATCCGTGATACGGACTTTGCATTTGAAACAGCGGAATTGACCAAAAATCAGATCATTCAGCAAGCGTCTTTGTCGGTATTAAGTCAAGCCAATCAAAGACCACAAGCTGCATTGTCATTACTAAGCTAAAATTTGGTTTTTCACATTAATGTTTTGAATGGCTACTTTATGTAGCCATTCGCATTTTTTAAAAAGGTTATTTATGGAAATTAATGCATCAAAAGTTGGCCAAAATTTTGCAGCAAGTAAAGTAGACATTGCTCCAGAGGCAACTCGGGTAAACCGAACGACAGAGAACGATCTGACAGCAGCGCAACAACAAACTAAAGGTGTATCTGATTCTGCCGATATAAATGAACAAGAATTCTTTGCCGTTAGCGCTGAGCAAATTGAAACTGCAGTTTCACAACTAAGTAACTTTTTGCGAACTAACAGCCGGCAGCTTAATTTTTCGGTGGATGAAGGCAGTAATAAACAAGTCGTAAAAGTAACCGATGCAGAGTCTGGCAAAGTTATTCGGCAAATACCTTCTGAAGAGATTTTAAAGCTATCAGAACGTTTGCAAGACTTGCAAACGGAGGTCGGCTCAGCAGTAGGCTTATTATTTAATAAACAGGTTTAATGTCATTTTTTTGATGTAAACGTTATCCTACAATTTATTGTTGGAATAGAGGTGTGGTATGTCAATTCAGTCATTAGGTGTAGGATCAGGTTTAGACCTCGAAAGTTTAGTTGGGCAATTGCTCGAAGCTGAGCGTAAGCCGAAAACTGATGCACTGGATTCCAGAGAGGAAAACGTTGAAGCTGAAATTTCTGGTATTGGTAAGTTAAAGTCCAAACTTGAGGATTTTCAAGAAACCTTGGACAACCTGCGTAGTGATGCAAATCTTAAAGGCAGAGAACCTAGCATAAACAACCCATCAGAAGGTGTCGAACCTTTCACAGCTGATGCATCTAATAGCGCATTAGAAGGTGACTACAATATAGCGGTAACTCAACTTGCTAGCGGTAGTCGAATTGAAACCGCAGATGCAATTAACGGTGGCTATAATAGTTCTTCGGATACTGTACTCAGTTCTGGCGCAGCCAGTCTTACCTTTAAAATTGATGCCACCAGTGATTCTTTTACTATTAACTTAGTTGCAGGTAACTCACTAGAGGAATTGCGTAACGCTATAAATGCTTCAGAAGATAACTTTGGTGTTACTGCCAGTATTATTGATACCGGAACTACGAATGGCGGTTCCAAATTGGTGTTCACCTCTGATACTACTGGTGCCGGCAATGATCTCATTATTGTTAACGATAACGACGTAGCTGAATTAAATATTGTTTCCACCACAGATTCTTTGGAAACAGCTTCTTATTTAGCACCCGTTAATTCAGCTCAAAATGCCAAAGCTACTATCGATGGTATCGACGTAGAAAGTACAACCAATAAATTTGAAAATGTAATTGAAAATGTCAGCTTCGATGTATCTGAATTATCAGAGTTAAATGCGGATGGCGTGACCTTCAAAACCTCCAAACTTAGTATAGGCTTCGATAAAGAAGCGGTTGAAGAAACTATAAGAGAGTTTGTAAAGAATTTTAATGCCTTACAAGCCGAAATTAAACTGCTAACCAAATACGGTGAGTCTGATTTAGAAGAGGACGGTTCACTCGCTGGTGACTCTCTGGTGAGGGGAATACAAACGGGTATTAATAATATTCTATTTTCTTCTGTTGATTCATCTGCTCTAGGTGGCCTCTTCCAGATTGGTATTGAATATAACGACCAAGGTGAGTTGGAAATAAGCTCTACTGATAATATTGGTTTAGGCAGTGGTGATGATCGTTTAAAAGATGCATTAAGTGATAACTTCGATGATATTGCGGCTTTATTTACCGATGAAAGCCAAGGTATTGCTGTTCGTCTTTACGATTACGTTGAAGAATACACCAGTTTTAGTGGGTTACTTAAATCTCGAGAAAATACGGCTAAAGATCAAAGGGAACAGATTTTTGATGAAAGGTTAACTCTGGAATTAAGGCTCGCCACCACTGAGCAAATCTTGCGTGACAAGTATTTAAATCTCGATCAAACAGTGGCAAGATTAAATTCAACTGGGTCAGCTTTATTAGCAACTTTAGGTCAATAGCAATGCAATTTAACTATCAAAAATACGGAAGATTAGTATGGCTTTAAAAGGTATCAATGCCTATAAAAAAGGCAATCTTAAACAAGAGATTAGTCAGGCAGATCCACACAAGTTAACTTTGATGTTAATGCAAGGAACGTTAGACAAACTTGCTTATACTAA
>Ga0209712_10001727_pt1 | contig 18420 bp, 14 predicted proteins | sample ArcOceMetagenome_FD_187443 | JGI IMG/M metagenome (GOLD analysis project Ga0209712, IMG submission 187443) | Marine eukaryotic phytoplankton communities from Arctic Ocean - Arctic Ocean - Greenland ARC118M Metagenome (SPAdes) (version 2) | ecosystem: Environmental > Aquatic > Marine > Oceanic...
TATCACGGACGAAATCGAAGAAGAAGCGGAAGAGCATCAATTCTTTTTCCAAACAACTCTTAATGATTTGGAAGTTATATATGACGATCAAGATGCAGACGGAAATCCGATTGGTTTGACGACGACCGTAACTACAGGAAATTCAGATACAGGAACGATAACAATTATCTTAAAACACGAACCAAATAAATCTGCGGCTGGCGTTATAAATGGAGATATCACAAATGCAGGTGGTGAAACAGATATCGAAGTAACTTTTGGAGTTGATGTACAGTAAAAGAATCATTCTATTTTTTTTATTATTTATTCCTGTAGTCGGATTCGCTCAAAAATGCACCGATTCTACAAATGGTGTCGTGAAAGATTCGGTTACAGGAGTCCCTTTATCATTCGTTACTGTTCAGATTCAAGAAATTGGTGTCGGAACAGTGACGGATGATAAAGGTATTTTTGCGTTTGATGGGTTGTGTAATGATTCGATTCATCTGGTTTTTAGTTTCATCGGTTATGAAACTAAAAACATCTTTTCAACTACAAAAAAGATTCCCTTTCTAGAAATTCACTTAAAAGAATACGTTTCTATTTTAGATGCTATCGTGGTAAAAAGTAAGCATCAAACAACAGCAACACAGGATTTTAAAACGCTCAATGAAACGCGAATTACTCAAAATTCGAATAAAAATCTTTCTAATTTATTATCAAACATCGTTGGTGTTGGGACACTAAAAAATGGTAGTGGAATTGCGAAACCGGTCGTTCATGGTTTGTACGGAAATCGAGTGTCAATCTTAAATAATGGCATCACACAAGCCGGACAACAATGGGGAAATGACCACAGCCCAGAGATTGATCCTTTGGTAGCAAACAAAATTACGGTGATTAAAGGAGTGGGTGCTTTGGAATATTTTGGGGCTAATTTGGGTAGTGTGATTTTGGTTGAACCGCAGAAGATTAAGAAAAATGAAAAAATAAATGGTCAAGCCGTTTATTTTTTTGAGTCCAACGGTTTTGGAAATGGCCTTAATTTACAATTGCAACAATATCGAAACGGTTTTGGATGGAAAGTGAACGGAACGGCAAAAAAGGTTGGTGACAAAAAAACAGGGACTTATTACTTAAATAATACGGGAAACGAAGAGTTGAACTTAGCCGTTCAGCTAGAAAAGAAGTTTTCAGAAAGATTTTATACCGAATTGTATTTCAGTACTTTTAATACGAATTTAGGTATTTTAAGAGGTTCGCATGTTGGAAATTTGACAGATTTAGAGTTCGCTTTTACACGTAAGATTCCCTTTTTTACAGAAGAAAAATTTTCCTATCAAATCGATGCTCCCAAACAAAAAGTCCAACATCATTTATTGAAAGTTCACACCAAATATTTTATTAATTCACAAAAATGGGTGAATTTTACAATCGCTTCGCAGCTAAATAATCGTCAAGAATTCGATATTCGACGAAGTGGACGAACCGAAACACCAGCTTTAAATTTACAACAATTTTCTCATTTTTTGGAAGGTAAGTTTCAACAAGAATTTACGAATAATTGGAGTATAAAAACCGGATTACAAGTCAATATTACTGATAATACAAATAATCCTGAAACGGGTATTTTGCCGTTGATTCCTGATTATTTGCTCTCTGAAAATAGTGCCTATTTATTATGGATTTATCATTCTAAGAAGTGGGATTTTGAATTTGGAAATCGTTATAATAATGTCATTCAAAATGTCGCTGCTATTTCTCAAACGCTTCCTCGAAAAATCGTTCGCTACTATAATGTTTTCCATAATTACAGTTCAACGGTGGGCTTGAATTATCATTTGACGGATAATTGGACAATGGTGTATAACTTAGGCTTTGTTACCCGAAACCCTGCGATTAATGAATTATACAGCAACGGGTTACATCAAGGAGTAAGCGGAATTGAAGTCGGAAACCCAAATTTAATATCAGAGAAAGCTATTAAAACGACGCTTTCCATGAATGGTCAACTCCAGCAAAAAATACGTTTTGAAAGCTTAATTTATTTTCAAAACATTCATAATTATATACTTCTAATCCCTCAGAATGAAATCCGATTAACGATTCGAGGTGCTTTCCCCGTTTTTCAATATGAACAAACAAATGCTCAAATTTTTGGTGCAGATTTAGTCCTGAACTACGAAATAACGACACCTCTAAACCTTAAATTATCGTACAGTGTTATAAAAGGAACTGATATCAAAAATGATATTGGATTAATCAATATTCCTGCAAATCGGATAAATGCCGAAGTAACATACGCCATCCCAGAATGGAAGCAGTTTGAAAATATGACTTTTTCTTTGGCGAACCAATACGTTTTTCAACAGCAGAATATCTTACCAGAACAAGATTTTATTTTACCTCCGAATGCTTATAATTTATTAGATTTAGGCTTCGCAGCAGATTTAAATTTAAAAAAAAATAAGATTCACCTTTTTGCAAAAGCAGAAAATTTATTGAATACTTCTTATCGAGATTATTTAAATCGCCAACGATACTTTGCAGATGATACAGGAATTAATCTCGTTTTCGGTATTCAATTTAAATTTTAAAAAATGAAACGACGAAATACAAAATCAACCACCGAAGTACTTTCTATCTTTAATAATTCAATAACTGCATTAAGTCATGAAATGCTCCAAGAAAAACTAAATACCAAAATAGATAGAGTGACGATTTATCGCATTTTGAGCCGCTTCATAGAAGATGGCGTTATCCATGAAATTATTGCAGATGATGGCAAAAAATATTTTGCTTTGTGCGATAATTGTGAGGGAAATCATCACCATCATAATCATTTTCATTTCAGATGTTTGACTTGTGGCGATGTCGAGTGCCTAAAAGAAGAAGTGAATGTGAATTTGCCGCAAGGCTATAAAGCGGTTACTTTTAATGGATTAGTTTCCGGATATTGTCTGAATTGTAATTAAATTTAAAAAAAAATCTTTTTTTTTATTCAAATTCTTTCCTTTGGCACACATTTTTCTAATAATAAAAGTATAATAGTGAATGATTCATTTGGAAATTACCAAATGTCAACATATCAAAAAAACTGGGTTTTGTATTTTGTGTAAATGAAAAGGCGATAGCGTAAGTTATCGCTTTTCTCTTTTCAGATAGTCGATAACTCTATGACAACACATTGTTAGAAAATAGGTAATCAAAATGGTCGAACGTTTCAAAAACGTTCGACCATTTTGATTTTAATTGGCTTTCCCTTCCAAAAATGGTACAAAGTGAAACTTATCAAACCTTTCAATCTTAAATTTATCTGCTCCGGTTTTCGTCCAACGCTGCATTTCCTGACCATTTTCAGTATTAACAGGAATGACCATTTTTCCACCGATTTTTAATTGCTGTTTCAATGGTTCGGGCACAAAAGGAGCTGCAGCTGTAATAATTATTTTATCAAAAGGAGCAAACTCCGGCAAACCTTTATAACCGTCTCGAAAATACGCTCTGATATTTCCTAAGTTGAATAATTCAAACATTTCTTTGGCTTTCGCCAATAACTTTTCGTGGCGTTCGACCGTAAAAACTCTCGCGCCCATCACTGCCAAAACTGCGGCTTGATAACCAGAACCAGTGCCAATTTCCAATACTTTCTCTCGTTTTTGAATATCCAATAATTCCGTTTGGTAAGCCACTGTAAATGGTTGAGAAATCGTTTGTTCTAAGCCGATAGGAAAAGCTTTATCTTCGTAAGCAATTTCCGAAAAGGCTTTATCCAAAAAAAAATGACGGGGAATCACTGACATCGCATCCAAAACAGATTCCGACCGAATTCCTTTCTTCCTAATTGTTTCTACCAATTGCCGACGCAAACCCTTGTGTCTATATGTATCTTTCATTTTATTTTTATACTACTTAAACTAAGCGACTACTTATACTACAAAACTACTCATACTAAACTATTTTTCGTAATTTTGGAGAATAGTTAAATATCTACAAAAAACAATAGAGCGAGGAATCTTATGACCGATGTAATACAATTACTACCCGATTCAATTGCCAATCAAATCGCTGCTGGAGAAGTCATTCAGCGACCTGCATCTGTTGTGAAAGAGTTAGTAGAAAATGCCATTGATGCAGGAAGTACCAATATCAAATTAGTTGTAAAAGAGGCCGGAAAGTCCTTGATTCAAGTAATTGATAATGGCTGCGGAATGTCTGAGACAGATGCTCGAATGTGTTTTGAACGGCATGCAACCTCTAAAATCCGGGAAGCAAATGACTTATTTTCTATCCGAACGATGGGTTTTCGTGGAGAAGCAATGCCTTCGATTGCTGCGATTGCTCAAGTAGAACTAAAAACGCGTCGAAATACAGATGAAGTTGGGACAAAAATTCAAATTGAAGGTTCTAAACTCGTTAAACATGAAGCTTGTCAAGCGGCTGTCGGAACGAGTATTTCAGTCAAAAATTTATTTTATAATATTCCTGCACGTCGAAATTTCTTAAAATCGAATGCAGTTGAAATGCGTCATATTATTGATGAATTTCAGCGAATTGCATTGGCTAATCCAGAAGTATTTTTCTCTTTACATCATAATCGAGTCGAACTTTTTCACTTACCAGTTAGTAATATGCGTCAGCGAATCGTTGGTGTATTTGGTGGAAACACGAATAAAAAATTAGTTCCAGTAAGCGAAGAAACGGATATTTTGCGAATTAACGGTTTCGTTGGAAAACCTGAGTTTGCGAAAAAGACTCGTGGCGAGCAATTCTTTTTTGTGAATAATCGATTCATCAAAAGTGGATATTTGAATCATGCTATGATGGGTGCTTATGAGGAAATTTTACAAAAAGATACCTTTCCTTTCTATATTATTTTTATTGATATTGAACCATCGTTAATTGATATTAATGTACATCCGACCAAACAGGAAATTAAGTTCGAGGACGAACGATTAGTTTATAATTATTTGAAAGTTTCGGTACGTCACGCTTTAGGTCAATATAGCGTTATGCCAACTATTGATTTTAATCAAGAAATTAATTTCTCAAATTTTGGTCTAAATACGCCTCGTGCAAAAGATTTCGACTTTAGTTCCGATACGAATTCAAAAAAAGCAGCTTCGCCAAAACAAGAAAAACCATCCTTATTCCCAAGTGAATCAGAAGCGATTCGCCAGCGAAATAATAATCTGAATTGGGAAAAATTATATGACGGCTTAGATGATTTCGAGGTGAAACGAGAAGAACAAACGGAACCTTTCACGATTGAAAGTGAATGGACGGAACAAGGAACGCTGGATGATCAAGAAAAGAATTTTACTAAAAAACGCAAAGAACCGTATCAAATTCATACGACATATATTGTCAGTCAAATAAAGTCAGGTTTTTTATTAATAAATCAACAAACAGCTCACGAACGAATTTTATACGAACGATTTTTAAAATCGTTGGAAGCTCAAGAAGTATTGACACAAAAATCGCTTTTTCCAAAAACGATTAACTTATCAATTGCCGATGCTGCTGTTTTGAAACCGATTTTACCTGAAATTAATCAGTTAGGTTTTGATGTTCAAGAGTTCGGTCAAGAAACATTTGTTGTACACGGAATTCCTGCGGCTTTGAATAATTTAGACGAACAAGCGGCAATTGAAAATTTGGTAGAACAATATAAAAATGGTGTGCAGCTAAATGCGAATGTTCACGAAAATGTGGCTCGTTCATTGGCAATAAGCACTTCTATCAAAAAAGGTCAACGATTGGAAGTTAGCGAAATGCAACATTTGATTGATGAACTTTTTGCCTGTGAAATTCCATTCAAAGGTATCAATGGTCAATCCTGTTTTATTACGTATGATTTGAATGATTTGGAGAATAAATTTCGGTAATCGGATTATGGATTGCGGATTTTGACCGCTATAATTTAAGATATCGTAATTATCGTTTTCCTATGATTAACATCATGGGTTAAGTAATCTCCTCCTTTTGGGACTATTTTAAATTCTGTATTTTTAATAGATAAATAAAATAGATAAACGCCAAGGTTCATAGTTTTAATAAGTCTTTTCGTAGAAAATCAATCTATTGTATTTGACGTTTTATAAACAGTTAATAACATTATACGTTATTAATTGAGCAAAAAAATTAGGTGACACCATTTTATGGTGTCATTTTTATATAAAATTGATATAAAGGTATTTTGGAAAAACAGGTACAAAGGTCAACCGATTAAGACGGTCGATTCCTTAAAACTTACTCCTTAAAGCCTTAAAATCTAAATAACAGAAAATGGGATTTAATAATTTAACCGCCGTTGTCAAAAATCTATTGATACTTAATGTAATCATGTACTTAGGTTCAAGAGCACTGATGCCAATGATAGGAGGGAATTGGGAAGAATTGGCCTTGTATTATCATCCAGCTGCTTTCGAGCCGTATCAGATTGTGACACACATGTTTATGCACGGTAGTTTGACACATTTGTTTTTTAATATGTTCGCCATCTTTATGTTCGGACCAATATTAGAAATGACTTGGGGACCAAAACGATTTTTGATATATTACTTCTTTACAGCTTTTGGAGCATTGGTATTGCATACGGGTGTGAGTTATTTTGTAGCCGGTGGAGATTGGAATCAAATGCCTGGTGTTTTAGGTGCTTCAGGAGCAGTGTTTGGCATTTTGTTAGGTTACGGTGTTTACTATCCGAATAACGTGATTCAGTTATTAATTCCTCCTATTCCATTAAAAGCAAAGTATTTCGTGATGATTTACGCTGCTTTGGAATTATTTTTGGGCGTAAGTGGCTCGAATACTGGCGTTGCACACTTTGCACACTTAGGTGGTGCATTATTCGGTTTAATTATAATTTGGTATTGGAGAAAGGGGAAATAATTGGTCGTCATACTTAATGATGCCGCTTAAAATGATAAAAATCAACGGGTTTCGTTGTTAATCAAAACGTATCAGTTTTGAAAACCGATACGTTTTCTACATAAAGCAATGTTTGGGAGTTTAACTGCTGAATAGTTAAATAATTATTTTATTAACTATTCAGCAATCAAAAAATCAAACAATCAAATAACTTTTGGATGTTAAATACAGTTTGGGAAGATGTGAAGCAACAGTATTATTCGGGTAGTGTTATTACTCGTTTAATTCTCATAAACCTTGCTTTTTTTCTATTTTTTAGATTGCTCTGGTTAGGAATGTTTTTGTTTCAAGGTCAAGCGGCTCAAAGTAATATCTTTGATTTTTTGTATTGGTTTTCAATGTCATCCGACTGGTTTAAAGTGATTACTCGACCTTGGACATTTATAACCAGTATGTTCTTGCATTTTGAAGTGGGACATTTTCTGTGGAATATGTTGTACTTATATTGGTTTGGTAAAATATTAAGTGAATTAGTTGGCAAACAACGGATATTAGGTATCTATATATTAAGTGGCTTGGCAGGAGCTTTAGCTTATTTTACTTTTGCAAATATTTTCCCTGGAACACTTGGTGCTTATGCTTTAGGCGCTTCTGCTGCAATCATGGGAATCATTTTAGCCGCTGCAACGACCGCTCCGAACTATCAAATGAATTTGATGTTTATCGGTAACGTGAAGTTAATGTATGTTGCATTATTTGTCGTTGGTTTAGATTTAATTTCCTTACCAACGATGTCAAATACCGGTGGACATATTGCACACCTTGGCGGTGCTGCAATGGGTTTTTTCATCGCCAGACAAATACAAAATGGAACAGATTGGACGGAATGGTTTAATAATATTTTTGATAAGATAGTGGGTTGGTTTGAGTCTGTTTTTACTCGCCGACCAAAGCCAAAAGTGGTTTATAGAAATCCAAATAAACCAAATAAACCAAAACAAAAATCAGGAAATAATGGCTCACCGTCGAATAATAGACAGGCTAAAATAGACGCAATATTAGATAAGATTAAGCAAGAAGGTGGTTATAATAATCTAACTGCGGAGGAAAAAGAATTTTTATTTAGAGCAAGCAAAGACGAATGATTAAGAAATTCAAATGGTTTGAACAGCCTCTAAGATGGGGAAATATCTTATTGATAAGTGTTACGCTACTAACTTATGTCGTACCTTATATTAATCCGAATTTTGCAGGTTGGTTCAGTATTTTAGGCTTATTCTATCCTGTTTTACTGGTTTTTAATATTGGTTTTTTAGTCTTCTGGTTATACCGTAGACAGTTCACGCTCGTTATTGCGACCTCCCTTTGTATTTTATTAGGGTGGAATTATTTGTCTTCTACTTTTGGTGTAAATTATTTTGCACCATTATCTACCGATTCAAAGAATGAATTGAATATTATGACTTATAATATTCGAAGTTTCCGAACTACAGGCAAATGGGATAAACAAGTGAAGGTTGAAAAGATTGAAAAAACACTGTTAGCCGTAGATACTTACCTTCCTGATATTTTTTGTGGTCAGGAATTCAATTATCCTATTAAAGCGGATTGGTATAACGCCTCGGTACTCAAGCACTTTGGAGAAAACCCACATATCGCGACTAATAAATATGGTTTAACTATTATTTCCAAATTTCCAATCATCAATAATGAATCCGTCAAAGTATTAGAAACAGACAAACGTAATCTCCGTTGTCTTTTCGCTGATGTTCAGATAAATAATAACTTAATCGTTCGTGTATATAATGTTCATTTAGAATCAAATAAGGTTACGGATCAAACCGAAAGCATAGAATTAGACACAGAGACATTACAAGAAAAATCAACGTGGAAAACAATCTATAGGGTTTTTAGTAGTATCAAGAATAATCAGAAACTTCGTGCGAATCAAATGAATAACATTATAAAACATATTCAAGGAAGCCCCTATCACGTGATTGTTTGTGGTGATTTTAATGATACGCCTCTATCTTATACTTATAGGAAAGCTCATAGCTTATTACAAGATAATTTTGTGGAGAAAGGAAAAGGTATCGGAACGACTTATAATGGCAACATCCCTTTCTTAAAAATAGATTATATTTTATCTGATAGACGTTTTAATGTTTTAGAAACTAAGATTTTAAGACGTTATAATGAATCCGATCACTTCCCTACGATAAGTAAAATTAGTTGGTAAAGGTCTTTCAACAAAAATACTTTTAAGACATGCCTCTATAAATAGATGAATGTAAATAGAAAAGATACCGATTCTAAAATCAGTATCTTTTCCTGGCGTATAACCAGCGAATCAAAAGAGTACCTTAACATTCCTAGATTATCTATCTCCTCTCACTTTCTCCTTCATCAAGAATAGTACACACCCGAGCAAAAATAATGACGCCTTTATTGAATTCCAATGTCTATAAAACACCATAAAAAGCAAGTCCGTGAAAAACGGAATTATTTTTATAAAAATTTTTATTTTTTATAAAAATAATTGATAATCGTTTAAAACATCTAATAATTTAATTATCAATAACTTACGCATTATAATTTAAAATAAACTATATATATGATGTGACTTTTGCTGCATTAACAATATAAACACATTTGTCACATTTTTATACTTACAAACATTACAAATAAATAATTTAATTTATAATATTAATTTATATTACGTCACATATTGGATATTATTTTGCAAATCACTTTGTAAAGTTGATGCATATTTGAACTATAATAAGAAGACAAACAATCTAAACATATATACAATGAAAAATTTTACAACTTTATTCACAGCAATTTTGATGACTTTCGCAATAACAGTTTTTGCAAACGATAACGTGAAAGTATATGAAGGTTCAGTTGTTTTAGAAAACGGCGAAACTTTAGTTGGTCAAATTCAAATGTTGAGTCCAACGATGAATGAAGTTAAAGTAAAATTCATTGCTTCAAACGGAAAAGCAAAAACATACAAAGCAAACGAAGTTGCCGCTTATAGCTTCGCATTTCCTAAGTATGATGCAAAAACGAAAACATACAAAAACATAACTATCGAGTATGTTAAAAAAGAAGTGACCGTTGCTCCAGTACCTTTCGGACCAAAATCTGTATTAGTTGAGCGTCAAGTAGCAGGAACGGTTAACTTATATAACTTCTACTCAGAAACTCGTGCAGCAGAACATGCTTTCGCTCACAACTACTTCGTAGAAAAGAATGGTCAAATGATTGAGATGAACCGTGAGAACTTCAAAACAATCTTAAAAGACATGGTTTCTGATTATCCTGAATTACAAGTTAAAGTTGGAAAAAAAGGATACGGATACCGTCAAATCGCACAGACAATTGAAGAGTATAATGAGTATTCAGCACCCAAAGGAGCATTTCTAGGAATGAACTAGGATTCAGAATATTGATTAATAAGTCGAGGTTTCACCTAAAAATTAATAATAATAATACAGTAAATATTCCAAGAGTAAGGTTTTTTTCAATAAAAATCGTGGCAGTAACTTTAAAGGCTCATTCTGAAATCAGAATGAGCCTTTTTCTTTGTGGTAATAAGGTATAAAGATGTTTTGGTATAGAGGTTTATAGATTTTACGTATATTTTTATCGTTTGACTTATAAAACCTTTCCATCCGTAAACTTCTATACCTTTGCACCTGTAAGCCTTTATACCTTTTTTATCTTCTACTATAATTCGGAGCTTCCTTTGTAATCGTGATATCATGCGGATGACTTTCTGCAACACCAGCAGCTGTGATTTGAGTAAACTGAGCTTTTTTCAAATCTTCAATCGTATTCGCTCCACAATATCCCATTCCTGCACGCAAACCACCGATATATTGAATCATCACCTCTGACAAAGTTCCTCTGTAAGGAATTCTACCTTCGATTCCTTCCGGTACTAATTTTTTAATATCATCTTCCACATCTTGGAAATAACGATCTTTTGAACCTTTTTCCATGGCTCCTAATGAACCCATTCCACGATAAATTTTGTATTTACGACCATCCAAAATAATCATTTCTCCAGGAGACTCCTCCACCCCTGCGAATAATGAACCAGCCATAATGGTATTTGCTCCACCAGCTAATGCTTTCACAATATCCCCTGTGTAACGAATTCCACCGTCACCAATAATCGGAACGCCTGTATGAGCGATAGCTTTATATGCTTCAAATATTGCAGTCAACTGAGGAACACCAACACCCGCAACAATACGAGTCGTACAAATACTTCCAGGTCCAACACCAACTTTCACACCATCCGCTCCAGCCTCTACCAATGCTAAAGCTCCAGCACCAGTCGCTACATTTCCACCAACGACGTCTAAGTTAGGATAATGCTTTTTTGCTAAACGAATCGCATCTAAAACACCTTTTGAATGTCCGTGAGCCGTATCTAAGCAGATAACATCCACACCCACTTTCACCAAAGCATCAATACGTGCCAACATATCCGAAGTTACGCCAACGGCTGCACCAACGACCAAACGACCATATTTATCCTTACAAGCATTTGGATAATCAACTTCCTTCATAATATCCTTGTAGGTAATCAAACCTATCAATTTATTATTGTCATCTACAACTGGTAGCTTTTCAATCTTGTATTTTTGTAAAATATCCCGAGCTTGTAATAAAGTCGTTCCAAAAGCAGCTGTTACTAAGTTTTCGGAAGTCATTAAATCCGTAACAGGACGCTGCAGATTTTTCTCGAAACGCAAATCACGATTAGTCAAGATACCAACCAAGATTTCGTTATCATTAATAATTGGAATACCTCCAATCTTATATTTAGCCATTAGACCTTCTGCATCACCAATAGTTGCTGTCGGTTTCAAAGTAACGGGATCGATAATCATTCCACTTTCTGAACGCTTTACCAAACGTACTTTTTCTGCTTGCTGCTCAATCGTCATATTCTTGTGAATAATACCTATTCCACCCATTCGAGCCATAGCAATTGCCAACTTACTTTCCGTAACGGTATCCATCGCCGCCGAAACGATTGGCACATTCAGCCTTATGTTGCGTGTAAATTGTGTAGAGGTATCTACATCACGAGGTAACACTTCTGAGTAAGCAGGTAACAAAAGGACGTCATCAAATGTCAATCCTTCGCCTGTAAATTTCGATGTGATAATTTTTTCTGTTTCCATGCACAAAGTTATAGCAACTATTCCTAATTCTCCTAAATATTTCGTTTAAATATTTATTAAGCTATGAATAAGCAATTTATATAAGTTTCTTATTTACAGAGATTTAAAGAAGATTTTAGTGCTAAAATATAACATTGACAGAAATATAATTGACGAATCATAGATTTATCAAATGAATATTTTTTTGACTTTTTTTTACTGTAATACATTTTATCAAAAAAAATTATCGATTTATGACTTTTTAAGCATTTTGATTCCAATTTAAAAATACTTTGACTTGCAAAAAAGTAGCAGAAAATCGCTAAAATCATTTTATCTTGCGGCTTAACTTATCGTCCATGAAAGCAGTTATTCCAATCGCAGGAGCAGGAACCAGCTTGCGTCCACATACTTTTACGCAACCAAAACCACTAATTCCAGTGGCAGGCAAACCTATTATTTTTTTTATTATTGATCAATTATTAAGTGTTGGTGTGAATCATTTTGTATTTATCATTGGACACTTAGGTGATAAATTACAAATGGAGATAGAACGTGCCTATCCTAATTTAACGAAATCGTTTATCCTACAAATTGATAGAACGGGAATTGCTCACGCAATCTGGACGGCAAAAGCTGAGTTTCAAGATGCCGACCAAATTCTAATCGCTTTAGGCGATACGATTATTGATGATAATATTCAAAAATTTATTGATACCGAGCATTCTTGCTTTGGAGTGAAAAAAGTACAAGACCCACGAGAATTTGGGATTGCAGAGTTTAATGATGCAGGATTTGTCATTCGTGTAATCGAAAAACCTAAAATTCCCATTTCCAATATGGCTTTGGTCGGTTTGTATAAGATTAAAGAAGTTCCTGCTTTGTTAAGTGCAATTGAGTATAATATTGAAAATAATCTGAAGACTCATGGCGAATTTCAATTAACGGATGCAATCATGCGAATGATTGAAAAGAAGATTAAATTTGAAGCGATTACAGTTAAAAATTGGTTTGATTGCGGCAAACGAGAAATCCTCTTAGAAACGAATGAAACGCTTTTGAAAAAATATGCGGTCAATAACAAAACGCAACGCACTTTCCCAAATACAATTATTATTCCGCCTGTAAGTATTGGCGAAAATTGTAACATAAAGAATTCAATTATTGGTCCTTATGTCACGATTGGCAATCAAGCTATTATTGAGAAATCAATTGTAAGTGATTCTATCATCGGTGATTTTTCAACTATCAAAAGTATTATCTTAAAGCGTTCTATCGTCGGTAACGATGCTTCAATCAAAGGCTTGAGCCAAAGTTTGAATATTGGGGATAATACGGAAATTGATTTTTCGTGATAATATTTTAAGTCTGTTTAAACTCATCGTCTTTGATAAACCAAAACTTCTTTATTCCTTGAAAGTCGTGTTGTTTCCACAAATTCCAAATTCAAAAATATCGCAATTCGTTCTGTGATGATTGGTAAGTCGTGTATATCACTAAGAATAAAAGTATTATCTAAAACCCTAACTTTTAACTTTTCGCCAATTGGCTTAATGATAAAAGCAACTTCCAAAGGCGTTTCAACATAACCTTGCATGACAGAAAAACCATAATATTTGAACTGAATCTTACCTCGTTCAACGATTATTTTTTTAATAAAATGATGCGAATTGAAATATTGAATAAAGGAAAGTCCGTATAAAACGATAAAAATACCGATTAGAACGGAAAGATCTGAAATAAACGGTAGCACAAGAATTATCCAAAAAGAACTTAGTACAAAATCAAATAACATCAACGGAGCGAACGCACGATTGAATTCAAACTCAATGAGCATCGAATTCGACCGATTGATAACATTAGGAAATTTAGTGACTAAAGGTTTTTGATTCATTGTCAAAAAATATAATCCCCTCCCATTTTACCCCAATTTTTCTTCGGTATAAAATGGAAAGAAAGCTTTATAATTGCGCAATCGGAGCAGCCAAACACATCTCGGGAATATCGAACGCATCCACCAAATCCACTGCAATTTGTCGCACTTCATAACACAACTTATTGACTTGTGTCCGAATCGCCTTCGTTTTAATTGGTTCTAAATAACCACTTTCCAAATACCAACCGTTGTGTTTTTCGATATGCGAAAGTGCGAATAATACACAAAGCTTCTTCAATGGTTTTCGTAACGTTTCGTCTTCACAATCGTCAATTCCTTTTTTGAATATTTCCAAAATCGAACGTTCAACGTGTGCATGAGCCAACGTCATTAAATGATCTTGACAACGAATAAACGCATCATAAGCTGGCAAACCTTTATCCATTTTATTCTTCAATCGGTTTGCTGCCGAAATCTGTAAACTGCGTTCTCTAAATTTGAACGTTTCCAATAAAAAATCCAAATCTCGCAAATGCGATTGTTCTATATTCCTACCAATATTCGGATCGATTTCATCCAAAGCCATTGATAAGTATTCGGTTACATATTTGAAAATCGTAGAGGCATTTGCGTGTGCATATTCCTGTTTGTACGAACTCAAAAGACCTTTCGCAACCAATTGCATCAAAACAGTATTGTCTCCTTCAAAAGTCGTAAAAACATCTGAATCTGCTTTCAGAGCTGCAAATCGATTGACCGCTAAATAACCTTGTCCACCACAAGCTTCTCGACATTCTTGCAAAGTATTCGTCGTATTCCAAGTTGCAAAAGCCTTTAATCCTGCGGCTTTTGCTTCGAGTTCTCGTTTATCTTCGCTATAAACTTCTGCCGCATAATTTGCTAATAAATCTTTCAATGCAAAATCTAAAGCGTAAGCATTTGCCAAAAGCGGCATCAATCTTCTTTGATGTGTTCGATAATCTAAAAGGCAAGTTTCGAGTTGATTTTCTGCACCAAACTGTCTGCGTTTATTCGCATATTTTATGGCAATTGCCAAACCAGTTTTGGTCGCACTTAATCCTGCACTCGGAACGCCAACTCGTCCACCAATCAATGTTCCTAACATTGAGAAAAATCGCTTATTTGGATTTTCGATTGGACTCGTGTACGTTCCATCTACGGCAACATCAGCGAAGTGATTCAATAAATTTTCACGGGGTACTCGAACTCGATTAAACCATAACCGCCCATTATCGACGCCATTTAAACCTAACTTTTCGCCACAATCTTCAATCGAGACACCCGATAAAGGTTGATTATTTTCACCTCGAATTGAAACTAAAATAGCATGAACACCATATTCATTTTCACCAATTTGTAATTGAGCAAAAACGGTCGCCATCTTTCCATCGGCAGCAGCATTTCCAATATAATCTTTTCGTGCAGACTTAAAAGGCGTATGAATGATGAATTCTTGATTTTCAATATCATAAGTTGCGGTCGTTTCAATATCTCGAACATTCGATCCGTGACCTAATTCCGTCATCGCAAAACATCCTAGCAAACTCAAATCACCTACTGATTTCAAGTATTTTCGATGATGCTTTTCTGTTCCCAACATCTGAATGCTTCCGCCAAATAAACCGAACTGCACGCCAAACTTGATCACCAAACTTAAATCGAAATACGCCAGGGTTTCGAAAGTTGCCAAATAGGCTCCAATATCGTGTTTTCCACCAGCAAAATCCGGATAAGACAAAGCACCGAAACCTTCGCTTGCTGCTATCTTTGTCCATTCCAAAACCTGTGCTCGATAATCCTCTTTGCTCAAACCGTAAACATGCCGAAACTCAGGTTTTTTCAACATTTTTCGAACCGCATTTCTCGCTTCTGAATAATCACCATCCAAATAATTATTCATTTTCCGAATATCAAAATCAGCTTTATTTCCCATCTGTAAAACGTCCAAATCTTCTTGTTTCTCGCTAAAAAGATAAGCATACGTTTCGCCACTAATTTCACCAATCGTTTCCTCAAAATCATGCAATAATTGCAAGCCTTCCTTCGAAACTATCCTTTCAAAATCCGACTTTTCGCCAATTCTTACAATTTGTTTTCCTAAAGTCGTTAAGGAATTTTTGGATGATAATGGAATTGTATCCGCAATTGCTCGAACGAGTTTTCCCCAAATATTTATATCTTCTATATTAGGCGGCTTTTTTCCTTCCAGGTTTTTTAATAACCAATATTTTTCATTCGGCGAAAGCCAAACAGCATCAGTCACAGATATTTTCATGAAACCTAATTCCGATTTTGAAAACTCTGCGTCTGTCCAACCGACGTATAAAATCGGAAGAAAAGCGAGTAAGGCGTTATTGTCAATAATCGGTTGTAGGATGGCTCGGTTGGTATCGTTGATGAAATTGGATAATTGCATAACTTTGGATTTTTAATTTATAACGCTGACCTAATCGTTGACATATTGAAATCTTAATTTTTCAACACCTCAATTTAAGACAAAATAAACGGACTTTTAGGTTTTGATTCGCGTTCTTTGGAAAGAAAGATATAAAGTTTGATGTAAAGAAAAAATCAGTTATTTTTATTAAAAATGGACATATAGTTTTAATACATAAGCGTACAAAACGCATCACTTTTATTTCGATTACACTAAATTTTAACATTTCATGAAATAAAAGTGATTTTAAAATTTCCGGGTGAGCTACATTCTATTTACTTATATTTTCATCTTATTTATCCAAATATAGTCCCTCGGAGTCATTCCAATGATTCCTTTGAAAACCTTATAAAAAGTTGATTTATTTTTAAATCCACACATTTGAGAGATTCCATAAGTTGTCAAATGTTGGAACTCTTTCTCTATTATTTTCTTTTTCACTTCCCCAATTCGATAACGATTGACAAAATAAGCTATGTTCATACCTGTTTGGTCATGAACGATTTGTGATAGATATTTTGAAGTGATATCTAATTTTTTTGCAATTTCACCTATTTTCAAATCAGGGTTAAGGAAAATTGTACCCTCATCAAATAAAGTGGTTAATTCTCTAAACAACTCAATCTTACTTTTTCCTAATTCCTCGACATAATACTTCCGACGAACTCGCATCATTGGAATAAGACTATCATCCGTTTGATCTCCATCAACTTCAAAAGCGATAAAATTCGTGAGCTTTCCGTCTAAACCAAAAACTGGATGAATAACTATTTTACATAAATATTCCTCCCCATTTTTTCGATAATTTGTAATTTGAACTTTAAATGAAATCTTTTTTTCTAATCCTACCCGAATCCGTTGAACCGCTGCGGCTTCTGTATTTTTACCTTGCAAAAGATTTGGCTTCCGCCCAATCACATCTTCGAATTTATAACCAGTTATTTTCGTAAACTCATTATTTACCCACAGAATCTGATGTGCCGTATTTGTTAAAATGACAGCAACTGCATCTTTGGTTATGGTTTTATTTTTTGACGGTACTATCATTTTACTCGAATTTTTTCCTGAACGCTTCCTTCAAAGCAAATAACTCATCCCGAAACTTCGCTGCTTCGATAAAGTTCAAGTCTTTCGCTGCTTCTTTCATCAATTGTTCTGTGCGTTTAATCATTTTTTCCAATTGAGGTTTTGTTGTATATGCTACAATCGGATCCGCTGCAATACTTAATTCACCACTTTCAGAATATGCTTGATCACCACGAATCGATAAAATCGACGATTGTTTGATAATTTGTTCTCTGGATTTGAAAACCGTTGTTGGCGTGATACCATGTTTTTCATTATATTCCATTTGAATCGCTCGACGACGATTCGTTTCATCAATCGTTCGACGCATCGAATCGGTCACTTTATCTGCATAAAAAATCACCAAACCATTGGCATTACGAGCGGCACGTCCCGAAGTTTGCGTCAATGATTTATCATTTCTCAAAAACCCTTCTTTATCCGCATCCAGAATTGCAACCAACGAAACCTCTGGCAAATCCAAACCTTCCCGCAATAAATTCACACCAATCAACACATCAAAACGGCCCAAACGTAAGTCTCGTAAAATTTCTACTCGTTCCATTGTATCAACTTCCGAGTGAATATAACGACATTTTACACCGATTTTAGCCATATATTTTGCCAACTCTTCGGACATTCTTTTCGTCAAAGTCGTAATTAAAACCCGTTCATTTATCTCCGTTCGCTTCCGCACTTCTTCCAATAAATCATCGACTTGATTCATACTCGGACGTACTTCAATCGGTGGATCCAATAAACCTGTCGGGCGAACAATCTGCTCCACCACTACACCTTCTGTTTGTTCCAATTCGTAATTCGCAGGCGTCGCACTTACATAAACGACTTGATTAATGATCGTTTCAAATTCGGCAAAATTCAACGGCCGATTATCCATCGCCGACGGTAAACGGAAACCATAACTAATCAAGTTTAATTTCCTCGCTCTATCGCCACCAAACATTCCCCGAACCTGTGGAATT
>Ga0209712_10001728_pt1 | contig 18415 bp, 19 predicted proteins | sample ArcOceMetagenome_FD_187443 | JGI IMG/M metagenome (GOLD analysis project Ga0209712, IMG submission 187443) | Marine eukaryotic phytoplankton communities from Arctic Ocean - Arctic Ocean - Greenland ARC118M Metagenome (SPAdes) (version 2) | ecosystem: Environmental > Aquatic > Marine > Oceanic...
CTACCCTAGCTAGCTTAAAACCGGATGACTTTTGTTTCTCACCTGTTCAATCGATTCTTTAGGAACCTCTTTTGCACAACCGAATGTTTGCCGTGAATAGTTTCCGAAAATGCAAAGGGAAAAGAAGAGTACGTGCCTCGAATAATTGTTCATTTTGTTAGTCGATGATTTTGTTTCTGAAGTAGTGGAGAAGTTGAAAGTGGGAACAAGAAAGTGAGAAAAATGAACTGGGCAACTACATGTATTTCAAATTGAATTTGATTGTGAATTCCAAAATATTTTGATTTCTGAAGTGTGAAGTTAGGACTCTTAACCTAAATGATGCTTCAGGGGATCATGGATGAATTCGATAAAATTCACCCCCAGAAGGTATTCCAGGTAGTATTGCCGATAAAATTGCCAATCAAGCGACAGGGCGAGGGCGACGGCGACTGCACCTTTGCACTAAAAACAGCAACTATGTCAAGTGGATATGGAATTCGTGGAGGTATTGGAAGGTGCTATCCCTTCTTTGCCGATTTGAAGGAATGCCTAGTAAGTACTCAAATCGCTTTTGAGTTGTTTGATTTTCAGAATGGAGAAGGATTGATTGACTACACGTACATATAGCTTGTATATTGCAAAACTTCGGTAGAAGTTGTTGTTGATTTCATTTCCATCTTGACGTTGGGCAAGAACATCTCCAATGTGAATATTATATTGTCAATTATATTGTCAGTTTCCTTGAATATAACTCCGTCGATGGAGAGTATCCCTCCTGTTCATGAACCTTTCATACGGTTTAAGACTCCTTCATTAACTCTCGTCCTCACTCCAACTACATCCGTACTTCCTCATAGAAATCAGAAGATTCCAATAATGGTCAAGCATGTGCACCAATGAGAGAGGATTATTTTGAATGTTTGCACCATAAAAAGGAGCACGACATGGTTCGCACTGTTATGGCACAGCAGAAAAAGAACGAGGAGTTGGCACTAGGAGGCGGGGGCGGCGGTCATTGAATCAAATCTAGTTTTCATCGAAATAAGGTTTAGGTAGAGGTTAAGGTTTTGAGCAGATGCTTGCGGTAGATGACGGACTGAAATCAAATGGGTTTTCATGGATTAATAGTCTTCTGAACAATAAATCATGGTTGTTTTGAGGACTCTATGCTCAAAGAGCAATATAAAAGAAATAACAAAATCAATAGCATGGGTAGTGATTATTTTGGTGTAGCATCGATGGATCGCATAGGGACCATGAAAAGCTTCAAACGATCAGGAATCGAACTTCGCAGTAATATGTGGCAACAGGTAACAGCGGCAACGGTTTTGATGAGCTGGTGTTATCAAATTGTCATCATATCGGGAATTTATCTCCTACGCACAGCTTTCACAATTGGCGATCTCCCCACCAGTAGATCACCACCCTTGTAATGTGTACTTTTCTCACTCTTGTGCGCTTGCGACCTACTTTTTTCGTTGTACAAAATTGAATATTGGAAAATAGCTTGAATTACAGTATGATAGACTAGTCCTGGTGCAAGAAGTTTCTTCAATTTGGGCGTTTCATTTAAAAAAAGGTGAAGACACCTAAATTTACTACAGTTCATAAATACTGTGTGGTGTAGGGGGGCAGACCAGAGGGAGAGTTGGAGGCGTCCTTTAATTTCACCCATATTATTGTCAATGGTGTGGGGGTGTTCTGAAAAAGGATGAGTAGCAAGGGCTTGTACATGCAGCAACGAGGGCACGGTGGTGAGTGTGGCCCGGGCCGTACGCGATGTTCTTTTTGCTCGGATTTGCGACTACTGTGGAATCACAAAGGAGCAGCTGATCCCAGATATTGACATACAGGAATACCGGCAGTTCCTGACGATGGGATCATGCATGTTTGGTAGAGCAAATTCCATCACCGGACGGCAAACAGAAAGCAAATTGCCCAAATCAAGGAGAAGCTCAAACGCTTCTCGGAGGATCCGCTGGGCATGGCAGGTGAAAAAAACAGTACAAATAAACTAAATGGTCTTTCTAAAGTGAAACCATTCAATGCAAAGTATCTATTTTCTTCAGCTCCTAACCGACTAAGGAACACAGCTTCAACTCAACGATTGACTCCTGTGCAATCGATCGTATATGATACTTATACTATTGCCCCTTCAGTTCTGTAGTACACTTATACATACTACAAGTATAGCACCAGCATCTGCACATGCTTGGCTATAGCCACTAGTATACACTAACAAAACTTTTAACACTTTCGTTTCTTTGCTTCCACACTACATTTAGGCACAGCCCCCAAACCACCATCCAACCTTTGTAAAGGGTTATGCCAGAACTGATATGGGCTACTGCCCCAGAGCCTGCTTGAGACAAACACTCCCACTCTGTCGTGTAACAGGGCACCTTCCATTGGCAATAGAATTAGAGTGGCGGCGGCACATTTCAAGGAACTCTTCAACGACCCCCTGAAGATTGTGATGACACCGGAGGAACAGGATGTGGCCATCAGGGCCACCTTTTACAACAAAGACACAATACCTCACAAGGCAGAATTCCAGGCAGCCATTGGTAAGACACTAAACCTAGTTCAACCTCGTGCTGAAGCACTACTGCATGCAGCTGCAGACCTGATCAATGTGAACGACATTCTCAGATCATGACGCAACCAGTCGAATTTTTAGCACCCACCCACCATCCCACAGTGGCTTAGAATCTATAGATTTTAAGCAACCACCCCCCCCCCTTTGTTGTCCCCAGTCCTCCATCTTCACTTATTATGGCAGTGTGTGTTGTAATTCGTAGCTTTCTCACCTGGACTTGGAGCCTTTAACTTGTAGCTTGGGATACAGGTGATGAACTTCTATTGATCTAAGACAAGAGTCAATTAAACTGCTTCTTATAGATGGGATTGTTTCAAAAGAATGAAAGCAGCTAGTCTGCATCTCATACCCATTGATTATCTACTCTTCAATACTTCTGTGTACGTTTTCTTACTTCCTACAATGAGTGTTCTGTCAACTTTACTCCACTTGTTCCAGGCCTTTTATTTCCTGCTTTTTCACAAACTCCAACACTTCGAAAACCTTGTTTTCCTAATGCAAATTCCGTGATTACACATGGGGGGGCATCTTCTTTGTGTTCTTCTATATCAGGAATCGTCAATGCATTTACATTGATGATCCTCCTGGCTGAAGAGAGTGAAGATCAATATCCATATCATTAAATTGGGCTCACTTACTCCATCAGATATTTGTGTTAGTGTTCTCATGACCGGACGCGTTAAAAATTGAACTTTACGTGCGAGACACGGTATTCCAATTCTAATGACGAAATGAATACAGAGATGGTCATGTTGAAGAGCCAAGATACATTGATGTGATTCCATTAGATACAGACGAAAAAGGAAACATTGTTGTTGTCAAAGATGCTGCAACAATCAGGCAAGAACACAGTCAGCGTGTGGATTGCCCATCTAGCAAAAGCGCCGTGCCTTGAAAGAAAAAAAACGAGGAGAGACCATGGCGAGAAGGAGGCTAACAGGATACAAGAGGACAAGAGTATATATGAGCTCCTGGCAAATGTATGCAAAACAAAACTTCTCAACAACACTGGAGAGGGGGCAAAATTACCATTGGAATTGGAGCTCAAGCACTTCAGTCCAAGTCCTTCTCAAGCGGAAATGAAAGCATTTCTGAAGGTACGGAGTGGGGATAAGAGAACCGTATTAGTACAATGGGCGGACCAAAGTATCCTTGATACTTGATTCTTGATACAGTGGCCTAAAGGTTGATGAACTGAGGCAAAAATGTACGACTTGTGGACTGCGCAGGTTTTGAAGGTACTTTCTCCTCATTATGCTGCTATCCCGGGTGACATGTGAAAGTTCACTAACAAAATATTTTTCAAACCCCTAATTTTACCACCCCAATCCATCCCATACATCCAAAGAACATGTGTGGTGATATTCCATTCGCTCTTCTCTCATACCTGGAGGATGTTGTATTCTTGATCAAAGCACCACTTCGTCAGAATTACCATTGTGACTAGGTCAAAAATACGATATTTCAGGCGCGCCAAAGGGGAAAAAAGAGAGAAAAGCTGAGAATAGCGTCACAATATTAGATTAAGATTATGATGCTTATTTCGGTCTGTGTGTAGACTTTGAGTCTAGATCCATAAATACAGTTGGGGCAGTCAAACCCTTCTTACACATTGATTATAATAGCGTTATAAAGGTATGGTGAGAAATGTAACACTAGGGAACAGTTGAATAATGATATACTCTCCAGCCAACATGTCCATATTCAGCGCCGTGTTTTCGTATTATTTTCGTGAAATTGCAATAAATTCCTTGATTTTGGGCCAAATCAAACAAATCAACTTGCTAAACTGTACTGCAGGATATGATGAGTAGGCCGGTATACTTGGTGTGTATATTAGTATATGTACAGTTAGTGCACTACGTGGTGTTCTGTCGGTGGTAGATCCTGATGCCTATTTTGGTACTGTGTGTAGACTTTGAGTGCAGATCAATGGATATATTTGGGACCGTGTTCCATTTCTAATATATTGTTCATAATAACGTTAGGAAGGCATGGTGAGAAATGGAACATGGTTGAAATGGTGCATAATGAGATAGGAATAATCTTCAGCCAACATGCAAGGACTCAGCGTGTTTTCGTACCTTTTTGTGAAATTGCAACAAATTCCTTTTTTTGAGCAAATCAAACAAATCAATTTGCAAAACAGCACTAAAGAAAATTATGTTTAGGCTGATATGCATGGTTTTTATATTAGTGGTGGTGAAGTCAATGAACTAGGTAGTGTTCTGATGGAGTTAGGAGTTATGTTTTTTCTTGTCTTCAGCGAGTTGCGCGAAGAAAAATAAATTAGTTAGTACCGTACATCATGTCGCCCGGGATAGCTGCTGTGAGAAGCTGAAAGAGTGTCTAAAGTCTAAACAGTAAAAAGACGTTTTACTCTCTTCGGTCGACCTCTCCCTATAAAACAGGGTTATTACTTGTTTTCGCGCTCAAACACCTCTTCTGTTCTGACGTTTTTCTTACCTTCTTTACACCACAAGAAGTAATACCGGTAAAGCAAGTCGCAAGCTTGCAAGCCGCTTCTTGTGCTTTTCGCTTCTGAGCCTCCACCACAGCCATCACGTTCGAACAGTGAACCGTCCACACTTCAATCAAGTACCCTACACCATGAACTCTACCCTTACCTTCCTCGTTATCGCTCTTGTAATTGCTACCGCTTCTGCGTTCAGCGTCCACACTCCTATGAACGGAGTAACCGTAAGTTTTTCGCTCAGCTGAAACGACCAAACATCACCATCCAAGTTTTGACTCATGACCCATTTTTATTATTGTTGTACCTACTTTTTTTCAACTCACCTATATCTGTCTCCCTTTGTCTTTTCTACTGCCCATGACATGGATAGAATGGATCTGGAATGACAATGCGTGCTCGTGTTTGCGATCTTCTCGGAAAGAGACCTAACCGTCAAGCTCGTGTCGTTACTTTCTCCCACAAGCGTAACAAGAAGGTTCAGCACGTAAACCTCCAAACCAAGAAATACTTCTCCGATGAGCTTGGACGTTCGGTAAAGCTTCGTCTTTCCACCAAGGGAATGAAGACTGTAGAGAAATACGGAGGAGTTGATGCTGCTGCAAAGAAGTTCAAACTTGACTTGAAGAAGTTTTAAATGCAGAAAATTGTCTGAAAAAAAGGAATGAGGCATGCCTGTGAATTAAAATAGATTGAATTATCAAACATGCAGAAAGAGTAGGTGCAGACGTTAGTGTTTGCAAGTTAATGAGATAACTGGGGGCATGAAAAATCTTGTTTTGAACCTTCTAAGAATTATATGCATATTTACTTTTAAGGCTTTACGCAGAGCAACTCAAACATACATCATCTCCATCTGATGGAATCTGGGTCGTGAATGTGTTTCCATCAGGGGATTCTTCGTTCTTGTCTACAGTATACTGTATCGCATTCACAGCAGGTTTAGTACGCAAGTAGTACATTCCTGTTTTCAAACCCTTTTGCCATGCATAAAAATGCATTGCTGTCAACCTATCAGGTTTTGGATCGGCAACAAAAAGGTTCAAACTTTGACTCTGATCAATGAATTTACCTCTATCAGCAGCCATGTCAATAATGTCCTTCATCTTGAGCTCCCACACTGTTTTGTACAGTTCCTTTAGGCGTTCTGGTATACAGTTAATATTGGCAACAGATCCAGAGTCTCTCATTAATTGATTTCTAACAGCTGGATTCCAAAGGCCACGATCTGTGAGATCCTGAAGGAGATGGGGATTGGCCATTATGAACTGTCGAGAAAAGGTAACACAATAAAATGTGAGAAATATTAGGGTATCTCCCGTCCTACAAGTTTCAAAGTTGTTCGCAAGCTTACCTCCCCTGCCTTGACTCTTCTCAGATACAAGTTAGAAACAAATGGCTCGAAGCATTCGTTGACACCTAAGATTTGCGAAGTTGATGCTGTTGGCATAGGGGCAACTAGTAGAGAATTGCGAAGACCTCCTGTCTTTATTTTTGTTCTCAAACTCTCCCAATCATACCCTTTTCCCTGTACATTATCAGAATATTTTTGCTTCACAGTGATTCTAGACGCAGTTGCCTCCAAGTCACGTTGACTTGGAGTATCTTTATCCTCTGCACCCCACATATTGAACTGAAGACGACCCTGACTTGCGGGTGATCCTTCAAAAGTTTCGTACGGACATTGTTCCTCAGCAAGTTCCGCGCTCGCCTCTAAAGCTGCATGATAGATCGTCTCAAAAATTGCTTCATTCAGTTGTTTGGCAGTATCGGATGTGAAGGGAAGTCCGAGTCTCAAAAATGCATCCGCAAGACCAGATACTCCAAGGCCAATCGGGCGATGCCTCATATTGGATTTCTTTGCTCCGGGAATGGGATATTTGTTTACATCAATAATCTTGTTGAGGTTGCGCGTTACGATTTTGGTTGCTTTATGAAGGGCATCATGATCAAAATACGCCTTCCCAGCTTCCGGATTCGTGGAGCCATATGGTCCTCTATCGGAAACAACATATTTTGGAAGGCAGCTGTTTTGGAGGTTTGAATAATAGGAAAAGGTCAGAACGATGTTGCAAATTTGGTTCAGAACATGCAGGCATTGTTACTTACATGCTTGCTAAGTTACATACAGCAACTTCATCTTCATCGGTGTATTGGATGATCTCAGTGCAGAGATTGCTACACTGGATAGTGCCAAGATTCTGCTGATTGCTCTTTTCATTAGCTGCATCCTTGTAGAGAAGGTAAGGTGTCCCGGTCTCAATTTGTGCATCCAAGATTGCGCTCCACAATTCCCTAGCTCTAACTTGACGCACATACTTCCCGTCTGCCTCGTATTTCTCGTAAAGTTCGTTAAATTCCACACCAAAGCACTGCGCAAGACCCTGGCACTGGTGTGGGCACATCAAGCTCCACATACCATCTTCCTTCACCCTTTGCATAAATAGATCAGGAATCCATAGACCATAAAACAAATCTCTTGCTCTTTGTTCCTCTTTTCCATGATTCTTTCTGAGGTTCAATACATCAAATATGTCAGAATGCCAAGGTTCGAGATAAATTGCGAAGGCACCTGGCCGCTTCCCCCCCCCCTGGTCTACATATCTAGACGTTACATCAAATACTCTTAGCATTGGAACTAAACCATTTGACACCCCTCTTGTGCCCTTAATGTATGTACCTCTCGCACGAATATTATGAACGGACAAGCCAATTCCTCCTGCAGACTGCACAAGACAAATCAGTATCATTCCATCAACAACAAAATGCTCAAATATCGAAAAGATTTGTACTCACCTTTGAAATGACGGCGCAGCGCTTCAACGTATCGTAAATTCCATTAATCGAATCATCTGACATCTGCACCAAGAAACAACTAGACAATTGAGGATGGATGGTCCCAGAATGAAATAATGTAGGGCTCGCATGTGTGAAATACCCCTGGCTCATCATCTCATATGTTTCGAAGGCCGCATGCAAATTTTTAGTTTCTACCTCTTCGCTGATATTCTCATCGTCATTACAACAATGAATACCCAAAGCAACCCTCATCAACATATACTGCGGGCGCTCCACACCTTCTCCCTTTTCAGTTTTCAATAAATAGGATCTTTCCAAAGTTTTGAATCCAAAATAAGTAAATGCCATATCCCTTTCATGCACAATTTTATCATCGATTTCCTTTCCACGCGTTTCCACCAACTTGGCAATTTTAGGGCTGATGAAGCCATTCCCACCATCGAACAAAGTTTTTACATTCGTTGAAAATGAGTCTGGGGTAATCTTGTGATTATGACTGACGCATATACGTGCTGCAAGGCGCGCATAGTCTGGATGTTGTGTACTCATCGATGCAGCTGTCTCAGATGCTAGGATGTCTATTTCAAAGGAACCCATGTTTTGATATGCACCTCTCATTATAGACTCGGTAATGCTTGGAATGGAAAGATACTTTGGATTCAAGTCTGATGCCAATTTTTCTAACCGTTTGGTGATCTTTTGATATTGTAAATGTTAGCTGCTTTTCTTTATCTCCCACCTGTAGCTGTTCAAGTTCAAGAGTAAATTTTCTTCTTACCTTTTCTTCGCTCAGCAGTTCAACAGATCCATCACGTTTCTGTACATATAATTCATCCTGTGCACACTCACTACCATTTTGGCCAAGGGAGAAGAGTGGGCTGGTACTAGATCTTTCGACGTCATTTAGAAGAGTTGAGCCGCCACGGATCGAGAATAAAGGTTTGCTATCCTTGATACCAACCGTACCGAGAAATGTTGGCTTTTCGTGACTTGCGTAAACTCTGGCCATGTGCATCCATCCAAACAGGATTGAAGCTGCTCGAAACCTCATTGTTAATATCTATCTCGAATAAATGAAAGACTGTCAGGACAACGTACGGCACAACTCGAAGCTAACAGTGGTCGCAGCGATTGTATGGTATGATAGTGTGTCAAGTTTGTATTTTGATATTTTTCTTTGGCTGCGTTTGGTTGGGGGGGAGTCAGGAGTTCCTGTTCTGATCGCTCTCAGAGCCACTCAAAAAAGGGCAATTTCAAATTATTTTCCAGACTGATCCCTCCAAGAATTCTGCAACACACCAAAATCCTTGACCACTTTCTTTCTCACGAAGAACCATCACAACTTTAAAATTCATTTTTCATTCATGTATACTTCCCAAGCAAAGAGGAAACATAATTACCAACAGGATTCCTATCCTGAAGAAGTTGCGGACGATCTTGCTTTCGCAGCTACCTTCGCAATTGTTCCTACTGAATTACCAAGACAAGAACCTACCAAAGCGAAGATTGACGTCAAAGAAGATGATAGTTCTACTGATGCATCTGACAACCACGACGAAAATAAAATGAGAGATGTGCACGGGTTAGACGACGATGAGGACTCTTCTTCGGACGAATCGGACGTGGACTTATCAGAAGAACTTGCTCGAATGGAAAAAGAGGACGAGCCGAAAAAGGCGTCTCAAAACTCTCGAATTGTTGTCCCTACTACACAAAACGAGGTTGATATATATAACTGTCCCGTCAAAGAGCTCGAAAAGAAGCTGGATCTAGATCTCGGAGTGAGCGATGTTTTGCTTTTCCGTCCAAGCGATGCGGGTGTTATGCATGCCAGGATTACTCCAGATAGAATACGTTTGGCTGGTCACATCAAATTTCACATGGTTTCTGATAGAACAATTGTCGTTGAAAGCTGTCCAGAGAGCGGGGCAAGTTCACACATCTCAACTAACCCGGCGAATCAAAATCAATCATTGCTCTTGGATGAAGGGAGTATTCTTTTATTGAAGATGAGCAAGCATGATGAAATTCTTACAAAAAATCAACTAGGCAGCATTGCACTCGCGGATAACGAAGTTTGCGTTGTGCCACTTGGAAAGGTTCTTGAAGTTTTCGGACCTGTAGCCAAACCTCTTTACACTTTACGCCTTGTGAATTCTTCAGTTTCGAAATCTCAAGATGAAAAGCCAAGAATAGATTCTGCTCAAATGAGCACAGATGACAACCTTTCGCCTGCAGGAGAAGAGAAAGTCGTCAAAGAAGAAAATCCATCGGTCGCAGAAGAAGGAGCTGAGAAAAACGAACAAGAAACATTTGTTGATGGAATGATAGTGAAGAAAGAGGTGGAGAATGTAGGGCCTGTTACCGAATCAAGAGCTGATCCTGAACCATGGTCGAAAGATGGAGCACTTACCGAATGGATCAAGTCAGAAACGAATATTCAAGTATACTACTCAGAGGATCAAGTCAAAATTGTCGACACGCAATCTGTTGTAAGAAACAGTCGTAAAGGTTGCGGTACGTTGAAATTGAACATGCTATGAGATTCCTTTCGACTGTCAAATGTTTGAATTAACTCTAACTTTCGATGTCATTCACTTGCTGCACCAGACGCATCAAATCTTTACGATGAAGAAGTCACAGACGCAAAAGAAATGTATTTCAGCGACGATGAAGATGAACGCGCAGCAAAGCGAGGCAACAGAAAGAAAAATCAAAGTGACCGCGGGATTCAGGGCCGGGGACGAGGAGGAAATGCAGGAAGAGGAGTACCTCCACAGTTAAATCATCCACCAAGGAAACAACAGCAAAGTATGAATCAATATCACCAGCCACAACCTTCTTATCATCCATACCCTCCTCCTCCACCTCATCATCATCAACCTGCAGGTATTCAAGCACCTACTCCTCCAATTCATTACCAACAACAGCAATACCAGCAGCAACAGCAATATCAGCAAAGTTATCCAGGATATGTCCCTCATCCCTATGTCCCAGCACCCTACGGGGCACCGCAGCAATATGGATATGCCAATGCTCCAATCATGTATGGGAGTATTCCACCCCCACCACCACCACCTCCCAAATCTCAACCTTCAGGTGTTTACCCTCAGCCAAACCAGCAACTCTATCAGCAGCAGCAGCAACCACAGCAGCAGCAACCACAACAACAACAACAGCACACTGGTCAAGTTCCAATCCAGAACAACGGAAACAACAACCCCAATCAAAACAATGGCGACACAGTCTACTACAATTATTAGTCGAAAGTCTAGAGCATAAAAATAGACATAAGCTAATTCCTCTAATCGATCCTTTTCGTATTATTATTGAGAAGTCAGGGTAAAAACTGAAAAGCTACAATTCCTTTCGCAAAATGTAGCAGTGAGGCGGATCAATTCTCTTGTAGTAATTCTCCACCATATCCCCCTTTTGAAATCCAAGCCTCTCATAAAACTTGATGGCATCTTCATTATTTATCTGTACATGAAGCGCAATCTCTTGGATACCCTCTTTCTGTGCTTCTTCGGTATTAGCGTAGTCAAGAACTGACTGGACAAGCTTCGTTCCCACATTCCTTCCTCGGTAACTAGGGAGAACCCCAAGGGTCATGATATAAATCTTGCTATCGTCTTGGACCCTACAACAAATTGCTCCAATAACAAATCCATTATGATAGGCATACTTGTTGAGAGTCTCGTTCTTTGCTTTGACGACGTCTTTGTAGAAACCGTCAGCGTAGGCGATTGGAAGGGAGGTCGAATTGATGATGCGCAATTGTTCTACATTATCATTGGTTATTCCGCCAAAGTCAATTACGATCTCTTTCATGGTTGGATTTTATTGGTCAACGTGAAGGCAGAAGTATCTCGATGCGTTCCTGGTGCATTCACTTCAATAACGTATAACGAAGGTGGCAGTGTGGCTGGTGGCTGGCGGTGGTTTGCATCATCATCTGTCCTCTCTCTCTACTTGCAAGGGTTTCAAGTTGTGATGATTTTGATCCACTTATTGACGGACGTCTTGTCTCCCCCTACCAGTAGTGTGGGGGGTTTACCCTCCTTACTCCGGGTACCGCCGTTATGCATCCCCAATCTTCATCTTCAATTCATAATCCAAAACAACGATTCTTCAACAAAAAAATGAAGAGTAAAAGGGTTGTATTCTTCTAAGTGCAGATCTAGAGAGGTAGATAGATACTAAGGTGATGGTTACATAAATACCGTAGAGTGACCAGAATGGCTGGTCAGTCCTAAACTCCCAATGCTACAGCGATATGATATTATGATCTCCTCCTCTTGTTACATCATAGAGTACCAGCGGCACCGTACCGCGGGTACGCTCGTATAGAACACAAGCGAAAATGTGCCCCCCCCACGACGCTGGTGGAAGGAAGGCCATCCTTTCATAATCACTATCACTCTAGATCAGTGTTCAGTGTTCAGTGTTCAGTGCAGTCATCACAATACATGAACTTTCTGACGATCAAAGCTACACAAAGACTAGATAAAAACATCAAAAGCTGGTAGAAGTAATGAATCTGAGGACGGTTCTTATCGCCCTAACGGTGGCACATTGTCATGCTTTTATTCCAGGGGGGGCATCAAATAGATATCCTGTTGTGTCATCTGCTGATGTCCAATTTTCCTCAAAGACTAGTTTGTTTGACAACAAAAAAGCGTCGGTGCAGCTTTCTACTCCTGAGCTTCCTTCAACATTAACACCTAGTTCAGTGTTGGACTACATTCTGTCTCTCCTAACATCAGACTTGTCTTCTATTGTACTTGGCTCAATTGGTATCCTCCTTGCATTATCTAATCGTCTAAGCTCCATTGACTACGAAGCGGCCAGCATCGCAACAAACCAAGCAGCAGATATGGGAATGCAAAGTCGAATGGATTTATTAGCAGTTTTCAGTGCAGGGGCTGTTTTGTTGAATGGGGTTAGTAAGTTGGATATTACATCTGCTCTCGCAGAAACCGTTGTCTTGGAAGGAAAGAAATTGGATGGCGCTGTATATTCTGAAGGCAGAATCACGTTGAATGAGGAACTTATAGATTGGTCGCTTGGTTCCGTAATAAAATCTAGCCCTGCAAAATCAGCGGTACTTTTGGGCTATTCCAAGCAAGATTCAAAATGGGAAATTTTTGCTCTAGATGGAATAGTCCCTTTCGATGAAAATCTACGAAAAGCTATCCCAGACGGAGTTGCTACACCCATCCTAGACCGTTTCTTAAAAAATGGACAAGGAAATAAGGAGACTTATCTACCAACATTACAGGCGCTTCCCGGGAGATCAGAGGTGACATATTTGCCCCATAATACACAGGAAGTTGTTTTACTTCCATTTGATATAGATAGTTCCGAGTATAGCAAAGGAGCTTTGATTCTGGGATCAGATACAGCAAAAACTTTTACACCTAGAGATGTGGCATGGTGTCAAGTATTGGCAAGAAGACTTGGAGATATATGGTAGTCATTAAATTCAATGTTTTTTTGTAAGAAAGCTATATCGAAACATTATTCATTATTTTACTAGTCTACGTGTACTTGAATTTCCACTTGAAACCCATCTCGGCCAAACGAGCAATCGTGCCATCTGATTGATGGTTTTCTTGTGTTTTCCTATGTTTTTCCATTTTTGATTGCGCGTTTGTATTTCGATCTCTGATTTGAGCTGAACTGCTCAGCTCAATCAGTCGTAGAGAGCTGAAAAGTAGCAGACTGAAAAACGTTCAATCGATTAGTAATTGCAATCAACGCAATGATATCATTACAGTTTTCGTTTTGTGCAAGAAATCACCGTAGAACTTGACTCACTCATTCTCATAAGATTGGGACTGATTTAGAATCGGTTGCTGCTATTCCGTATTGAGGATGCCACGACAATAATATCTAAGCAAAGGTTCCAGAATGCATGGAAAAGAAGAATTCATTCAGTATTAGTTTTAGAGCACATTGAAATTAAAAGCTCCACAATGAGCACTTCTACGATAAAAATCATTTGCAGTGGGAAGTTCGCTTGCGGAGGTCCCAACCATCGCTCGGTTTCAGCCTCTGTACAGGTACTGCAAATGGAGAAGTTTGAATGAAGCCTCTTTATGTTACCATAAAATTGTTAACTCAGCTTAGATTAAACTTTCTTCTTCAGCATTCTATAAGGTATGGGACTTTTACAAAACATAAAAGCACTCATGCAAAAGGTTGAAGGATGACCTTTTACTCACACGTAAAACTCACAAAAGACATCCTCATTTATAAGCTAATGAAGAAGAATTAGACATTGCTTTGTTCATTTTTCTCTACCTCCTTGCCTACATCTTGGTTGTCGTAATTCCCTCCAACTCCATTGGGTCCTTGTCCTGAGTGTTCACCCATGAATTGCCTATCACCCTGTACGCCCATCATACCCATACGCACTCCCATCATATCAGGTCCTCCCATGCCCTGTCCTCCCCCGCGAGACATACGATCAAAGGCAGAATTTCTCATCATGTCTTGAGGAGCGCTTCCAGTACGGCCCATTGGCATCATATCCATGCCTGCGTTTTGGTTCATCATCATCATCATTTCAGAGCTTGGCCCGCCGCCCATTCCTGGACGAGGCATTCTGCCCATCATTTCACCTGGGCCTCCTCCCATGCGATCCATTGGCATTTCTCCAGAGAAATTCCCGCCACTGACAGCGTTGTAGGGCATCTGATTCATCATATGCTGCTGCCTGTCGAAGTTCATTTGATTTGGTCCTTCTCTACGCATGGCATCATACTGCATCATCTCTTGAGTGGTCATTCCACCACTACCCCCATATCCCCCCATCCTGGAAGTCATTGATGGAGTTTCGAATGGAATAGCTCCTCCCATTCCATGTTGCATCTGAGACATTCTCATCTGGCGCATCTGGTCCATTGGATGCATCTGATCCATATGTCCCATCATATCCTGTCCGTAGCGGCCCATGGGACCTCCCATCATCTGAGGGTCCATACCGCTCTGGGCTCTGGGGTCATCATTAAAAGATCCATGAGCGCCATTAATAGCAGGCATGTTTCCATACCCACCCATGGGGTGCATCATTCCGTTATTCATCCCCCCTCTCATCCTATTCATGCTCATTCTGTCCATTCCCGGATGCATCTGATTGGAGTCCATATTTCTGCCGCCAATTGCAGATTGCATACTAGGATGCATCATAGGATTCCTTCCCTGACCACGCATGTCGTATCCATCCTGCGCAGGTGCTTCGTTAGTTTGATCGAGCATCGGGATCTGAGACTCTAGCATGGGATCAATATCAACCCACTGTGTGAATTACCAAGGCGTTAGATTTTGTGAGAATGAATGGGTTAAAGGAACACACGTGTCCACGTCTTCTAAAACAACTAACCTCGATGCGATGCGTTTTACAAGAAACCGTTGCCAGGAAAGTTCTTGATCTTGGAATATCTTTCAGCTTATTCGCCTCTAAAGCATATAACTCTTCCATACTAAGTTCCTTGTCTTCGTCTTCATTGGCATCTTTTTCCTTTTCCTCTTCGGGGCTCTTATTCGCCTCCTTGGTATCGGCAGAAGTTGTGTTTGTGTCAGTATCGGGCGTGGGTGCATCTTCAGACTTGACGTCAGCGGAAGAGCTGTTCTTGCGCTTGAGCTCTTCTGAGGATGTATCCTTGTCATCATCGGATTTCACTGCGTCGCCTTTATTGTCCTTTCGGCGCTTGCCATCGGACACACTAGCAGAGCTAGATGGTCCGGAACGTTCGGGCACAACACCAAGCTTGAGGCTGACGATTACATATACTGTGCTCCAGGGGAGCTGACGATGATTCTTGTTCTGTCTACAGTATGTGCGGGTATAGTTCTTATCTTTGCAGGGAGCACAGATGGGGGTCAACGGATTCAACTTACCCTTCAAATTGAAGGCGATGGGCGGGACCACTTTTGCCATGAATGGACCGTCCAAGAGTTGTCCATCATCATCCGTGCAGGAGTTATCAAGAGAGACACATACATAAGTCTCACACCATGCGAGATCTGTGTGACAGTCGCGACCGCGACAATGCTCCCTGGTCTTGAAGTTCTTTTTGCACCGTTCACATACCGGCAGGCACCTTGGTGGGAACTGCACGTCAATGGGGAACTTGAAGCCCGGCGGTGTGAACCGCAGGACGTTCGAATTACGGCGCTGGTTGCCGTAAGAAGAGTACATCCCTTTATTAGTGGCAGGGAGGGAGGATGCGACTAGTGGATTATAAGACGATATCATCTATTCTAATGGTCTACCGACAACACGCACTTTAATTTTTCTTAGGCTCGCTGCTCTTCCGAAAAATATAGAACTACCTGAACAAAAATAGTGAAAAAGAACTTGAAAAACTAGATGCGTTAAGCTCAACAAGCTCAGTCGTGTAAACGAAATTTTGTTATTGAAATTGGGGGCTATTATGAAAAAAGGGGCAATATCATTTAAACAAGGGATCCACAACTGCTAAAAATACAGGCCACGGGTCATAGTGCCAACGGTGTATTGATGCTTGTTGATGTTCTCCAAGGAAGCGCTCATCAACTCATTTGAGACCGATAACAATTTCAATTTTTTGAATCTTTATCGTATTATTTGATGTGCTTATTAATTATTTTAGTGGTTGTTGGATTTTTCAATTGATGACTGTCTGTGTACGTTGACAACGACTCTCGATTTCATATGGAAATGGGATACTCCCTGCGATCATTTTTATTATTTTGTGACAATTGGAAATGCTCCGTGACTACTCCCTCTAGAGATTTCGTAATTTTTGAATCCAACGCTTTCTATACCTATTCCAATTCCATTATGAAAGGAAGATAATTGTCTATTTCACCGTGATTTACCTGGTAAAGACATTCCATTCTATCGCACCGGTAGTGACATGCCGTACGTAGAACGACTCTCCCTACTGCCGCGCGTTGAGTGTACGGGGGGCCACCCGGGTGCATCCTTGGGCCCATTTTCAATTTATCTCCAGATCGATTCTTCGGCAGCGAGCATTGTTCGTCGACAAACCAATGTTAATACGTATCGGTAGTACGTAGACTGCTCTAGTCTCTAAACAAGCAATAGAATGCATTTTCCTCCACAATATAAAACGCCTTCAACATTTCTATTTTAAACCGTCGTAACCAATCGATGTTGCAAATACTAATAGAAAAAAAGCTGTCATGTGAATAATGCACAGTGTAGTACGTCTAGGCAATTATTGTGGAACTAAATAATTTGGTTGTAGGACAAGGACAGCGTCGATATTGTTCAAACAGAACCTCGGATTTTTTGCTCTTGTCTTTCCCAACCTGAAGATATCTTTCGCTGATGAAACTTCGAGATCTCCTGAAATTCTCTCATTAGCCTTTTATCTTCATCGCGCATGAAGAGATTAGTTTTGCAATCCTTCTTCATAATAAGCATCTGCCGACCATTCCTGACGAAAGCTACTTGCATGTAGGGGCAGTATTCTTCCATCAATTTACAAAGGCCAGGCCAGATTCTTGGAGTAGTTTCTGTAAAAATGAACAACGCTCCATTGCTTGCTTTCTCAAACATGTCCCGAAAAAATATGAAATCAGATTCCCTGAGAAGATTTGCATTCTCTGCCACGCAATATTGACAGACAATCATTTGTGCATTGCCAATTTCTTGAAGACATACAGCATTGATAGGATCACCAAATCCTTTTGTTATGTCACATTTGCCTCCCCATTCACACGATAAGTTTGGCTGCTCCAACACGTTTCTCGTCGACTCGTCCATTGCTTTTACCAAATCACACCAGCCTTCCTCATAATCCAAGATTATTGCATTGATGGCACTTGATTCCTTGCCATGAGCAGAGAATGATGCGGCCAAAGACAGTGCGACAGAATCGAAACCGGGCCCACCGCCCAACGATATCATATTGTATGAGTCACCTGTGATGCCAGTATCATCTCCTCTTAGCATTGGGGTTTTGAGTATGGCATCCCTCCAATCGTCAGGAAACTCATATTTAGGGTTCAATACATCCATGAGAAGATCTGCCAAGTTCCTTGCTCTGCAGAAAAATTCCAAGGCATAGCCTGCTCTCGAACCTCTGTCTTCAAAGCTAGGCATAATACCTTTATCCGCAGCAACTCCAAGTCGGAAAAATAGATTTTCAAAGGCATTTTTATCCGCAGGGCATGGTAAATTCGAAGACAGGTCATACCGTATAGCATCTATCGCCATCGCAGACCAATGTTTCCATGCTTTGCGGTGATTAATCGAACCGGGATGCCGAAAAGATGAGGTTACAGCAAGATCATGCAATTCCTCGGAAGAGGGGATATGTCGGAGCTTTCCTCTCTCTTGCTTTTGGATAAAACTCTTTTTCCCCAAGCGCTTTCGTGCCATGGTCTTGTCTGCTGAGAAGGATTGAACATGTTGGGTACTAAACTTGAGCATGACAACAGATACGAGAAGGATTTTTTGTAGAATCATACTGCATCCCTTTGACAAGCACCTTCCTTCAAAACAATTATATTCACAGGATGGAATCACAGACAGCAGGCGGACG
>Ga0209712_10001729_pt1 | contig 18406 bp, 15 predicted proteins | sample ArcOceMetagenome_FD_187443 | JGI IMG/M metagenome (GOLD analysis project Ga0209712, IMG submission 187443) | Marine eukaryotic phytoplankton communities from Arctic Ocean - Arctic Ocean - Greenland ARC118M Metagenome (SPAdes) (version 2) | ecosystem: Environmental > Aquatic > Marine > Oceanic...
CTTGCGAAGCAGGTGCACATTCACTCGTAGAACATCGCCGATTCATTTACTCTTTATAATTAAATTAATCACAATATTTTACAAGCATCAATCTGTAATACACTCATACAAACTACAAGTATATCAATGCTGCACGATGGGTCAAACTCAGCATGCCTAGGTATGTGCCCAAAGCGCTTCATAGATTCCAACATAAAAAGCCAAAGCGACCCCAGGATTCTCCGCATGACCACACAGAACCCGTCTACGGCCAAAAGATTCAATTTACTAATGAGGATTCTTCCCCATTACTCGATGCCAAAGACACCAAACGGGTTCAAGAAGTCAGTGGAACCTTTTTGTACTACGGTCGCACTGTTGACCCAACAGTGCTCTGCGCTCTCAATGAAATCTCTACCATGCAATCTGCTCCAACCGAAGAAACTATGCAGAAATGCATACAACTTATGGACTATGCTGCAACTCATCCGCTTGCAATCATCCAATATTTTGCCAGTGATGTGATCCTGAAGACCGACACAGATGCCGCTTACCTCGTACTGCCCAAAGCACGAAGTCGAGTAGCTGGCCATTACTATTTGAGTAACATTCAAGCTGATTACAGCAAGGGTGAACCTCAGACAAACGGACCTGTTCTCACCATCGTCCAATCCTTGAAGAATGTTGTTTCTTCTGCTGCTGAAGCCGAAACCGGTGGTGTATTTGTCAATGCCCAACTCATTGTTCCAACACGAGAAACACTCATCGCCATGGGACACCCGCAACCAGTTGACGGTACTCCCCTTGTTACTGACAATTCCACTTCTCACCGCATACTCAAAGATCTCATTAAGCCAAAGAAATCCAAAACATGGGACATGAGATATCATTGGGTTGAGGATAGGATACTACAAGGTCAGATCAACCTTATATGGAAAGCAGGGAAATATAACTGGGTCGATTACACTATGAAGAGTTTAGATCTCATACTATGTGGGGTACGAGTATCTGTGTGTTGTGCTATTAGGTGCATCAGAGTTGTATGAATTAGGTTTACATTTTGTAGAGAGGTTGTTGCTGAAAAATCAAATGTGATTCTTAGCCCCCACCCAGGGGGCGTATCTGGTATTGAATAGCAATTTGTGAAAAATTGTAGGAAAATGGCGAAATCTCTTGATCCAATCCGGGAAGTTGCCCCTGTCATAAGCAATTGAACATCCTCACGAGATCGTCCTGAACCCATATTATCAGGACTAAATCCATTACAATCAGTCATGTGCAAGACATAATATCATGATTCGCGTGAGTTTAGTCACTTATGGTGACAACGGCTACTGATTCAGCAACAATAGAATAAGTCTCATAATTTAGACAATTGGTTTATTTTATCCAAGTCTTGATTGAGTTAGACTTGTAACATATCATGATATTATATAATGGCACATCATTATTTGAACCAACGAAACAATGACACAATTAATACACAAACTTAAAACGCAAGAATATACACGTAAGTGTGAATGGTGAGCAAGAATGTATCTTTGTCATCTTTGGCACTCATGATTTGTTTCTTTCAATGTGTTGTTACTATGCAGCAGTTAGCGAATCCAAAGTTTGTACTAGTCCAATAGACAAGTTCCTTATCTTAAATGGTTGAAACGGTCTTGGTGTTCTACAAATTACAGAGTGATAGGTGAGTACAAGATGTTCTTTTTGAAATGTGGCTGGCGAGGAATGAGGCTTTACACCAAACCAAAGATAGCTTTTGCAATGCAAAATGACACAAAGAAGTGAATGAAGAAATTGACAAAATTTATGACAAGAAACCACATGACAGGCTCCTCCCACAAGCAGATGTAGCATTCTTTCAGAACAAGCAAGAACTTACAAAGAAATACAAGCTGAAGAAAAAGGAGAACTGGGTGAAGGACGCAACCATGGTGATAGAAACATAGGAGGGATTGATTAACAGAAAGGGACTTATCACGGACTTCGTGTACATTCGACGCAGGCGAGATGGATAAACCAACCCCAACCCAAGCCTCCTAAGGACGCTAGGACGCGCATGTCTGAATTGGACCATAGCTACAACGCGAGACACATTCCCGCCCGGAAAAGCCGCATTGGTGATCTTTATAATTATTCATAGTTGTAATGTATAAATCTCTGAGTTAGAGTTAGAGTTAGAGTTAGAGTTACAGAGTGATAGGTGATAAATTATGTGTATTGCAAGTGTATTGTGTACATTCTGGTGGCAGTGCACCTGACTTTGTACCGGTGGTGAGAGGATAGGAATTTCGCACCCTGTATAACAGTTCTTACTGTTTTTTTAGTGAAGGATTTGGAGATTTTTCATTGGGAAGGGTAGAAAAGAGGAAGGGTTCACTCTTTGTTAGTCAAATTATCGCGGATTTAGTTCAAATTTGAAAACAACGGTTATATTTCCCAAAATCCAAAAAGAATCCCATAACTCAAAACTCTTATGCTAGAAACCAAAAGAGCAACGACATACCTTCAACCTACCTAATTGCGTTGGAACATCTGTAGTACTTAATAAACAGCACATCCAGTAGGACAAGCAAAAATTTGAACAATGGAATCACCGAGCAAAGGAAGCTCTAGCAAGGCAACTTCTGCTGCGAGGTTTCGCAACATCATTGCAGCACTGACATGTGTTGCTGCTTCTTCTTGCTCTGTGGCCTTCTTTTCTTTGAATGACGCATCATTGGGCAAGAACAGCAACAAGGCAGACAGCAACGAAGCTTTTGACAGGAATTTTCCTGATGGTCAAGTTCGCGTACCTTCCATCGCTGGGCTTGGAACAAATGGGAGATTCCATCAATCAGGCCTTGGTGGTATTCTTAACATCAACCATCCAGCAGGAGCTAGAGCTCGTCGCAAACTATCAGAATCTAATGTCATCATTCCAACTTCTGCAGTTAAGCACGCGATCCCATCCTTAGGCAAGGAGAACATTGAAAACCTCCATGGACATTATGTGCACGATGAGCACCGCTCTCCCTTTGCATCATTCCTTTACAACAGGACCAAGGAAGAACTAGATGCAGAGCAAGAGGATTATGTGCAGAGAATGAGCAAGATTCGCGACGAGTGGGGAGCATGGGACTTCAATGACGAGCATCCAGAGATCAGACCAATTGCTAACTTTGACAAGACTCCGTATAAGGATTTGAAGAACACAGACTTCCCCGAGAAGGCATGGCAGATGGATCAAAAGTACGTCACCGACTTTATTGGTGAAGCTAGGAAACTTGTTGATAGAGTCAGGGAGGGGATCTATGCCGAGTATGGACATCCATCAAAGGGCTTGAACGAAGATGAGATTGCAGCCCGTAATGAGCTTTTCAAGATCCACATCACTGACGATTCAAAACCGCCGAAAGTTACGGATGGATGGGCCTTTATGAACAAGAAGGGACTCGAAATGTATGCCAAGAAGCTGCTCCACAGCATGATGGCCAATGATGAGTTTTATTACATCATGGGCGGTCATAGCGCTGCTGCTGGTCATGGTAACAACTTTCATCAGACTTACATGATGGAGTTTGCCAATATCATGGAGCCCGTCATGCACAAGCTTGGGGTTCGTCTCATTACTCGTAATCTGGCAATGGGTGGTCTCGGAACTACTCACTACAGTCTTGGAGCTTCGACCTTGTATGGTGAGACGGATGTTATGTATTGGGATAGCGGGATGACGGAGAAGAGTGCGGAAGACCAGGACCTTTTTCACAAGCAGGTCTTGTTGGGTGGTGAGCGTGTGCCTGTTCTCCTCAATGGCGCGGTCAATAATCTGGACGTGGAGACTGGAGACAACTTGTGGTATGGAAATTATATTGAAACCTGGACAGCTGTGGAGAAGACGTCTAGCTTGGACCAAGGTGAGACCTTGCCTTGGGCTATCCAGTATTTGTTGTGCGAAGGTGACGTAGGGGAGCTCTGCAATGGGCGAGGAGGTGTTCCCAGATACCACGACTCGTGCTGGATTGACAGGTCGGATTTTGTTCCAACGGCCAGGCAGGACCCTGGCGGTGTGCGGGGAAAGGCTGGCTGGCACCCGGGTGATAGACCTCATAAGTACCAGGCACGAAAGCAAACAATGCTCATGTTGAAGGCTTTGGACGAAGCACTCAACCTTTGGGAAATGGGTATTGAGTCTGACGGGTTCCCCCTTCATGAGAAATATTGGCACGTAGGAGACATCTACACCGATGTTAGGTCCAAGCTATCCAATTACATTACCAATGATGGCTTCAACACCACTGCCTGCGAGAAGAGATGGGGAACTAATCCCACGGTAGAAGGAATGGGTCTTGACAGAGCTTGTCGCATTCCGTTGAAAGGTATGTCTGAATTCTACCCCATCAATAGAGGGCACGAGAATAGCATATTGAAGCACATGAAAACGGCGCCCAATGGCTACAAACCAAAACGGGTTGAAGGACTGTATGAGGGTGTTGATGTCTTGCCCCCTTTTTGGAAGGTACCCGAAGGTCACGTTGACGTCCATGCGATTGCATTGGCTTCTACCCACGCACCTTCCGAGCTAGACCATAGTTGGGTTGATGAGAACGGCGATGAAGATGCAGAAGAAGCTGAGAACTCGAGGAGGATGCTGAGAACTGCTGCTACTGAGCGCATTGCTGTGAATGTTCATGACGCTGCATTGGATTCTACCGCCATCGAGGCTGTCGGGGATGAGAGGCATCTCAGTGGGGATGAAGTGGTACCAGGCCAAGGCTGGAATCTTGTAGAATCAGGTGGTGAAGAGATTACTGGATATTGTGATGGTTCTCCTATGAGTTCCGATTGCAAGCGCTCTAAGAATAGAAACTGCCTTCTTTCCAATCAGAATGACGCAAGAACTCAACTTGCCGGAGATGGATTGAGTGGCTGGCTCGTTGTGACTGTTCCTGATGTGAAGGAAGGACTTATTTTTGCCAGAATTCAGTGGTGGTCTCCTCGTAATATGCCTTTCACCAAGGATTGGACTGAAGTTAACAACGGCATCAAATATGGCGAAGATGGGAACCGACTTCTTGGTGGCAAGGTAACAGATTGGCCAGATGATTTTGAGATTGATATAGCAGTTAATGGGAAGATCATCAAGACGTATGGGTATGAAGAGTTTAAGGCAAAAATTGGCGAGATTGCATACAACGAATCATTTTATCCCCTTATGGACGACAAGGACGTCACGGGAGATGTCGAAATCGGTGTTCGTATTAGGAGTGAAAAGGACCCACATATTGCAGCGATTGCTTTCACCCATATATACTGGGCTTAGGTGGAGGATCATTTTCATTTTATAAGAACTCATTGTTTACAGTAATGAAAGCATTGGTTTAGAATTATGTATTTAATTTAGCTGAAATATTGAAAATAGTCTTTCATTTGAATTTCTCTTCGTCTTTGAATGAATCTTCTTTGTCGACGCTTTTTGTTCACAAACAATTCTGCACATAAATGATGAGTCACCATACCAGGTATTTAAATATCATCTTCCCATGGCACTGCTTCTTCAACTTCATAACCAATCAATGATACGCTTTAAATCTATTAGAAAAACCTCATATTTCCAGTGCACTGATCCACTTATCAAACGATGGATCTCCCGGCAGCATTCATCTACACGTGCACCCGTGGTAATTATTGGAGGAGGACCTACTGGTCTCCTCCTCTCCATCCTCTTATCGCAATATAACATACCATCTACACTGATTGAAAGACGGACACCAAAAGAGATACATTCGCATCCTCAGGCGCATTATATCAATCTCCGGTCCATGGAGATATTGAAGCATTATGTCCCATATGTGTACCAAAACGTTTTACAGGATATGCCACCAGTGGAAGATTGGGAAACATTCACTTTTGGCCATTCCATTTTGGGAAGACAGATGGCGAGAGTCCTTCATCCTGTCCGAGGCATTGAAGTTGGTCAGGATGGAAATGGAGTATTGGTCTCAGAAGAACTGTCTTCTGCTAGCAGCGAAAACATGAAGAGCAGTAGTAGTAGTAGCAGCGGCAGTACTAGTATCCATGCATCGTCAAACATAGATCCGAGTATTCATACTAGCAGACGATGCAGTGTGTGCAATCCATCACATTTGGCTCAAAATAAATTTTCATCTTTGCTTCTTGATGAAGCTAGACGAATGAAAAGCGTGATTGAACAGCAGCAGGCACAGTCAGAGCCGCACGTACAGTCACAATTTGAGCATGAAGTGAACATTTTTCACGGAGAATCAGTACAGTACGTTAAGGAACATAACTCCAAACTCGTTGTCCAAACAGATCATCGAAAAATAGAAGCGCAATACGTTGTTGCTGCAGAAGGCTATCACTCTCAAACGAGGAATGATCATGGAGGAATATTGGCTGGGAATCCAGCCATGCAACATTTGATCAATGTACACTTTCGGACATCCGAACAGTTGTCCAAACGATTGATGGAGAGGAAGGAGGCTGTTGGAATGCTTCATTTTGTGTTCAATAGTCTGGTCGTTGGGGCGTTTGTGTGTCACAACGCGGAAGAAGGGGAGTGGGTGCTCCAGATACCTTATTTTCCACCGTTTCAAGAACCAAAGGATTTCACTCACGACAGGGTGAGGGAAATGGTCCTCGCGGGGCTTCTAGATCACAAAGCTTCGGAAAGCGAAAATATTCGAGGCATAGAAGTGTTGTCTATCAAACCGTGGACTATGGCGGCGACAGTGGCACAATCATTCTTCGTAGGGGATTCGAAGCGGATCATTCTCGCAGGGGATGCTGCACATGCGTTTCCGCCAGCTGGTGGATTTGGCATGAACACAGGAATGCAGGATGCTCATAATCTTGCCTGGCGTCTGGCAACTTCTTTGAAATATAGAAGTATCTCAAAGGAAAGTGACGAGGCCATCTTGCGTCCGTATGAACACGAGCGGCGGCCCATCGCATCTCAGAATGCAGCGTTGAGTGTAAGAAATTACAAGAGGACACTCGAAATCGCCAAAGCTTGTTACCTCAATGCAGATCATCCTACATTGCTCAAAAGAATCATGCAGGCACCACCCATGAATTTTATTCCCATGGCAGTTCGACAGAAATCATTTGCTGCTGCGGTCAGCACTGCCATGCTTCCATTGACAAATTTGGCATCTGTAGGCAATCTCTACGGAGATAATATAGCGCGGAATGTTCGGAGCATTCTCGAATCAGGAGGTGGTCTTCCACTCCTCTTTCCTAGATTTGAAATTGGTTTCAGCTATAATCCTTTGGAAAATCTTGATTTTGGGGATGATACTGCTGGTTATCATCCTAAAGTCGCCATTGGTTATCGCTTGCCGCATGTGCCCGTTGAGATTATAGAAAGAGGAAAAGAAAAATGCGAAGCAATAGATAGATTCATCACCATTACCGATATCGCAGCTCAATTAAAAAGGCGATGGGTGAATCCTGTGTCGCCCAGTGTTAGCGTCATACTTTGGAATCCATTCGCATCAGAATCCATGAGGCGAAAAATGAGGATCTGGGCAGATGACCAATGTGATGATGAAATAGAAGCGATTGAATTGTATTCAAAACGCTCAGAAGTCATGACCAGACATGATGAAATCGCAAAAGAAGGAATGGAATCAAGTGTACTTCTGGATGAAAGTATGTACTTTGCTAGCCTGCTTGGTGAGAAAAGGTCAGGTATGGAAATTGAGAGTTCAAACACATTTTATGCATTGCTTCTCCGTCCAGATGGTCACATTGCAGACATTAAGTCGTTTCTTTCGTGATCAGATCAGTGTTGAGCGAAGGGCTTACTAAAGGTAAAACTTGCTGATATTTTAATATCCATAGTATTTTATTTAAATGGCATTAGAAAGCACGGCCAAAGAGAGCCATGTGAGTAGCGGTTTCTCCACTGTAGAAACAACTCTTACCTTCGACAGCGCCATCTCCATTATGCTCAATGGGATAGCATCTAATTGTAGCCTTGCACTCTTCCTTAATCTTACCCTCGTTCTCTGGATCACATTTCCAAGGAACGAGGTACAAACCGGATCCCATGAATTCACCAGCCTCATCTCCCTCAAGAGCGTCTCTCATCTCCTGGTAGGTAGCACCAGTGTTAATTCCATCCTGCAAACGCTGAGCAGCAGCGTCGTAAAGCTTCTGCTGCATGCTATCCAATCCAGCCACAGCTGCAGATGCAGCATCGTTGAGGGTAGTTGGTATTTTTCCTTCGTCGCCAGCACGGTACTTGAATACGCATTCTCCCTTTGCCAAATCACGTGGTCCCAACTCTATTCTCAATGGAACTCCCTTTCTTTCGTATTCAAAGTACTTCGCTCCATTACGTACGAAATCGCGATCATCAACCTTTACTCGAAGCCCAGCAGCCTTGAGATCAGCTGAAAGTTTATCCAAAGCCTCCTCCATTGCTGCCTTACCCTCGATATCATTCTTCTTGGGCTGAATAGGAACAATAACAACTTGAACTGGTGCAACCTTTGGTGGCAAAACAAGCCCAGCATCATCCGAATGAGTCATGATCAAAGCTCCAATAAGACGGGTCGATACTCCCCAAGAAGTACCCCAAACGTCACTTTGATTTCCATTCTTATCCTGAAAGGTAACATCAAACGCTTTTCCAAAACTCTGTCCCAAAAAGTGAGAAGTACCCGACTGAAGTGCCCAACCATTTTGCATCAATGCTTCAATTGTGTACGTCTCCTCTGCACCTGCAAATCTTTCAGCGGGACTCTTGCATCCCTTGACTACAGGAATTGCGAGCAATTCTTTGCATAGTTTTGCGTAATTATCAAGCATGGTGACTGCATCTTCTACTGCTCCTTCCCTGTCAGCATGGGCGGTGTGACCTTCTTGCCAGAGAAATTCAGATGTGCGTAGGAAGGGGCGAGTGCGCAGCTCCCATCTCATGACGTTTGCCCACTGGTTTATCTTGAGTGGAAGGTCACTGTTGTATTTGTTGTGCATCCGATGAATCTGAATTAGCTACGAAACATGAAAGAATTGATTCCCCAAATCAATCACCATAAAAACATGAGGCTTTTGATTTTTCACTCACCGATGACTGATGATCCACTTTTTGAACATGTACCAAATCATGGTCTCACTGGTAGGCCTAATAATCAATGGATCCTCCAACTCAGCCTCGGGATCTGCAATCAAACCCTTTTCTCCACTTGGGTCAGCTGTCAGCCTATGATGAGTGACGACTGCACATTCTTTAGCAAACCCATCAACATGTTCGGCTTCCTTGGACAAAAATGATTTTGGAATAAGGAGGGGGAAGTATGCATTTTCAGCTCCGTGTTCTTTGATACGTCCATCAAGGTCGTTACGAATATTATCCCAAATAGACATTCCCCACGGTTTGATAACCATACAACCTCTTACAGGAGAAGTCTCAGCAAGTCCAGTGACACGAATGATATCATTATACCATTTGGAATAGTTTTCAGAACGAGGAGTGATAAAATCTGATTGTTCGTCAACATTGTCATTCTTCTTTCCATTGTTATTCACTTTCTTCTTCTCCTTTTTGGGCTTGACACTAGACGGATCAAGTTCAGCCTTGAGAGCCAAAAGCTCTGCTACGAATGGTGCAACTGCTGCTTTTTCCGCTCCAGAGTCCTTGAGGGCGCGAATTTCATCTCCTTTGGCAGTGATCTTTGCCTCCAGCTCTTGCTTTTGCTCCGTTGTGAGATCAGTGTTGGAGCTGGATAGACGAATAAGATTCTGTTGATACCTGTTGAAAGAAGGAACCACAGACGAAAAAGATGATTCACTACGCCCATTGCGAAGGAGAAGGGAGGGGCTTCCAGAAGTAGTGAATGCACGCACAAAATGTTTCCTAGAGGATAGAGCGACAAGTGCACTGAGTGCAGCCATTTTTCTGACGTTTGTACGACGACGTATTTGGGTTACCATTCCTTCTTTTAGATTCTGTGGGGGTCTCAGCTCGATAGATACGGAAGCTGTGGTTTGCAAACAGCTAGAACTGACTAGACAAGATACTTATGTGTAAAGATGAACCTTATGATATTTGATGGCTGTTGCATACCAATACATAACTAATCGTTTTAAGTTGATGTTTGTTTGTTTGTGCGTCACTGCTATTGCTTGCCGCTCATGAGCCAAATGCGCGAAACGATAGCTTCCAGATAACGGTTTTCCCAGATACAGCATTAAAACAAATCTAAAATGTTACAACCACCAACCAATGAACGCTGACAACAACACCAACGCAAAAGGTGTCCCTGCGCCTCATACTCAGCGTGAGTTGAACTATATATAAAGTGAGAAACCGTCTCAAAATCCAGCTTCACAATCTATTCCGACAAGGAAAACGTTTCTTGCACACATCGGAACAAGATGGTATTTCTTATTTTTTAAGACATGGTCACTTCATGGTAGCAAACCATCATTGGTGATAGAGACCTTTCTCATCTGAAGATTATCGCCTAGACAATGGGTGGTCATGCCTTTGCGTGCCTACGATAGATGTCGTTGCTGCACGCAACAAACATACTAATTTACATGTATCACAAAAAATGTGTGCATCATCATCAATGCCCTCGTAGTAGGTCCCTGATCCGAGTCATTCTCAAGCTCACCTCGTTGATTTCAATGTGCGAGTAAACTCCAAGTCCCGAACCCATGACTTGCACGCATCGACAGTATTAAAACTTCTGCAAATACCTGTGAGGACATCCAACAACTTCGTAGCATCAGTTCCAACGCCGCAGTCAATGTATTCTGAAGTCAAAATGATTTTTATGTTTCAATGCGTTCGCCTATGTTAGCGCCCTTCTCTTCCGTAAAGGAAAATGTACATTGGTGCTTCTACACTCCGCTCCACAATGTACTACTTCCTGCATTTTGCACATTTAAAAATGATACAGTTTACATTACGTGTAGCAATAATTTCACAGGTGTGAATATTTTAAAGCATGTCCGATGATGGACACTCCTATGCCAATGACAATGCCGCCGACGACACCGCGCGGTGATGCTTTGGTATTTGATCGGTGTTTTGTTTAGAGTGAAGGCATTTTTATACCATAGTAGGGTATGGAAAATTGTGCAATCAATACTGTGCTAGCTAGAGAGCCTCTGGACAATAATTTTCAATACCGACGCTGTCAATGCAGCAAAAATTAATCTATTCCGGAGGCCTTGCTTTCTGTAACTAGTCTTGTGCCTAAGCATCGCGAATGAAGTGAATAGCCCCGGATAGCCCCCAACAAACGACAAAATATAAAAATCTGCGAGCATATCAAAAATGTCAGCAAATCATGAGAGGATTTAGTTTAGGGCATGAAACACATAATGAGACTTACAGCTTTCAGGGATCCGTGCACACAAGCTGAAGGGGAAGACTTTCTTCGCCACTAGTTTGTCTTGCAGGGATATGGCAAAAGCAAAACACTGAAGTTTGATTGAAAACCCGCACAAGAAAAGGTAATGGATGAACGACGAATTTGCCATGCTGCTGCTGGTGGTAGTGACTTTATGATAGTGTAGTATATTTAATAGTGGAGGAGAAGATGTTTGATGTTTCTACACACCGAAATTAATTGTACTGTCCCTCAAGGGGCAGTTATTTTCTCAAAAAATGACGTGATGTCAGGTAGGTAAGGTAGATTTTTCCTCGTAAAATAATTTATGGACGTCAAAAACTTTTTTTGTTAGGTAGATTTTTGACTAAATTTGAGTCCATAACCTATTAAATCCAATATAAGCACTGGTAGTACCGGTACAAGTTCGAGTTGGTACCATGTTGGCTTTGTGAGGTTGGTAACAAAGTTTTTTAACGAATAAGCTGGGGTAGGTAGGGATATCTAGCCATGAATCTACAAATAAGAAACATTAGGAGTCCGACGAATACCTGCTCCTTAACGTCGCTGGTTAAACTGCTAATCGATCAATATCAGAGTCTAGATACCAACAAAGAAATTCTGAGCAGGGCCATTTCATTGAGTGTGCTGCCTCTCGGATCCTGAGGCTCCGAAGTCAGCTCGTCATCGCGTACGCATGTCCTATTACATGCCAAATAATACGTCAGTCTCAACCAATGATCTCCCTTGAAGAAACGCGGTTGGTAGTCCCTCGTTAACCGCGTAGGTAATGGTAGGTAGGTTAGGTAGGTTTTGAGCTATAAAAAAATTAATCGACATCACGTCATTTTTTGAGAAAATAACTGCCCCTTGTGTCCCTTTGAAAATTCCAACGTACTTTTGAAAATGGGGTTGTCAAAAAGCAGAGATAGCCCCCAAGAGTTATATATGGTTCGAATCGTCATGAGCAGGCGAGTTGATTGCAGCTGTCTATTTACCGAAGAAGCAGTGTTCTCACCTCAACCGTTAAGATCCGTTAACATCTGGTCCGACACGGACAAACTCCGAAAGAGCTTGGAGCCTTCAATTCTCCACTTCCTAACTCATACTCATAATTTAGTAAGCTGATCATTTTCACCTCTCCTCATCGACACAGCTTACTGATTGTCAAAAGTCAACATGACTTCTAACGGTATCAACTACCGTGATACATTCTTTGAGTTCCCGGACCTCACAAAAATCCACGGAGAGCCAGATTCCGAATCCCTCTATAAAATCCGCAACGAGCTCCAAGCCAATGCGAAATCAGTCTACTCCAATCTCAGCGATGGAGCACATGGCCATCTCGCCCATGTCATGACAGCCACACAATATGGACTTGTCTCAAACATGGCATTTGTGCGCCCAGCACACCCAGGAACACTACTTATTCCGGCAGCGACAACAGCAGCACAATCACAGGTTCTCCGTGAACATCATAAGGAGTTTTCTTTTCCGAGAGGTCGAAGGCGTAAAAAGGCTCTCATCCAACAGATTATCAAATCTGTTGAGGCTCCGTACCTCACTGCAATTAGAGACCGTGTGAGCAACTCACTCACAGGAACAGTTCAGCAAATTCTGGACTATCTACAGACCGCATATGGCCAAATCTCGCCACAAATGCTTTAAGACCGTGAACAAGAGCTCCGCAATCTATCTTACAATCCAAGGTTACCCATCGATGTAGTTTTCAACACAGTTGAAGATTACATTGATTTTGCTGAACTTGCACTGCAACCAATGTCACAGCGACAATCGATTTCTAAAGCCTACATCGTCATAAACAAGACGCGCAGGTTCAAGACTGCCATTACAGAATGGAATCATCGTCCGGAAGCCGACAAAACTTGGATTAATTTCAAAACCCATTTTCGTCAGGCACACCAGGAATTTTGTGAAACCACGGACGTTACCGTCGAAGAATCGGAACTTCAACGTAATCATGCAAATCTTGTTAGACAAGTTGTTGAAGGGGTGCAGACAGCCATGACACCTGCAGTCACAATTGCCCCATCTTCCGAGCTAATTCAACAAATGGCAAACTCAGCTAACCAAACATCAGAAACCCAGCAACATCTTCTCGCACAAATAGCACAAATGCAACATGCCATGCAGCAACTGCAGATGCAAGCGTCCCAACAAACACTTTCTTTCCAACATCATCATAATACTTCATACCAACAGTACCAGCATCCAGACGAATGGTCCTCAAGAGGACGTGGTCGTGGCAGAGCTAGAGGCAGAGGAAGAGGCAGAGGAAGACAAGGTGGTAGATACCCCCCAGGAAATGGTCCACCTCATGTTCGAACTTTCAACAACTATTGTTGGACACATGGCGGCTGTGCTCATGCAGGAACCAACTGTTTTACCCAAGTTACTGGTCATAAAAGCGACGCTACGTTTGAAAATAAGATGGGTGGATCCACTTTGTTGTCGTTGTAGATTGTGATAGGGCCTTCAACGAATTTATCGAGGAGGTGAAGGTCTTTGAGGACATTGATGATTTGTTGGAGTTTTTTGTGCATTCGTCGACTGCACCATTTTCGAATTCAGCGGAACTGCAGGCAGTGTATGTTTGGCGTTTGGAGCACCAGTCGAGGGGGCCGTCGAGCCATATGATGTAGCCTGCGAATGAGCAGGATTTGAATAGGTCGAGAAGGATGGGAGGATTGTTTGGATTGGGGACTGATTGGTCTTGTGGGCCCCAGTTTGTGTCGGTAAGAGGTGTAAGTTGAGATGGGTCAATAGGAAATTTGACAAAGGATTCGAGGTCGTGATCTGCCTTGCTTGAGAATTTGATTCCCATTCTAGCGGAGTCAATAAGGTAGCGGATGGCATATTTTGCTGAATCGATATGGCCAGGCAAGCAGCTATGGTTGTATTGGGCAAGGATGGCGGTAATGGTGGTAATGTCGGGTCTGGTTTGAGTGGAGAGCCAGTTCATAGAGCCAACCAGTTCTTGCATGAGCTTGTTGAGAACTTCTCATGAAGGGGTAGGTCTATATCTGGGACAGCGACGACAGGATGGCTGCTTCGGTAAGGAGTGGAGGTGCCGTTGGTAGTGGCAAGGTCAGCTTTAGAGATGAGAGCTTCGGTATCGATTTGTTGGGTCATGTAGATGGTGAGGTGATTGTCTTCATGTCTGATAGCTGTAAATTTAACTCCTAGGAAATGTGTTATTTCGCCTTGGAAATCTACTTTGAAATGTTTTTCGAATTCTTCTTCAAAATATTTCTCAACTTTTGTGCTTTCGCTGAAGTATATAAAATCGTCAACGAACAGACCGAGATAGATAGATGGCTCTCCTTCGATAAGAGTGCCGGTGAAGAGGCATGGAGCGTTGGGGCGTGGGCTGAGACCAATGGATTTGAGGACTTTTGTGCAAGTATCGTACCAGTGGTGGGGACTACGTTTGAGTCCGTAGAGGGTCTTATTGAGGATAAGGTAGACGTCAGAAGGTGTGATAGGGCAGCCTTTTGGTGGCTTGATCATGTATTTTTCATTTTCAGGGAGGATGGATTGGCAGAATGCTTGGCTTACATCGCTGGTCTTGGGAACTATACGGAGTTTTGTAGATAGTGAAATCATGAGTCGGAGTTCAAGAGGAGAGAGTACAGGAGCAAAGCAGTCACTGGAGCTCCAGTTGTGAGGATCAAGGTTACCAAGGACAACGATGGGATATTTAGCGCGATCAGGGTTTCCATCTGCATCTTTTTTTATTTTGGATATGGCCATTGACGGTAAGGCACTGCCTGTCAGTGGACGGAGTTCTCTATATTTGGCTTCTGTGATATATTCCCAGGTTTGGGTGTCTTCGTGGAGGCCGAGATATTCTTCGAGGTATGACTGATCCCAGATGGCAGTGTCATTCAGGGACAATTTATGATGCTCATGAAGTTTTGGTTTGGTAGGAGATTGAAGGGTCATTGCAGAGACTCGACAGCAATGGGCAATGCATTCATCTGGTTCTGTGGAATCGATGGAAAATTGAATGTTGGCATCAGTGACGGCTGCTGGATCTGTGGATTTCATGTAAGTAACGCGGCGAGCAATAAAATCTTGCGTTTTGCATGCTTCAAGATTTCTGTTGAAAGTGGAGAAGTTCTGCCATCCTTGGATGAGGTACTTGTTGGCACAGAGGGAAGTGGCGTCGGCGAGGAAGTTAGGAAGAAGTATGAGTTTTGTTGGGTTATTTCGGGTAGATTCACTTTTTAAGTGCGGCCTGGGTGGAAGGTCCATTCTCCGTCGGGTTGATGGAGGAGGAAACCTTGTTTTGGCTTGGTCATAGAGGATGGAATGAGGAGAGTAGCTTTGGAGTTGTCTTGGATCCAGGGATGGAGTAGAACCGGATTTGTAGTATCTGGAGGGATTGTTGTTGGGTCATGAGGGACAATGTCACTTACCATGACTTCAACAATATCTTTTGTAGATGTGATTTGAATGGAGTATGGTGATGTATGAGAGAACGGGATGTTTATGATGGTAGAAGCGGCGGAAGGATGATCAGGATGAGTAGGTGAGAGGAAAATTGACTGTTGCAGATCATATGCAGGAGGCATGTCCTGGACTGAAGAGTCTGGGAAGAGGCTGAAATCAAGGCCGCCATTGTAGGAAGTGGAGAAGAGAGGGAATAGGGTTCGGTAGTCTGGTTTGATGCCGTAGGCCTGGAAGAATGGTGTAGTGGCGAGGTCTTTGGAGTCTTTTGTGAGGATTGGAGTGTAGTTTCCCAGTTGGACGGAGTTGTGGAGAGCAAAGAACCAGAATTCGGAGGGAAGAAGTAGATGTTCTGTCATGTAGTTTTTAAACAGGGGACTTCCGGCTGGCATTTATTAAGGAAGTTCAGCTTCTCGTCATCTCAGTCGTGGTCATCATTTCATTCTATGTTTGCATACAAATATCAACATTCTGACAATAAACAAAGTTGGATTCATGTTGCAAAGATTATGAGGGGTGAAGACTGGGAGAACAAGATGCTTCGTCCTCACGAGCAGGGTAACCATGTAGCAATTGATATCGCGACAGCTCAGATGAGATTCGATAACAAATTCAAAGATATTTATGATGGTCGAGAAGACTTGGAATTAGTTGGTGTCAAAATGTTTATAGCAAAGTTGTACAATGATCTAGTGCATACTGATGTCGCATTGGATAAGACCTCTGCTACAAGCTTTCTTCCTACAAATGACTTTGTTCTCAGAGAGGTTTACAAATTGATCTCAGGTTCTGCAGGTGATGACGAGATTAAAAGCATTCAAAACAAGATGATTGCATTTCTTGGCGATCAGAACGAGCGCCGTAAGTATCATTTCCATGGGAGAGAGAGATTAGTAACGACGTGCTCAGCGTATAGGATCAAAATCCAGACATCCAACCAGGAAAAAACAATCATCAACAAAATAGCGGAGTTTGAAAAGGATGAAAGCACTTCCAATGAACTTCCCGCCATTACATTTGATGACATAAAAATGCAATCCACAGAGCGTCTCTTAGGCCAGTCATTCCAAACAAAATTTGTTGGATCTAAGAAAGCTGCGTGCGAGACTGGACACAGAAATGAAAGTAAGGTTGCAAATAACTTTGCAAATGATGTTGCTGCTGGGCTCCTGAAAGGTGTTGTTGACTTCATATTGCTTGGCATGTATACAACTGGACTTGTTGCTAAGAAAGGCATGCCTTATGTAAAAGATAGCATAGACGTTATTTTACACGTTGAGATGGCCGATGGCGAACAAGATATGTGGGGTTGTGAGATTAAAAGCCGAGTATCTGCATCAGAAGCTGCCAAAGAAACAACTTTTCAGCGCCATCGTCATGGAGCACAAGGCTGTGGCACAAGAAAATACACAATGTTGCATCAAAACTTTCTCCACCACGACATACAAAAGTTGACTGAGAGATGCCAGCTCCTGCATCATGCATATGTTTACAACATCAAAACCATGGTTTATCTCGTCGGAGAAACAAATGGGAAAATCCTTCATGGGAACATTATCTCTTTTCAGCAGGACTTTCTGGACTCGTATGGATTGGTGTTGAAAGACATGTACCCAACCTCACTCTCCTGTTTCTACGATGCTGATGAACGACCATTCTTGCTCGAGAGAGTTGCGAAACTGGCAGCTAAAAATAAAAAATAAAAATATGGCGTTGAAGAGTTTCTCTCGGTGTTTCATTTGTGGGAACACATGTGTTCTAAGGACTTACCTTTGCCTCCCCTACATCGACTAATACCACTAATTCATTCATATTGGAATGCCGTCAAGTCTGGATCGGACGTCATCACGAAATTGTTCGAGGGGTGCAGATTCATGCACCCACATACCAACTGCAACAGTCGTGCAGTTTATCGGCAGCTTCTGGTTGCAATTGTTGTCATACACAGACTAATTCAAGTGAAAGGGGTAAAGGTGGAGAGTCACAATACTCTGAGACAATTGAAGAATGCTGCGTCAAAGCGTCAGTGCTTTCAAAAATCTATTCAATCATGCTATGAATTGTTCCTTGAAAGAGCGAAGGTGGCCGATACTGCTGTGGGACAGGTAACACCTGATGATGCAGCTGGACTCCGAAGATCAAATAAAAATCAGTTACCTATTCGTGACTTTAGTGCACCAAGGACAAACGATACACCAAGGATGACGAGGTTGAGGCACAAGCAGCAGAATGAAATCACTCTTAATAGTGAATTCTATGAGAGAATCCAAAAGTGCAAAAGAGAGGGCGGTCATCCAATTCCTATTTCAGAACATGATAAGAATGCAGCAAGGCCGGGACGGTGTTGGGTATGCACCAACCCAACTAATTGGATTTGTGCAAAATGCCATCGCTTCCTTTGCAACGACAGAATTGCTGTGAGCGCGAATGATGCAAAAAGTCTTCCGAAACAAAAGCCTGTCTACAGATATGAAGCTTTTAATCCGAGTAGGAAAGAAAATGAGAGCGGGAGGGAATGGTGGACTTGTGTTGAGACGTGCTATCAGAAGGTGCATTTTTGTGAAGGGCACGATCAACAGGCCTAGTGCCTCGTTACT
>Ga0209712_10001730_pt1 | contig 18405 bp, 4 predicted proteins | sample ArcOceMetagenome_FD_187443 | JGI IMG/M metagenome (GOLD analysis project Ga0209712, IMG submission 187443) | Marine eukaryotic phytoplankton communities from Arctic Ocean - Arctic Ocean - Greenland ARC118M Metagenome (SPAdes) (version 2) | ecosystem: Environmental > Aquatic > Marine > Oceanic...
ACTCGTTGCTAGGTCAGACAAATATTAATGATATTTGCTTTTCAATCTGGATAGTTGATCACTCCCGGATCATTTGTTTTCACTCGTGTGGTGAGCAGAACCGCGTATTTTGCGATTTCGCAAATCTTAGATCCCTTTTTCCTCGCTCCTCTTCCTTGTCTCTACACGACAACAATAAGTATTAGGCGAACCATAAATGGCCGGGGTAGTATTAGTCGGAACGACTGACTCGTGATGGACAGGGGTCAGGACTGATATTTTGCGATAATATAGTGTCAGAACTCAATTCAACTAACTTACAAGCCACCATACAATTAAACGGAAACTAGATCCATATCACAGTAAGCATGGCTAGTACAGAGCGTAAAGAAAGCTATGGGCGCGAGAGGGCTATTGAGATGCTCATGGATATGCACAAAGATGGCCCGGCAATCCGAGTTGCGAAGATCATGGTGAGTTCTCGGGAAAACACATGTTGTGAGCTACGGGTACGAAGTTTCGAACGGAAGTTATAAAGATATGATATTGCGCCTATTTCCGGAAAAAAGATTCATCGATCCATAGGGGAGATCGCAGAACAGTGGTCGTGGAACTAATGTCTGTAGCACTGTATTGTATTTTATCGATCACCAATTTAACTGCACGTAAAGGAATGACCCGCTTGCCATGCCCTCAAACTAAGCTTTTTGCAAATTGAATCTTGCCAAACAGGAAGAAGGCCCCGCTGAAGCACTCGCAGCACGGCCCATCAAAGTCACGCGAAGCATGTTAGTAGATATGGCCCATTCCCTTTCTCGACATGAGACGACTGGGGATTATCTCGATGGTCAATTCTCGCACGACGGTATATCCGAACGCGAAAAAGATGTACGCGCAACGCTCAAAACCAAAGGGTGCGACGAGGAAGCGTCTGGTATAGAAAATTCACAACGAGAACGTATTATGAGACATCATGCAAAAATTACTAAGGCCAAAACTATTGAATTCCGATCTAGAATGGGATTCACTGGGACAGCGTTGCCCCGGGACGTTGCTGTTCATCCACCTCCACAGCTGATTTCGTCCCTTAGAAAAATATATGGTATATCATCGGGAGACCATAATCTTGAAGAAATAGAAGGTGCCGACACTGCCAACTGTATTTTGCCTGATTTATTGCAGCATATTTTTGGGCACAAAGTGTTTGGAAAAAATGCAAAACATGTTGCTACTAGTGATTGTGAAGGAGATACAGATACAGTCCAGCCCAATACCTCGCCAATTGCAAATATTGAATCAATTATTGGAAATGCATTTGCTATGGAAGAAGATGATGACGAATTTCTAGAAGGTCTGCAGATTGCAGCACTGTGCGTTCTCACCGCGTCCATTAAGACATCAACTACAGACGATGAATCTTCTCGGGGTTATAACAAACCATTGAACCTTCACGACGGAAAGTTATTTTACGGGTTACAAGTTGGCGGACCTCTTTCTTTGATTTTTGATAAGGTCAAAGGTGCTAACATATTGGGTATGTGCGGCGGTGAAAGATATCTTCCTGAGGAAGATTTAGTTAACTACTTTCGGGACTCCTCTGCTACTTACGAGAAGCGAATAGAGATTCAAAAGACCTGTATCCTTGGTGAATCTCATCAGTCCGATATGGAGGGTGATCTCAATCCTTCCAGTGCAGGTTTCGACTCTGGTAGCTCATTAGGGAGCTGCCCTCCTGTTCTTTTATGTCGAGATGATAACAGCTCCTCAAATGAATCGATTGCACCCATAAATGACAGTGGTGATTCAGAAGATTTTGAGGAGGAGGAAAGACCTCTCTCTGATTCGAATCGAGATTCGTCGTCTGGTTCAAGTGGTGATTCAGAGGAGGATGATAGTAGTAGTAGTAGTGATAGCAACATTAATGGGGAAGATGGTGACGACCAAGTCGTCATGGACGAAGTCGCGGAGGATGAAGCCCATCTATTAGAAGAAGCCCTCGCTCTCAGATTGGCTGAGCTTAACACTGCCATCGCAGTCGTTTTGAATACGTCACGTATAGAACCTGGTAAAGAGTGCTCTGACAATGGCAATGACAATCATAACGAAGACGAGATTGAAGCTGCTGCATTTCTTGATTCAAAAAATTTGGGCAGTGGGCCAGTTGATGCAATTACCAATAACAATGATGATAATAATAGGCCCTATGATCTTCCCTCCCTTCCTAGTCACCCGGATAAGGAATGGTTCAGATCAATCTGGGCTACGGCAGGAGAAGACGTTGGTGTTTCTGGAAAAAATATCGCCAACTGCTTTGATCCTGCTGCACTTTCTGCATTCGGCAAATTGCCTGCAAGTAACATTTTCATAATTCTTTTGAGTGTCATTGTCGAAGTATCTGAGAAAAAAAGAAGGAATCGAACGCCAAGAAACTCTGATTACAACTCTGGAAGTTGTCAGAAACCAAAATATTCGAAAAAGCATGAGTTGGAAGCTATGCTGCGTGAGAAGTCATTTGGAGAGAACGGCAAAAAGCCTGTAAAAAGTGAACAGGACTTCAGTTCTCTCTCGCACATACTCCATTTTACAACGGCAATGCTAGACCAACTCGCAACCGCGAGAGTTGAACTATTTGATGCCATATGTGACGAACTGCTCGCAGTCGATGAAATCAATTCTGTCCCTGACGAAGATACGTTTGAAAACAGTTATAATACGGATGACCCTGCTTTCACTTTAGGTGGCAGTTTCGCAATCGGAACTGGCGCCCAAGATACCTCAGATTGCCTTGAAGAGAAAGGAATGGTTCGTAAAGCCGCGGCAGCAGCGCATATTGCTGCCATTCGCAAAAAAAGAGTAGAAACAAATATTCGTGAATTAGTGGAATTGATAAATTTGATGTCACTCGGTTCATTTCTCACTCTTCGTCACTTGAGATTAGTTTTTGGAGAGCTGTCATCGCGATGCCCTCTTGAGATACAGCAAACAGCAATGTCCTGTGAAGCCAGACTTCGATTGTCTACATGTCTGTCGACTTTCACGTCTCCTAATGTTATTACAAAGTTCCATGAACGGCTTCAAAAGATTTACATGAGCTCTGACATCCGAAGAACACTTTTCAACGCTATGTCCTTTAAGCTTCTTTTAATTGAGGCCACGAGCCTTTGGGGGGAGGCCATCATTAATCTCTTACCGAATCGGACTCTACTGGAGCAATCTTTGTTGCGATTACTAAATGTTGCTTCTTCCTATGGAACTATAAATGGTTCTCTCATCGACCGACATAATACTGAGAACGAAGATATGCACTTTGCATGGTCGGAAAAGGATGAGCATATATTGAAATTAAGTGCCGCGTGCAGAAGGATAAACTGCAGTGACGCGTTGGATTACCTCCTTCCGTGTCCAATTGCACAAGGAACTCACCATTTCAACGACTCCTCTTTCCATGTTCCATCTGCATTCATTTCTGCTCTGAGAGACGCTGTTTTTACAGAAGGTGGTCTCAATAAAACTGTTACGAACTTATGCAAAAAATGCTACATAGCCATTTGTGGTCGGATCCATACACAATTCTTTCAATGGGGAGGATATATTGGAAAAACCGAAGACTTGTTTGTTCAGCCGAAACCAAAAGGAGAAGCTTTAGGTTTCACGAATCTTCTTACCGGAAGAGATCCTGGCTTGGTTTTTGACACGGAAAAATGCGCCGATTCTATAGCAGTTGAAGATCTGGCCAATGGTGGGCCGGGAGGCCCATCAGTAAATCAACGCGCCAATAAAGTATGGGGCACTGTACTCAGTAGCAAATGTTTCCAGCCGAAAACTGGCGTGCATAGATGGGCTGTAAAGATGGAGAAATGCGAGAGGGGGCATATGTTTGTGGGTGTTGGCACATCAAGAGCATCTATGAAAACCTATGTAGGCGGAGACAAGCATGGCTGGGGCATGATAGGAACTCAAGCCCTATGGCATGATCGAAAAAAAATAAGAAATGATTATGGAAAGACATTCCGAACTGGTGATACTATTGTTGTGACCTTGGATACTGATGCAGGCACTTTGGGATTTTCCCTTTGGAATGAAAGTGGAGAGCAAGAAAACTCGTCTACTTCTAGTAACGTGGATTTTGATTTGTTTAATGCAGGAGAGAGCGAGACAGGGAAACTTGAAGACTGGGGTTTTGCATTTGAGGGGCTGCCACTAGATACCAGACTGTTTCCTGCAATAGGAATGTACCAACGAGATGACAAAGCTTCATTGATCGGTTTGCAAGGCACTGCAGCTGAGTTGGAAAGCAGTGCTTTTGATGCAGGCTGCTGTTTCTATCCAAGAAATTTGACAAATATCCAAGAGTGGAATGAGGGTATATGTAATCAAGGAATCTACCACGCGTCAAGTATGATGAACAAGGCAGTAGATCTCCTATCTGAAGGTACTGCCATAAACAGAGATGTCATGTTTGGTGATGTCCTTTTATCTCTCAGTGCAAGTTTGAGCGCTCTTCCCGCTTCAATTCCTGTTTTGTCTGGAAAGATTGCTTATAACCTGCTACCGATTGTCCTGAAATGCCTTGTAGCCGTAGATGAGAAAATCGAAGACAGCTTCAAAGCTTCACCTCCCACGTTTACGCCAATGAGTGGTAAGTGGAATATTACAGTGAAATATTCGGATAGACCCGGGGTGGGTTATAAGAAAGGATCAATTCCTTCTGGAGAAGGCTACTGTGTCGACTTCAAGTTTGTGCCGAGTTCGAATAATATTATTCATGAAATAAGTGGATCAAAATCTTCTGGTGGGAATGCCACAATGCGCGGAATTTGCAGAGGAAATTTAATTCAGATTGCAGAAACCCGGTCGGGCGGGTCGGATGATAAGTCGACGAGTTTCTTAATCGATGCCAGGCTAAATCTTTGTGGTACCAAGTTTTTTGGTACCTGTAATAACTCAAAGTACGGTTTTTCAGGATCCATTTTTGCAGAGTATGACGATTGTGGCAGTGAGAGATTTCCGTGTAAGAAAGGTACGCAAGAAAACCTAGTGCAGTGTTCCTATATGTTGAGTGTTGCTGCGGGTCGTCTTTCGTTAATTCTGAGTCAAGGAGCAACGATTCGTGATATTGAACATCACACGGGCACTGGAATTAAAGTGACGGGGGAAATGAAGTGCGATTTAATGAATCTCGTTGCATCCTCTTCGATCTTAGCAAGTGGGCACAGAGATGATGGTAACGATTCGTCATCGTGCCTAAAAACTCTTCAAAAGTTATATGAAATATCAGACGATAGATTGACTACCACGGCTGGCCGAACAATTGCATCGTGGTACAATAATATGCAAAATTTGCTACTGAAGAGTTGTGATGTAAATTCTGTGAGCGTGGGACCACCTGCTACAACATCTTTGGAGTTTGATCGTGTTGACGCTATGATGACTCTCGTATCTGGTGGTGTGGGTTCTCTATCAACTCTTGACTCTTCCTACACTTATGCAAGGAGATGTATTGTTCAAGTGTTATTGCACCACACTGGTTTTCTGAAGGATTTGACAACATTGGGGGATGAAATTGAAAAGCCTCTCGCATCAGTATGGATTGCTGCTTTGAATTTGGTTGAAAGCGGAGTAAGATCGGCTATCATAAAGCCGGGCTTGATCATTAGCCGTGCAACAGCATGTAAAGAGCACTGCGAGCATCTTCAGAGCGTGTCGTCTTTTTTGCTTAGTTTCGAACCACTAACTAGTCAGATAGAAACGCAGGCGTGCATTGAAGAAGTAAAAGGGCTGTACACCTCAATATCTTCAGAAGAAAAACTTTTGACTTTGCGCCGTCTTATGACTTGTTTGACTGACCAAGCCTATCTGAAGTGCATTGGACTTTCAGCTGTGCAGCAAAACTTGAAAAGAAGAGATTGGACAATCGGAGGCGTTGAAACCATGCTGACAGGCTTCTATAGCCATTTAAGCAACGGCTATTCCCAAGAAGATCGTTCGTCGAAATCCTTACCCACTTTCCCAGGAGCAAATGCAATCGTTCAAAACTACATATCATCCTTGCAAATGAATGTGTATTCTGCAATAATGGCTTTGATAAAACATCCAGTGCTTTCTGAGGCATTCGAATCGTTGGTTTCTGCTACTGTCCAGTCTCTCCTATTAACGATATCCGCGTGTTTCATTCAATCTGTGGACGGCTTTGCTCATATTCTTCTGGACGATTCGTTGTGGAATTTTTTCGTCCGTGTCATTTCGAACTGTTTGATCGATTTAAAGGCGGGAAGTGTGACTCAACCCTTTGGCTTGAAACAGGTGTTCAGTAAACCGCCAACATGTACAAACCTCGATATTTTGCTGGCAATGGTACGAGTGCTGCACACGGTATTGTTCCAATTGCATAAGTTAGGCGTTGAATCTCTTCTGCCTCGGCCTTTTGCATTACTGAAGACAGAAATACTTCATATTGTTCAATTTGTCATTGAGCAGAATCGATCTAGCACCGATGCAGAGAATACTAACTGGGCCATGAGAGATTTGGAGAGTCGGAATGGAGCTAAGATCCCTGCACCCATCCCTGAATTGGAAGCAATCAAAGATCACTTTGACCATCATCATTTTGAGCGATTCGAGTTCCCGTGGAATAGGAAAGCTCATATTGGTACTGTACAGGACTATATGGGGCACCTCCTTACTTGCTTGTTTACTACAGTACGGACTGCCTCTTCGCTTGGAGGAATACATGATTTCCAATTCTTCAAACGCCTCTTGAAGATTTTTCTTTGTCATAAAATTGAGAAGACATCTGAGTCAAGCAGATATCGCATACGTTATCTAAGACTGTTGCGAATAGTACTTCCAGGATGCATAGCGGATGACGATATAGTAGGTTCTCTATTTTCACTTCTAGGCAACGCTTTATCTGATTCCGTTCAAGGTAATATTGGATTTATAGAAGCGAGAGAAACAATATCTCTTATTCGGTACCTATACGCTCATTCAAATTGGCGTCAAATTATTGCCAAGATCTCAAAACAGTTACTTGCACAGGACAAAACGACGCAGAACGGAGTCTTTTCCTTTTTCGGGGGGGTTCCGGGAAGTCTTGTTCCTGGTTCTTTTGTGCTCATAACGCCAACTGGTGCAAATAGTCAGTACTCAGCGTCACCGGGGATTGTCACTTCTAATCAAAGTGAAAGCCTCCCAGCTGGAGGTATAGAAGGAATCGTTTCTGGTCTTCGTCGTAAAGATTCAAAAGCTGGCGTGATAAGCAGTTTGGATGAAGTCAATGCAACGTGTGAAATCGTCCTATTGGACCGAATTGATTATCTGCGGGATGGTGACGAATCGAGGAGTTCGTCAAACTTTTCTGTTCGAGTCGAGAGAGTTCCGGTGTCCGATATCACCTCTGTCGACGAGAATGGCTTATTTTTGGACAAAGCATCTTCTCTTGAAATTCTTTGGAGTTTCCCTGTGAACCAATCCCTCAGTTTCGCAATGCTGTCTTTGAAGGAGAATTGTATTGATGGGACACATGTTGCTGACATTGAAACCAATTATGCTGATTTGGCTCTTTTATTGAGATCAAATATCCCATTCCTATCGATTCCTGACTTGTGCTCCCAAATGGGCAATGGCGGTGAATCAAAGGAGTTTATGGCACATCTCTTGAAGCTTGCGTCTCTATCTTGTGTTCGGAGCAACTATGCAGCAGCGAATAGTGCCTGCGGCCAAAATCTCAAATGTTTATCTGACTTCGAGGCTCGCTACTGGTACCTCAAGACTTTATTGCCAAACGTCAAAAGGAGGCAAACTGCAATGAAAGCGGTGATTAGTGAGCTTATAGCGTCGTTAGAAGAGAATTATAACATCGCATCAAAAAAGTTGCATGAATGCCAAAATCAACATCATTTGTCACATCTGCGTACACCCATAGGTTCTGACGATAACTCCAGAGAATGCGATGAACGTAGAGGTGAGGAACTGAATGCAGGTTTCACCGAAGGTGGTGCAAGCTCAAATCATTCTGGCAGTGACGAAGAAAACGGCAGCGAAGATTATCAGGAAGAAGATAGCAGTAGTGACAATCGGCACCGCCATTCTGAGGGAAACGATGAGTTAGCTCACCTTCGAGAAGTTGCCATTGTACAAATGTTAGAATTGGGTCTACCAAGGTCATGGTCGGAATTTGCGCTGAGAAGAGTTGGAGGCACAAACATTGAAGCCGCTGTCCACTTTTGTTTAGAGAGAGGTGCAGATATGGAAAGGCTCATAGCAGAAGAGCATTTGCAAGAAAGGCCAACTTTACCAAGCAATAGAAGAAGGAATGTCCCTGGAGTGAGCCAGCTGTTGCAGCAGCTGGTCGACATGGGATTTCCTTCGCATTGGTGCGCAGAAGCTTTGAGTGCAACAGGGCAAAATATAGACGAAGCGCTCACGTGGATCCTTACAAATGGTGAAAGGTTGAGTGCCCTTGACGAAAATGGAAATATTTTTGAAAGTAATAGTGATGAAAGCGATGGCAATGATAATGGCAATGTGGATATCCAACTACAGTCGGAAGGCAGCAAAGAATCAAAAGGTAGTTTGGAGAAAGTTGTAAAAGTTCAAAAGTGGCCAGATTCCATATTGTGCCCAGTGCGTTCAATTTCTGGAAAGGCCAATATTGATGGAAAAACATTAGAAGTTGGTGGACTTCCTTCAGGAGGGTTTACTTCTGTAGGAACCAAGGGTGTCCTGCTCACAAAGGGAAAATGGTATTACGAATGCGTGCTCGTTACTGCGGGTTGTATTCAGGTAGGTTGGGCCGATTCTTCTTTCTCGGGAGAAGCAGATCGAGGTGACGGGTGCGGTGATGGTCCAAGTTCTTGGGCATACGATGGTTGGAGACGTTATCGCTGGCATGATAATGCCACTGAGTGGGGCTGTAGATGGCAAGAAGGCGATGTTGTTGGATGTCTTGTAGATATGGACTGCAAAGAGATCAGATATACTCTCAATGGCAAAGCTGAAGAAATAGGGATGGGGTTGGCATTTTCAGGAGATGGTTTTAGGCCATGTGCGGGGGTCTATGCATGCGTCAGCTTTAATCGCAAAGAGAAATTTTGTCTTTTGTTAGGAGGGTCAAGCAGTGATGAATTTGTTTATTCTCCTCCTATTGGCTACAGACCTGTCGCAGAAGCTTTCTTTTCGTCTGTGAAAGAGCTAGACATTTTACTTGGAAAAGAGCAAATCATTTCAGACAAACAAGAACCTGGACCGAAATCCTACCTGTGTGACTTTTCCAACTGTGAACATGGTCATGAGATATTTGCTTGGCAGCATCGCTATTACGGATCCGATGCATCGGTCCATCTCGGTGTTAACCGTCGCCAACATAATAGCGCTAGTCTCCATGGTAGGAATTCTTCGATGTACCAAAAAGGGGGAGGTGCTGACTTGGCAGTTGATCTGATGCTGAATGACACCTGGGAGGCAGAGCCGATCGTTGGAAATGATGATATTACGTTGCGCCAGAGACTAGGTCTAATTTTGAATGGAATCCAGAAGTCCTATACAAGCGTATTCGTCAATGTATACGAGGAATATCAAGATGTTTGCTTAGCCTTGTGCATTTTGTATGCGCGAAAATCCATTGTGCACATAGTATCATCGATGTCATCTGACTTAAACTTCCGCTGGTTTTGCTCGAAAAGTGATGATGAAATAGTTGTTGCTCGTAATTTTTTGTCGGTGGTTGAGCTGTGTTGTTCACTTCACTATGAAGGATGGGTTGGTGAGGCAAGCACTATGTCCTTAGCTTCTGAAGCCCTAGGGCTGGCAATATCAAGTAACGAAAGATCCTCGCGAGGATCCTCACTTTCTAGTGTCCTGGGAAGAGGTAAACGAGATGAAACGAATGAGACCATGGGATATCTTTCCTGTGGATATGTACAGATGCTTAATTATGTGACAATGTGTGAAGATCCAACAAGCTCCGATTGCAATTATATGGACCCTTCGAATTCCCTTGCTTCTTGCGCAGAAATCGCATTTAGTGGCAAAGGCATCGGTGCGGTAACTTTTTTGAAGGGTGGCTTGCTGAACATTGTTATGTCAAACGACGCCGTGGTCGATATTATGGTTGCCTATGTTCGGCGCTCTGTCCGACTTCTTGCCTGGGTTCAAGTATATCATGATGATAAAAAAAATCATGATAAGAATGAAACTCTGGTAAGTCCATTTTCAATTTGGCTATTGCAGTGATTTATCTATCGGATGAGATTATAATTAATCATTGCTACATTTGTTGTGTATTCACAGGATACACGTAATAGCGCTTCTAACAATGGCATACAGTCTGAAGATAGAGAACCTGACGCAAAGATTGCATCGTTTCTCACAGGGTTACTGATGAGCGGGCCGATTGCGCAGTCTTCGTTCGGCCAGAAATCGAGTCAGTCTATAGTCAATTCGCTGATTGAGGCCTGGACTGTTGGTTTGCTTTCGCGTTCAATTCCTTGGAGGATGGTGAGCGCCACGACTATATCAGCGTTACTCAATATATGCCCGCAGTCATGGAATATTCAACTAAGTCCGCTCCCTACTCTCACGTCTTTCTTCGAGAGGTTAGAATCTACTGTCTCTCGACGAATGTGGGTTGAAAGAGCAGCATCGCCGGTGTGCTCGAGATATCTCCAGTGTTTAATTGAACTCCAATCCAGTGTCAATCGATTTCCTATAATACGGAATATAGCAGAATATATTGCCCTTGACGCTTCCACGCCGCAACCATTAGAATTTGATTGCGACAAATGCGACTCAGTTCTGCACTGGGAATCCAAAGAAGGTTGGGTCTGCTCCGACAGTGCGTGGGAAATATGGACTGGTACGGTTGAATATTTTCCGGTTGAATGGAATGCTCCAGGAAGGTCCGCTGTCAGATCGCTAATGGATGGGGGGAAAGGTCCCCCTATGCTCCGTGAAGGTTGCACTGTGCTACGAGGGCATGATTGGGGTGAAGATGAAACTGGCAGTATCTCTGGGCAAGAAGACGGAAAGGAGATTCATGAGCGAGAAAAGGAGCGTCGAGAGGAGTCAAAGAAGCGATTTGAGATTCATGCAGCTCCTGAGATAAATGAGGTTTGCCGTGAAGAAACTCAGAAATCTGATGAAGTAGCTCTTGATTGTGATACTGACGCAATGAAAAAAATGAAACTTTCTCATCCCAAGTTGCCACTTGGGAGGGTAATAGGTATTGAACCATGGAAGGGGGTACCCGGGAAAGCACGCCGCGTACGGTGGGATTTAACTGGAGTCGAAGGTCTCTATAGATATGGAGGAGATGGTGGAAAATTTGACATTGTTCACGTCGAAGTAAATGACAAATGCACACGTATTACCAAACGACACCCGCACGATGAGACTTCCGAACAATGCGCAATTAGACACGGTTTTGGAATTGCAAGAAAGTTCAATGTAATACTTCGTCTTCGGAAGTCTGAGGTCAGATGCAATGTAATCGACGGAGTAAAAGAACATTTGTGCGAAGGTATTTTAGAATGGCCAGATTTTGGTGCCGGGATCAAAGTGACATGCAGGTTTTATGAAGATGGAGCAATTACATTGACTGAAGAAAGACTTTTATTTGGTTCCCAAGATTCTGGGTGGGAACCCAGATTTGGGCAGCCTTCCTTTGTTCCAGGGACGACGATTACTTTGAGTACGACTGGCTCCTTTTTGAATCCGTCTATTAAAGATAATGATGTTTCCGGAGAGTGTACAATCGCGCATTCAGATTTTGAAGAATTGCTCGGCAGTACAAGTCATCTTGTGGAAAGTTTAAGGGATCGCGCAAATGGTAATAAGCTTCGAGTTTCGAGTGAAATGCGTCTCGTGAGGAGCAAATTATTCTCGATTGACGATGACGAAGGTGTTAGCTCCTCGCTCCCTCCTCTTTCTTTCGATGCCGATTGGCATGCTCCGTGCATGTCTTTATCTGAGGACAAAAGAACTGTTACTTGTACGTCAGCGGAAGGAAGAAGTTCGGCATTTTTATCATCAGGGTTCACCAAAGGAATTCACTATTGGGAGGTGAAGATTGATCAGGCTGAAGTCGGCAGTGTGTATATTGGAGTCGCTGAAAAGCCAAAGTCATATCCATATTCAAATATTTCAATCGAAAATCGTCCACGGTTAAATCGATGGCACGGATGGGGATTTGTTAATTTTCGCGCCACATACAATGAGGGAACTGAGCGAGTATACGGATCTCATTGTCATGCTGGAGATATTGTTGGAGTATTGCTTGACTGTGATTCAGGGCGGTTATCCTTCTTTTATGATGGAGTGAAATATGGTGAGCACATACTTAATGATTTAGGTTGTGCTTTTGAGAATATTGCACCATTTGGTTTTAATGCCGATGGATGTGGAGGTGGCGGTGCAGGACAGGGTGCTCCAAGTGGAGAAGGAGGGCGGGGAGGAAGATACCCTGCAAATGGAACTGTGCGCGCCAAATCGCTGTGGCCTGTGATTGGACTGTGCCACCCTGGAGATTGCGTTACTATAACTCGCAAGTGGATGACTAATTATGGAATAGATGGACCCACAATGGTTAGAAATGCAATGTTAGTTGATGAAGTTCTGCAACAATACTGTGATTCAAAAGACGGGATATTAAGTTATCCTTCTGCAGCGAGGAGGATGGAACTTCCTCAGTGGCTATTGAAAGAATCATTCGCAGAATTAAAGAGATGGGAGGTAGGGAGATGGAAACGTGCAAAGACAAGAGCTGATGGATGTATTACTCTACCGAATGCCGGGCTTGACATCGATGTTGATACCTCAGCAAAAGCGTGCGCTGTTGCCTGTGCACGATTGGGTTTGACATTTGTCCTCCTGCCAGGTGCTAGACTATCTATCAAGAGAAGTGCTGGAAGAATTCTTGAAATGTCCGAGGAGGCTGAAATTGTTGGGGCTTTCCAAGGGAAGATATGGTATAAGCTGATTTCCCAAAAGAGCGAAGGTGGAAGTCTCATGGAAGGAGGTGGGCGAGCGTGGTTTTGGGATGAAAGTGACATGATTGAGGGAGCGTTTACGCTAATTGAGCCCGAGAGTTCGACGTGCAACATCCTTCTTCCTCTTCTCACAGGAAAGGGTGGTTTGCGGATTGAGGGAGCGTCGGGAGACGTTTATCGAACTGACAGTAAACCTGTGGAAAATATCAAATCTTATGTATGCCCATATGAATGTGCTACTGTTTGGATGGTTGAGTATAGCAATTTTTTAGCGTCGGAAAAGCATGCAAAGCCCAGGTGCAATATTTCATGGACAGTTCACACTTTGGAAGAGTTTGACAGTGCCGTAAACACTGGTCTGCTGAGTGGTGTGACTCCTCTTGAATCGGACTCCTTCTTAGCTCAGTTACTATCTTCGATAGCAGATTGTACTTCAGAAGGAAGTGCATTGGATTGCTCCTATGATGTGTTCTGCAACTCGTTATTCAATGCGCTTAAGAATCATGACAGACTGAATGAAACTGATTCAAATGCGGAATGTATGCTGTCCGATTCTTCTTTCCATCTAGCACCAGCTATAAGGATTGCTAATTTCCCTTCACCATTTCCGCCTATGAAAGCAATTTTGGCCCGCGTTGCCATGCTAAGAGCTCTGAATAGGAGATCAAGGTATGCCATCCCTGTGTATTCTTTGCGTCCGCCTCAAGAGGATAGCTCAATAGTTGGAGGTTATTGCGGTTTAGGGGCATCCGTTGAATGCCTGGGTAAGTCTAGGATTACTGAATATTCTAAAAATGTGAGTATCTCGTGGCATTATTTGTCGCTGCACTGGGAATATGGGAATGTAAACTCTCACTGTACATCAGTCTCAGTGGGTGCAAGCTCCATCTACAGGGAGAAGAGTGAGACGGTGTAGAAGATTATTTTTCACCAGCGTCAAGACAGATATTCTGAAAAGTTTGGTTAAAGCCACTACAACACCGACGTCTCTATCGCATGATGAGTATGAGTTACCGCGAGATATTCGAACCGTCAGGGTAAATCGTCTGAAAGCTAGGAAAGCCTTGGATGACGAAAACCAGGTTGGCAAGAAAGAGCATTCAATTTTCGGTCAGATGCAGTCAGAACTTCGTGGGTGGAGTGGGAACACACTCAGGAGAGGTTATGTGGCTAGAGGCCATGGTGGGCAACCACGTGCATTCAAAGTAAAACTGATTGGCGAGGGTGTCAATGACTATTCAGGACCGTACAGAGAGGTGAGATTATCTTATTGCGTGACCCTCTTATCGCATATGTGTATCTATATTCCCACTCTAATAATTTCCTACTCGAATTCGTCACTGACAGGTCTTTACTGATGCTATGCGAGAGGTCAATCAGACTTGTAGCCTTCGTAATCTAGGTGTACTAGAAGCAAGTCCTAATAAGGAATTTGGCATTGGTGAAAATAGGCATGTAAACGTATTTGCTACCACAAGTGGTAGCAATGAGAGCGCTAGGAACTTGTGCATCTGTGGTGAAGAGAGGGCTTTGAGGGAGCATTACTCAAGTCGTCTTGTTACCAAGACCGAAAAACTGAGAGATTTGGAAGACAGCCTCAAATTCCTGGGTAAACTTGCAGCAACAGCGGTGAGACATGGCATTCCAGTAGACTTAGACTTACCTCTAGGCACCGCTTGGATGCGTCTTTGCGAGGAGGATGGAAATATGCTTGACATTTTGACTGAGATTGATTTACTCGCATCTCGCCGTTTTCTACAATGTACGGAAGATGTTTGTGAAGAGAAGCATTACATCACACACTTCTTGATGAAACAGCAACAAATGTTAAACCACTTTGCGGAAGGGATTTCGAGCGTTTTGCCAGTTGAAGTATTTTCTCTTTTCACAGGGTTTGAATTGAAAGATTATTTTTGTGGCAATGATGAAGTTGATGTGGAATTGTTGCAGAAGGTCGTAGAATACGAGGGTTACAGTGATGGAGATGTTATTATTAGATATTTCTGGGAGACTCTGAGGGAAATGACAACTGATGAACGAAAGTTGTTCCTTCAATTTGTCTGGGCCAGGAGTCGAATGCCGCTCAGAGAGAGAGATTTTGATTCGCCTTTCAAAATCCAAAAAGATACGAAGTCGTCTAGCAGCGAAGCGCTTCCTACTGCTAGCACATGTTTCTTTACCCTATCGCTTCCAGAATATGACAGCAAAGAAAAGTTGAGAGAAAAACTTCTCTTTGCTATAAAGCACGTCAAAACGATGGAAAGTGACTATGTGACGAACGACGCTGAAGTGGGAGAAGGATGGCAAGGTTTTTAGAAAACAAGGCTGGACACATTTGTGAAAAACACTAAAAGAAGACGTTTTGTATTATTTCGGTCAGGTTTTCGAAAAGGACCTGATAACTTCAGCCCGAAGCCGTTTTTTCGTGCCACTCGGAGTAACGATGAAAATAAAACCATGCTCGCCATAAAACAGTAAAGTCGTCAATAAGCAGGATACCTAATTTTATATGTTACTATATTGCAATACGAGATCTATACCATCTGTCGAGAGGCGTCCTTCATCCCCGTGATAAAAGAAGATGCTAAGGACGACCAAGGAACCTTTTTTAAACGCATCAACAGAAGGATTAGGAGTCATAAGGATGCGTAAAGATGTATCAACAAGAGTACAGGATTGAGGGTAAGGAGGAATAGGAGGGTAGTCGCAGCGTAAGAAAGAATGTCACGAAACAGGGTGAAACAAACAATAGACAGGTTTGATTCAAATGGACACATTATATACCTTACAGTAGAGAGCTAAGTAGTGAATGTTGAATATCTCTAAAAATCAGTATTTTGTGTGGATGCTTGACAAAATGAGTAGGCTATATGTTTACTCCACAAAAGATTCCACTATGCCTCAACACCTTATGCAGCCTATGCGTAAAGTTTCCGCCACGAGTACAAAGTATTCCATAGACTCCTCCTCTCCTTAATAGAACCTTCCTTGTCAGATTCAAGAGAGGCATCCTTGTCAGCAACATCATTGTCAGAATTCAGAGAACCGTCGTTGTCCGAGCCATCCTTGTCGGATTGAACAAAACCGTCGTTGACAGAACCATCTTTGTCAGCTGGATCGGAGCCATCCTTCTCCAAATTGTCGGAGCCATCCTTGTCCAAATTATCGGAACCATCCTTGACCAAATTGTCGGAGCCATCCTTCTCCAAATTGTCGGAAACGTCCTTCTCCAAATTGTCGGAGCCATCCTTGTCAGCTGGATCAGAGCCATCCTTGTCATCTGGATCGGAGCCATCCTTGTCAGCTGGATAAGAGCCATCCGTGTCCCCTTTGTCGGAGCCATCCTTGTCAGCTGGATCGGTACCATCCTTGTCAGCTGGATCGGAACCATCATTGTCCCCTTTGTCGGAGCCGTCCTTGTCCCCTTTGTCGGAGCCATCCTTGGCAGCTAGATCAGAGCCATCCTTGTCCCCTTTGTCGGAGCCATCCTTGTCAGCTGGATCGGAGCCATCCTTGTCAGCTGGATCGGAACCATCCTTGTCAGCTGGATAGGAGCCATCCTTGTCCAATTTGTCGGAGCCATCTTTGTCCAATTTGTCGGAGCCGTCCTTGTCGATGGCAGCTGGATCAGAGCCATCCTTGTCAGCTGGATCAGAGCCATCCTTGTCAGCTGGATCGGAGCCATCCTTGTCAGCTGGATCGGAGCCATCCTTGTCAGCTGGATCAGAACCATCCTTGTCCAATTTGTCGGAACCATCTGTGTACAATTTGTCGGAGCCGTCATTGTCCCCTTTGTCGGAGCCATCCTTGTCAGCTAGATCAGAACCATCCTTGTCAACTGGATCAGAGCCATCCTTGTCAGCTGGATCGGAACCATCCTTGGCAGCTGGATCGGAGCCATCCTTGGCAGCTGGATCGGAACCATCCTTGTCAGCTGGTTCAGAGCCATCCTTGTCAGCTGGATCAGAGCCATCCTTGTCAGCTGGATCGGAGCCATCCTTGTCAGCTGGATCGGAACCATCTTTGTCCAATTTGTCGGAACCATCTTTGTCCAATTTGTCGGAGCCGTCCTTGTCCCCTTTGTCGGAGCCATCATTGTCAGCTGGATCAGAGCCATCCTTGTCAGCTGGATCAGAGCCATCCTTGTCAGCTGGATCGGAGCCATCCTTGGCAGCTGGATCGGAGCCATCCTTGTCAGCTGGATCAGAGCCATCCTTGTCAGCTGGATCGGAGCCATCCTTGTCAGCTGGATCGGAGCCATCCTTGTCAGCTGGATCGGAACCATCCTTGTCCTCCAATTTGTCGGAGCCGTCCTTGTCTTCTTTGTCGGAGCCATCCTTGTCAGCTGGATCGGAGCCATCCTTGTCAGCTGACTCGGAACCATCCTTGTCCAATTTGTCGGAGCCATCTTTGTCCAATTTGTCGGAGCCATCCTTGTCCCCTTTGTCGGAGCCATCCTTGTCAGCTGGATCAGAGCCATCCTTGTCATCTGGATCGGAGCCATCCTTGTCAGCTGGATCAGAGCCATCATTGTCCAATTTGTCGGAGCCATCCTTGTCAGCTGGATCGGAACCATCCTTGTCAGCTGGATCGGAGCCATCCTTGTCCAATTTGTCGGAGCCATCCTTGTCAGCTGGATCGGAGCCATCCTTGTCAGCTGGATCAGAGCCGTCCTTGTCGGCATTGTCGGGGCCATCTTTGTCATCTGGATCGGAACCATCCTTGTCCCCTTTGTCGGAGCCATCCTTGTCCCCTTTGTCGGAGCCATCCTTGTCAGCTGGATCAGAGCCATCCTTGTCAGCTGGATCGGAGTCGTCCTTGTCAGCTGGATCGGAGTCATCCTTGTCGGCTGGATCGGAACCATCCTTGTTGGATTTGTCGGAACCATCTTTGCCCAATTTGTCGGAGCCATCCTTGTCCCCTTTGTCGGAGCCATCCTTGTCAGCTGGATCAGAGCCATCCTTGTCAACATTGTCGGAGCCATCCTTGTCAGCTGGATCGGAGTCATCCTTGTCAGCTGGATCGGAGCCATCCTTGTCGGCATTGTCGGAGCCATCCTTGTCAGCTGGATCGGAGCCATCCTTGTTTGATTTGTCGGAACCATCCTTGTCAGCTGGATCGGAGCCGTCCTTGTCCCCTTTATCGGAGCCGTCCTTGTCAACTGGATCAGAGCCATCCTTGTTGGATTTGTCGGAGCCATCCTTGTCAGCTGGATCGGAGCCATCCTTGTCCAATTTGTCGGAGCCATCCTTGTCCAATTTGTCGGAGCCATCCTTGTCAGCTGGATCAGAGCCATCCTTGTTAGATTTGTCGGAACCATCCTTGTCAGCTGGATCGGAGCCGTCCTTGTCGGCTTTATCGGAGCCGTCCTTGTCAGCTGGATCGGAGCCATCCTTGTCGGCATTGTCGGAGCCATCCTTGTCAGCTGGATCGGAGCCAT
>Ga0209712_10001734_pt1 | contig 18376 bp, 12 predicted proteins | sample ArcOceMetagenome_FD_187443 | JGI IMG/M metagenome (GOLD analysis project Ga0209712, IMG submission 187443) | Marine eukaryotic phytoplankton communities from Arctic Ocean - Arctic Ocean - Greenland ARC118M Metagenome (SPAdes) (version 2) | ecosystem: Environmental > Aquatic > Marine > Oceanic...
ATCATAATTTTTTCCCCATTTATGATATCATTTTTAATAATAGGCCAAGATTTTATAATTGCGGTTAGCTCGGCAGTATTGTTTGATTGTTTACCTTCTACTACTTCGGAAACGTTTCTGATATCATCTTGTCCAAGAAAAATACCGATCCCTGCTTTTGCGTTTTTTCGACCATTATTAGAACAAGCCCCGTCTGTATAAACATAATAATCGGGTTGAAAATTTGATAACATAATAAATGTATTTACTATAAAATGTTTATATTATTAGATATAAACATTTAGCACATATAAAAATACGGGTTAATATTCTAAAATAAGGGTTTAATGCATAGACTCGTCAGATCCTTCATCTTCATATCCATTCCATCCAAAAGCTGGCCACTCTTCACAATTACTCGAGTGTTCAACAGGTTCATAGTTATTGATTTCTTCATAAATTTTAAATAGTTCTTCAATGGTTACTCCAAACTGTTGGGCCTCTTTAATTTCATCATCTGTGTAAATAAACGATTCGTCGACATTCATATCAATATCAGAAGTATCACAATCCTTAACAATATCTATATGGGTCGGAATATCATCTCTAGATATAAATCTAGCATCATTTAGTTCATCATAAGTAGTATCCATTTTTAATAATTTTGTATATAATAAAAATAGATTAAATCTTTTCAATTTTATACCCTTTGCTTGTTTTTTTTCGAGTTAAGATGAAATCTTCATCCTTTTCGTGGTAATTATCGTGACATTCATCACAAATAGACATTAGATTAGCTGGATGATTTTTATGTACAATATTTCCATCATCCGTTTGTATAAATCCGTCTTCATCTGCATTTTTCTGAGCATTTAAATGATGTATTTCGGTACCAATTTCTTTATTACATAATTCACAAATGCCCTTGATTTTTTTAGCATTATATTTTTTGCTAATGGAATGAGATAATTCGCCTTTTGTATCAGGAAAATATTTGGTTCTAATTAAGTAAGCTTGTTCCAAAAAATCATCAGGTAAATGTAGCGATTTACATACTTCCAACCCATACATTTTGTTTCCGGGTCCATCTACTAATTTACGATCGTATACGAGTGCATCTAATTCTCGGTCATAATGAACAGCCATATGTTTAAACGATAGGTGTTCTAATTCGTTTATTTCATTATAATTGATAATTTCGTGAAAATGGGTTGCGAAAATAAAAGAAGATTTATTTTTGTGCATTTCCATCAAACCTGAAACAAATATACTAAGAGCAGATTCAGTTTCAGTACCAGAACACAACTCGTCACCTAAAATAAGACTATTCTCATCAGATAATTTCAAAATTACACGTAGTTCAGACATTTCAACAGCAAAGGTAGAAAGGCCTCTAAACAAATTATCATTGCCTAATATTCTAGAAAAAATAGCATTATAAGGTTTATAATTAAATTCACTACACGGGACAAACATACCCGCTTGTGCTAATATGATAGAAATACCCAATGCGCGTATAAAGCTGGTTTTTCCTACAGCATTTGTTCCGTAAAGGAGAACTCCATTTTGGTTCTCATTACCCAAAACAATATTATTTGCTACATAGATCTCTTGTGTTTGGATATGTTCAATTAATACGTGACGAAGAGCTTTAACGTTAACAAAAGATTTATCATTTCCGTTATCTATTTTCGGACAACAATATCTATATTCCTTAGCAATATAGGCTTTATTTTGGATAACATCTACTTTAGAAAGATATTGTGCTATATATTCTAATTTTTCATAAAAATCATTCTCAATTGTTTCGAGAATTTCTCGATAAGATACTGATATTAACTTATTCATATGTTCTTTTTGATAGAGCATATCGCGAGAAATTTTAGTTAAGAGTGGGAATTCTATTTCATCACAACTGTTAGATGCAGATGATAATTTTACATCGGACCATTTTGTATGAGATATTGTATATATTCCAGATATTTCCGTATCACCCTTGTCTTTAATAAATGCTTTTAGCAATAGTCCGCGTTTTTTTGTAATTTGAAGAGACATTCCCGATTTTTCGGTTGTATGAATTTTAACATATTCAATCGAACTGTTTTCCTTCTTATCTTGTTTTCTTACAGAAACATTTAGCAAATTATGAATAAATTCAAATAATTCGGCATTTTTTTTCGAGTTTTCAACGAGTTCATCTATATCAGAATTAACGCCTTCTTTAATGATACAATCGTCAAATACCGTCATAGATGATACACTTCTACATTTATCAATAAACAGTACTTTATCGAAGTATTTCATAATTTCAATACATGATTCTAAAATACCGCATTGTTTAACATTTAAATATTCTTCTAGATTAGAATTATCCGATAAATTGTTATATATAACGGTGGTTAATTGGATAGATTGATAAAGATAAAATAATGAACACGGGTATATTTTTTTCATAACAATTTGTCTACATATGCGTTCAATATCTCTCAATTGAGATAATTGTTTACGTAAAATGGGCACTTTCTCATACATATTTTCAGAAAGAATAACATTCGTCATATCATACTCTTTATTTAACCATTCAACATCGGTAGTTGGATTTACTAACTGAGAATAGAATTTGCGTCTTCCCATGGATGTGCAGCATTTGTTTAAAAACGAATTTACTGAAGACAGATGTCCGTGTTGAGATCCATCCAATGTATTATCATCAATGATATTTAATTGTTTTAATGTGTGGTTTGCTAAAACCATTTCTGTTTTTGTATGAAAAACTGGTGTTGCTATATTTTTAACAAGATTTGGATTATGTTCTTGGACAAAGTCTAACAGATAACAGAACGATTGAGTAGCAGTAGGATAAATATTGAATTCTGCACAAGCATTTACTGTATCTTCGCCATAGAACTTACCTAATATATGGGCAATGTATTTTTGTTGGGAGCATTTTTCAACCTTATCGGATTCATTACTATTAATACAATGTATGTTTCGTCGATTTATACCTGAAAACTGAATGACCTTGTCTACCACATCTTGGACAAATGGTGAGATTAAAATGATTTCACTAGGAGAATGTGTAGCAATCACTCTTTCCAATTCATCAAATGTAGTAGGTTGTATAGATAATGGTTGTTGAAATTCTGTAATATAAGAGGTCCCTGTAAACATATTAGCAATAGCAACGCCACATATAAGGCTTTCGCGCGTCTTGGACATTGAGTATTGCGATACGCGGTTTTGTAAAACGGGTTTATATACGTCAATCCAAATACACGCTATATTATTAGTAATTTTGTCTTGATTTTCAGTATCATATGAAATATATGTGCCGGCAGAATGGACACTATCAAACACCCGTAAAATTTCACCATTTTTCTTTTCTTGGACATAAATAACAGCTGTATAAGCGGAAGAAGTAAGTTTTTCCAAATATTTATCAATGGTATAGTCTCTGAAACCAGCCATTAAAACCTGGTTATCTTTATAGACAGCTTTTTTTTCAGATATATTTAAATTACATATGCGTGAAAAATCACATATATAACTTTCTAGCACATCACCTGATTCATTACGAAACCCATAAACTTCAAAAAAAGCACCGACTTGCAATAATACAATACATTTTTCACCATATTGTTTACGATATTTTTGAGTTAATGAAATATATTCTCCATAAATTGATTCACTCATGCTGATATAAAGTATAATTATATTTTTATATAGATTGCGAAAATATTTTATGCATAAAATTGAAAAGCTTTTTTCATTAATATCTTACTATTATATAACCTATATAAAAAAATGAACAACATCGACGCAATCATTAAATACGATTCCATAGAAAATGGTTACGGTCAGTACGTTGACTTAGACCCCTATAATGTAAACGACACGGTTATTGAGATACAGCCCGAAATAATAGATAGTGTAACCGAATATAACACATATTTAGATAAATTAGAACATTCATTGGATTACGGACCACCTATGAACGCATATATGGATCATAATATGATTATACCAGTTAATGCTGACGCAACATTATTTACAAACCCATTATTTACATTTGTAACATATATAGTAGGAATAACCGCGTGGTTAAAAAGATAAAATATTACATTACATTTCATCTTTTAAAAATTACATATTATCACATGTATTAACACCAAATATAAACTTAAAAAAACTCCAATCTTTACTATGATCTTTACGTTGTTTTTTATAGTATTCTGATACACCATATATACCGTTTATCAGCATTGTAACATAACCAATAGACATACCATTATGAAGAAAGTATAATTCTGTGGTATTCCCATTCATTGTGATTTGATTTAAGTATTCGTTTGAAATAAAGAAATGATTTACATCTGATTCATTTAATGATTTATCTTCCAATTCTATTTTGTAAAAAAGAAAGGTTATAAAAAGGACCAGTAGTAAAACGAAGAATATACACTGTGTTATTGGTGTTAATTTACTTGATAACAAAAAGATAAAATAAATAATCAAAGAATTTTTAAACGAGCTATAAATGTAGTCGTATTTTTCTGATTTCAAATCTATAGGTCTTGTATTTTTATTGCCATTATTACTTAATACTAAAGAAGAAGGAGTGTACCAGTTCAAAATAAAAGTAAACAAAAATATAGAAACAAAAAGTAAAACGTGCTGAATATAAATATCATTTACTATTTTTTGAACTTTACAATTTAATAATTTCCCCGAATCGCCTGTGAGAATAACTACATATAAAAAAAAAATACCCAAAAGTGCATGATTTGAAGTATCTAACATAGTATATAAATTATCGAAAGAAATTATTCAATATCATTCATATAATTAAATAACAAATTATCAGCATTATGGTTTTCAATTTCACCACATACTAAATTGGCTGTCTCATACATTTTTACAATAATATCATTGGGTGCACTTGTGCCGACACGTATAAACCCTTTTTTAATTAGAAACCGTTTCATTTCTGCAATTGGATGCATTTTTATAGTTTGCGTTTTATCCATAATGTTATTACGAATGGTTTTATTAGAAATCAATACGGAAACTTTCGATATAATCGATGATTTACCTACTTTATATGTTCTCCTGACGGTTTTGCGTTGTTTTTTGCATTTTAATGTAGGTTGTTCTAAAGTTGTTTTCATTTTCATCATAGCAGATATTTCGCGTTTATTGTCGTTTATTCCTAAAGAATGACTTTTTTGAGTAGATTGTTTCCAATCACGAAAGGTGGGTAAACTTCCATTTTTTAAACACCCCCAAGAGGGCGTTGATGCGTTTAATATACTAGGTTTTGCTATAGACATTGTATTTGTGTCCAAATTATCAGTATTTATATCAATAGGTGTTAATATAGACGATAATGGGGCAATGCTAGTATTATTGCGATTTTTACTAGTAAAATTATGTTTATTATCATTGGTGGCGGTTACATCTTTTAAAAATTTTAATGATTCATCAAAATCACTATTAAATGGTTCATCGAAAGATGTAATTTTTGGTTTCGGAGTTTCACCTTCTATCAATTTTTTATAATTATCGTCTTGTTTTTGTCGTAAAAACCTAAGTATATGTTGTTTTCTAACTTGTTTTGTTTTTTCTTTATGAGGTTTTATTTTGATATCTTGTTGTTTTTCTTTCGGATTGTTTTTTCTTGATTTACGTTTTGTAGATGAAAACGAAAATATATCAGGATTAATCGAAATCGTTTTATTCATCTTTAATTACAATAAACGAAGAAGTAAAATATTTTTTTTATACATAGAGACCCATTAATTGAGGATTTATTTTTTCAATTGGTGTTGAATTTTTATTAAATTTCGCATATCCACAATCTAAATCCTCAATTGTGATACGTTTTCTAAATTCATTCGATTTCCCGAATATTCGGCGACTATGGCTCATTTTAGTATATGAGAACAATTGTTCTATATCTCTACCATAATGTTTAAAGCTATCCTGCTTTGTTTTAAACCAAATCGATAATTCTTCATATAAAATGTCTAAAATCCAATTACTATCTTTGACTTTTTTGTTAAAAATGGCGATTAATTCAATATAAGTGTATTTGTCTAAATAAAATCTCCAAATAAATCTAGATTCCAATCCCGGATTTGATTTAAAAAATACATTTTCTATTTCATTTTTATAACCTGCTATAATAACCATTAATTCGCCTTTATGTTTACTTAACGCTTCACATAGAGTATCTATACATTCACGTGTATAGCTATCTCCGTCATAATTACTAGCCAATGAATATGCTTCATCGATAAATAAACAACCGCCCAATGATTCTTCGATTACCTTGCTTGTTTTAATTGCGGTTTGTCCCAAATATCCCGCTACAAGATCACTACGATTAACCTTTTTAAATATATTTTTTTTTAGTATCCCCAATTTAGAGTACATTGTTCCCAATATAGTAGCAATTTCGGTTTTTCCTGTTCCAGGCGGTCCGCATAAAACAGTGTGCATGAAATCAGAATCGCTATCAAGATGTAAATTTTGAATAAAATACAATAATTGATTTAAAATCTGTTTTTTAAAATCCTCTAGACCAATCATGTTATTCATTTTTACGAGTTCTTCTTTAATATTTACCAATGCCTTTAAATCGATATTATATTCGGTTTCTTCATCGTATGTATAATCGTTAATAATGCAGATTAAATCAGATAAACTATCAATGGAAACATTAATATCAATCTTTTTACTTTTTTCAACTGGACTATTATTATGCAGATAATTATTAACAATTTCGTGTGTATCATCATCGTTCACCGCACCGTTGTTTGTGATATAATTAGCGGAAGATATAGGTCCATAAATACCAGTAGTTATAGCGGAAGGTTCAATAATTGGTTGATTATATAAATTCAGGTTACTATAATTACAGTGTTGGTGATAATAGTCGCACATTTTTATAAAATTATGATAGTCTTGATATTGAACATCCCGTATTTTTTGATACGAATCAATAATATCTAAAAACTTGGTTGAATTCATTATATTACATTATAATATTCCTTTTAATTGAGTTTGACGCTATATTTAACAAATAACATTGTTATAAAAATAACATAAAAAATTGATTGTAGTAATAAGGTAATATTAAAGAGTAAAAAAATAATGTCTACAGAAATCAAACTAGATTCCGGTGTTCACGCTGCGAATATGGTTCCTATATCAAAAGGCAAATCGGTTCGCATTAAACGAGCAAAAAAGAATATTACTACCAATATCATAAAAGATATGTTTGAAAAATCCGATGTATCAAATAAAACGGTTACAAATAAGGTTGAGGATGGTGTATTATCTGAATTGAATGATTATATAGAGGAGCCATTTGAAATTATTCAATCATATTTTAAAGGACAGCATCTAGAACGTCTTGTGCGTCATCAGATTGAATCGTATAATCATTTTATAAATTATCAGATTTTCAGAACGATCCAAATGTTTAATAATGTACGTATACGATCAGAAAACGATTATGTAGCGGAAAAGGATATGTATCTATTAGAGATTGATATTTCATTCGACAATTTTAAACTATATCCCCCACAGATCCATGAAAATAATGGTGCTACAAAGGTAATGTTACCGGATGAGGCAAAACTTCGAAACTTTACTTATGCGTCAACAATGGCGATCGATTTGCATATTAAATACACTGTTCGTAATTCAGAAACAATGGATAATCCCAAAGTAATAACAAAAGTGTTACCTAAAATTAATATTGGTAAAATGCCTATTATGTTAAAGTCTTCGATTTGTGTGTTAAGCCAAAATGATCATATACAACCTGCATTAACTGGTGAATGTGAAATGGATTGTGGAGGATACTTTGTTGTTAAGGGATCTGAAAAAACAGTATTAGGACAAGAACGTGCAGCAGAAAACAGAGTTTCTTGTTTTGATGGTAAAAACACTACAAAGTGGACGTGGTATGCTGAGATAAAATCGGTGCCGGATTATAAATGCATTTCACCAAAACAGATTGAAATGATGATTTCAAGTAAAAACAACGGATTTGGTTATGGGATTTTCATTCAAATTCCACGCATCAAACAGCCTATCGAATTGTTCATATTATTTCGCGCACTAGGAGTTTTGAGTGATAAAAAAATATGTGAATACATTACGCTTGATATTGAAAATGAGAATGATAAGGATATTACAGATTGTTTGCAAGCATCTATCATTGATGCGAATAAATACATTAATCAAGAGGATGCATTGGCGTATATTACAAATCTTGTGGCTTACACACCTATTAATATGGATCGTGAGAAGGGAGCGCAAAAAAAGAGAGAATTTACAAACGATGTGCTGAACAATGATTTGTATCCCCATTGCCGAACAAAGACCCAAAAACTGTATATGCTGGGGTATATGGCTAAAAAATTGCTACAGACAAGTTTAAAAATGATACCACCTTGTGATCGTGACTCATATGAGAATAAACGCATTGAATTGACCGGGACACTTCTAAACAATTTATTCAGGAATTATTTCAATAAACTTGTAAAGGAGATGCAAAAGCAGGTGGTTCGCGAGATTAACAATGGATCGTGGCGTTCATCCGATGATTATGAAAATATTATCAATATGACGAATATTTATAAGATAATGAAATCTATGACTATTGAAAATGGTATCGCACGTGCATTATCTACAGGTGATTTTAGCATTAAACAAGCAAATTCAAGCAAAGTCGGTGTTGCTCAGGTATTAAATCGACTAACCTATGCGTCTAGTTTAAGTCACCTTAGACGTATCAATACACCTCTTGAGAAAAGCGGTGAACTAATTGCTCCTAGAAAATTGCATAATACAACGTGGGGCTTCTTATGCCCAGCGGAAACGCCTGAAGGGCAGTCGATTGGTATTGTTAAAAATATTAGCTATATGGGTCATATTACAATTCCGTCACCCAGTTCAACTATTCACGAGTATATTAGACCAAAAATAACAGAACTCGACGCAGTATCTGCTAAGGATCTATATGGTAAGGTGAAAATCATTGTTAATGGATGTTGGATAGGTGTAGTAAATGAACCAATTGAATTTTACAAGGATTTACGCGATAAAAAGTGTAAGGGTATTATTAATATTTACACGTCCATAATATTTGATTATAAAAAGTTAGAGATACGTATTTGTAATGACGGTGGCCGTCTAATGCGACCAGTGCTACGTGTAGAAAACAACAAAGTTATTATTACAAAAGACATTATCAATAAACTTTCAACGAATGAACTTTGTTGGAATGACTTACTGACTGAGTGTCGACTAGACAAATCAGTTATCGAGTATATTGATCCAGAAGAACAAAACTATTCAACTATTGCCATGAAAACAAAGGAAGGTGAATATGTTCAAAAAGGTCAAATTGCGAATTACACGCATTGTGAAATACATTCAAGTCTAATATTCGGTGTTGTAGCATCGTGTATTCCTTTTCCTGATCATAATCAAGCGCCTAGAAATACATATCAATGTGCTATGGGTAAGCAAGCTATGGGAATTTATGCTACTAATTACGACAAACGTATGGACAAAACCGCCTATGTTCTTACATATCCATCTCGTCCAATTGTAGACACCCGATTAATGAATATGATCAAGTTGAATAAAATTCCGTCGGGAACACAAATTCACGTGGCCATTATGTCTCATACTGGATATAATCAAGAGGATTCGGTGCTAATTAATAAAGGTGCGATTGATCGTGGTCTCTTTTCGGCGACAATTTATCATACCGAAAAGGATGAAGACAAGAATATTATTCGAGATGAGATTATTCGTTGTAAACCGAACCCAGCAAAGACCAAGGGTGTGAAATTTGGTAATTACGAAAAACTAAATTCCCAAGGATTTATTCCCGAAAATACACTTGTTGAAAATAGAGACGTTATCATTGCTAAAATTGTTCCGATCAAGGAAAATAGAAATGATCCAACCAAAACAATTAAATACGAAGACCAAAGTAAAAGTTTTAGAACAACCGAAGAGACGTATGTTGATAAAAATTACACAGGTAGGAATGGTGATGGATATAATTTCGCAAAGGTTCGTATCCGAACCCATAGAAAACCTGTCCTGGGCGATAAAGTGTCTTCGCGTCATGGACAAAAGGGAACGATTGGTAATATTATTCCTGAATGCGATATGCCGTTTACCAAAGATGGTATGCGTCCTGATATTATTATTAATCCTCACGCTATTCCGTCTCGTATGACGATTGGACAATTAAAAGAGACACTTTTGGGTAAGGTGTTGTTAGAGATTGGACTATTTGGGGATGGTACCAGTTTTGGTAATCTTGATATTAAAACAATTGCTGATGAACTACAAAAAATGGGTTATGAAAGTTATGGTAACGAAGTGTTATATGACGGATTAACCGGTGTACAAATGGAAACTGATATATTTATTGGCCCAGTCTTCTACCAACGTCTAAAACATATGGTAAATGATAAACAACATAGTCGTTCAATTGGACCTATGGTAAATCTTACACGTCAACCGGCAGAAGGCAGAAGCCGTGATGGCGGTTTTAGAATTGGTGAAATGGAAAGGGATGTTATGATATCTCACGGAATATCGCGATTTTGCAAAGAAAGGTTATTTGATGTATCCGATAAATATAGTGTTCATATTTGTAAACGTTGTGGAATGATAGCGGCATATAACGATGGAAATAAGCGCTCATTCAAACAAGATAATTTCACCACACATAATTGTAAAACGTGTAATAATACAACCGATTTCGCATTGGTAAATATCCCGTATGCATATAAGCTAATGCAACAAGAACTTCAGACGATTAATGTTATGCCTCGCTTAATCGTAGAATAATTTGTGTTTATAAATTCAAAATTTAGAATGAATTTATAAGAATATTTTTTTAAGACATGCTGTCTGTGTCGTTTAATTCGTCATCGTCATCTGAATTTACATCAAATAATTGTGTATTTAATATAGTATTGTCTACATGATCGTTAACGTTAATAATAATACTATTATCATCAACGTCATCATCATCAGAACTAATGTCTGTATTTAAATTATTATCCATATCGTTAAATATTGTATTATCATCATCATCATCCGAATCTACAATAGAAGGATCTCTTGGTTCTCGATGTATAGGAAGATCCATTAACATACCATAACCTCTTGCTAAAAATTGTGTATTATTTAATATTTCTTCGTCATCGCTTTCTTCGTCATCACTTTCTTCGTCACTATTATAATCATTTTTAAACAAGATATCACTAACTAATTCTCTGAAAGAGGGTAATGAGATATTACCTTCTTTAAATTCAATAACAAAGCTTTTAACGATTGTCCGAATATTTTTCCCTCTAGATTCCGAATATTTATGTTGAAACTTAGAAATAGTCCGACCAAATGAAGGGTTTACCCGTTTAAATTTACGTAATGATCGTGTTAATATGCTTTTGTATTCCAATATTTTTCGCGTAGAGCGTAGAGAATATCTAGAAATAATAAATAAAAATAAATATGGTTTAAATGCTGTAATCAATACATCTGTTGGGAAATCATCATGAAACTTAAATAATTTGTTAGTTTCGCGTTCAGCTAACATTTCATCAATATATTCACATAATTCATCATTATCCGCATTTTTCATAAAATTTTTAATACATTCTTCACGTATGAAAAAATCATTCTTCGATTTAAAATGTTTAATGTTAAAATTGGATCTATAAAACATTTCAAATAACAAAGGCATTTTAAAATAAGAATGACGAATAGAAAAATAGATTTTCAACAAAATTGGGTAAGAAAACGTATTATTTGTGTATGGATTTTTAGGTATATGAGCTTCTGAAAAAAATTGATACGAGAAAGTCAATGCGGAATTACATATATTAATCAAATCATTTACTGTAAAATAATACAATGCTTTATCTTGATAAATCTCAACCGACTTGTATGGTTGCAATATTATTTCATTTAAATTTAAATCTGTATCCACCTTTACCTTGGTGTATATATATTTACATTTACTTACAAACTTACTCAAAACATGGTATTGCTTTTGTGTATTGATATATTTATTCCATAATTCATCCCTTGTTCTTTGTGTAAAGAACATATTCGTGATAGTCTCGTTCCAAAATTCGATTTTTGATTTACGACTATTATCTAGTAAAGTAAAAAAATAATGCGTCATATAAAATTCGTTTGAAATTAGTCCATAATAATATTTATTTTGATAAACATCATTCCATCTATTTTTTGAGTTTATCATATACTCGGCATCGATACAATTTATATTCATTTTATTACATAATAATTTATACCATATATTATTATCCATTTTAGTTGTATAACAATATAAACTTATATTTATATTATTATTATATATATTTAAAGATGATCAATAATAACGGAGGATCATTACAATACAATCCAGACATAATAGATCCACCTATAAAAATAGGAAACAATGAAGAAAAAACCCAATCGTATGACGAATTATATGAAATAAACGACATCCGTTCAACCGCTGATTTTAAAGGTATAACGTTTTCCAATTTCAAAAAAACAGATGTTAAACAAAAATTAATTGAATGCATATCAAATCAAACAGTAGAACCGTCGTGTTATTGGTCGTGCGAATTAATATGTGCCGGACATTTTTCAGAATTGTGGGAGATAATTTTATATTATATTTCAAAATATATACATCTTGGTAATCCAAATATAGCCATTTATATAGAAATGAGATACAATATATTTAAAAATATTATGAACCAAGGTGCATTTATAAGTGAATTAGATGCACGAAATCATCAAAATATACGAAAGATATTCTCTGAGATAATGTGCGTTTTAAGTCTTTCAAATAAAAAGCCTGGATTTGAACAAATAAAAATAAAGTCTACTCAAGATTTCGATGCTACACAAATTGCTACAAAATTAAAGGCAGATGATATCACATACGTTGAGAACATTTTCAAAAAAAAAGATCCGCGAGAATTATTCATAGCACTTAATGAATTCTCATTTTCATTATCTGAAAAAGGATTAAATATGGCCAATGCATGTTATTGGTTAGAATGGTGCTTAGAATTCGAAACAATTTGTAAAAAGAAAAAAACAAAAATTTTTTGCGAACCACGTAATTATAAGGTAGATAATAAATTACGAACAAACATAATTTGGTTAATATGGGATATCATTTTTCATCATACAAATGAAAAAAATAATAAAATCATTACTAAAATAATGAATGCTGTACTAACGTTATTCACGATTAAATTTACAGAGGCTACTCCAAAAAAAAGAAGATATACACTCTATTATGCGATCGAATTATTAACGGAACCCATAAACACAAAAATACAATTACTACCTGATAAAAAAATTATTCACAACGTTACTCAACAAATAAACACTGTCTATAAACAAATAAAGCGAAATGAACAAACCCCTCGTACTGAATATTTATTCAATGGATTGGATAAGAAAAAGTCCATTGAAAAATCTATGAAACAGATTGAAATGTTAAATTCCATTGAAAACTTTACTTTATAAATTTAAATTTATATCCTAATCTATGATTAATATATCCAAAAAAGCGTTCATAGGCGTGTTCAATCATACCGTCCCTAATTGGCTCACTCTTGGTACGATGTTTTGTGGAGTGAAACAAATTACCGGAAAGATTTAATTTTGTTTTATTTTCTATATAATGTTGATGCAGTTTTTCACGATCGTGTGGTAAATTGTTAATAAATTTTTTATTCGCAAAATAGTACCAATTAAAATCAAATGTGTATATATTATTAAAAGAATTATATATGTTAGAAATATTATACTTAAAAAATACTTTTTGGAATAAGTCAAATCTGCACCAAAACATGGTACCAGTTGAATAAACCTGTTTTATAACATTCGTGGTTTCATTAAAATACCAATATAAGAATTGTTGTAAATAATTTCTATTTCGCAAAAAATCTGCTTGTGCATCTATACATCTACTTTTGTTTGATGATATCATACCTATTTTCGTTTCGTCTTGAAACGTTTCTATTATTTTGCGTATTTTATTTATATCACCTAATATGGGAGTTAATAGTTCATCTCGTAGATTATTATTTGTTTTTGTATGTATTTTAATGATATAGTCATATTGTTTATTATATGTTTTTATTATTTGTAAAATATGAAAAAAACTGCCTATATCAAATCCATAATTTTCCGATATTATATAATTTTCATCCGGATATAATTTTTTTATCTCACTAATATGTTCTGATCGTATTGTATTGATTATATTGAAATATATATCTAGATTGTATTCATCGTATTTTGCTTTAATTAAGTTGTCTATATAATTTTTCATTTTCATAAATATATGGTAGCTACCTATATGAACTATACAAACAACTGAAGGTAAATTTTTCTCAAAAATATTTATTGTTTTCTTTTGTAAAATATTATATTCCATATTGTAAATACTATTTTGCTTCCATAGTTCACTATAATGTAAATTATTTTGATATTCTTTTTGTTCCTCTCTATAAGATTTATATATATCAAATATCGGTGTATTATTGTAAATAATAGCATTCGATCCTTCATGGTGAAACAATTCTACATCTTTTATAAACTGCATTTCTTGGTCATATTGGATTTCAAAATATTGTTGTCCTAATAATCCTGGACCAGTAGGATATAGTGCATTCTTACCGTAATAAAATCGTTCTACATTATAAACTATCGCATTTATACATCCTTGTAATACTTTATTTTGTGGTTTTACTGCAATAATTGATGTATAAATACCATATGAACCTTCTTCCCATATATCATCGAGACATTTACCTTTATGATCAAATGAAAAATGTTCTTTATAGCATAATTCTTTTAAATTAAAATTATTAATTGGACTATACTTTATATCCAGATATATGCCTCCGTTTATTAGTAAAACACAGTACCTCCATAGATCCGATTTGTACGAAGAAGGCGAAAGACATTGGTATGCATATAATACATCATCTGGAAAGTTATTTTGAATAAATTCTTCACAGTCTTTCTCATCAAATAATTGAAAATTTATATCGGGGTTATTTTTACACATTGTTTCATAATTTACTTTCATTAATGGAGGTATATTTTTTGTATGCCATGTTGTATAACATAATAATGGTATGATTGGTTCAGTTGTAGTATTATTATTGATATAATCATCGTTAGAAATAATATTTCCTTCTAATAAATATTTACTTAACAATTTTTTATCAAATGTTATGTATTGTTTCGTCGTTTCCGTACGTGGTTCAATTCTAAACGTTCTCTTAATATTCGACGGCATAATTATATCGTTCACATTTTCAAACTCGTTTTGTTTGTCTTCTTCTTCTTCTTCACTGTCTTCTTCATCACTGTCTTCATTAAAATTAATATAGTGCTTCTTAACTTCAACTGGGCAACTTTGTTCGTTATTGGTACTATTTAATCTATTTTCAGAAGATGACTTTTTAAATTGAAGACAAAATGACCGTTCAATATCGTAATTTTGTGTTCGATTTGCTAATTTAATGGAGGTTTGTTCTTTTTTTCCAAATTTATTATTTAAATAATCATCAGTAACATTTACAACAGATGCTGATGAAATCATCGAAAAATTTATATTTGGTTTTTCTTTAATTATTGTATCTATAAATGATTTATTATAAAATATCTCATTATTATTCTGTTTTCTACGTTTTTTTAGATATAATAATTCGGATTTTAAATTTCTCGTATTTACTTCTAATTCTATATCTTCCTTTTTCCGCCTATTATTAGAAAACATATTTACTAATAACAGATATTTTAATTTTATAATTTAAACCTTTGGTAATTTAAAAATTTAGAAAAATGATCCAAAAGAACCACCTAATACACCATTTGCAGCCTGAGGTCCTCCGAAATCAAATGACTCCTCTTGTTGAGGGGCACTGGGTGTAGACTTGCTGGTTACCACTGGCGGCGGGGGCATACCCATTGTCTCACCTAAGTTATCAAAGTAATCAGATTGACTTGTAGTATGCATTGAACTTCTTTTCTTTACTGGTTCACTTTCACCTGGTCCATTCCACATTTCCAATGCACGATCAGCTAAGATATTTACTTTAATACCCAATTTTGTTTGGATACTTAAAACGATTACCAAAAATGCTAAAACAACATTGGTTAAAGCTAAGTTCTCGTATTTGAAACCACTATATGTTGGGAAATAACTGATTGTTCTATGAATTAATACCATTCCACAAAACATAATGATTGTTTGAAGGAAAATTTCGACTAAAAGTTCCAATGCGGATTTATCACTATCAGCCTCTGGAATAAACCGTTGGATCATTTTATTTAATAAAACAATAGGGAATATGCCTAAAGTAGCATATTGTGCTACGTTTAATACCTCTGCTTTTCCTTCTTCGGTAGTAGAAAAAACATGAGATATGAATGATTTTTTATTAATATCACGTGCTTCTTGGAGTATGTCCATTATTTGTATATAATTGCTATATATATTTTTACTTTGTTAAAAAGGATATTTTACAATAGATTTAAAGATTAATACAAAATGTATGTATTATGGAAACTATTAGTTGTGAATATTCGAAAAATCACGAAGAAAATCAATATACAGATTTGATTAAACGTATTCTGGAAAAGGGTTCTGAAGAACAATCCAGAAATGGTAAAGTTATGTCTGTTTTCGGTAATTCTATGCGTTTTTCTCTGCAAAATGGAACTATTCCTCTATTAACTACCAAAAAAGTAGCTTGGAAAACGTGTTTTAAAGAATTAATGTGGTTTGTGAAAGGGTCTACAAGTAATGATGAATTACGTGAGAAAAAAGTATATATTTGGAATGATAACTCATCACGTGAATTTCTCGATAGTAGAGGATTGGTTAATAATCGAGAAGGGGATTTGGGTCCGGTTTATGGACACCAATGGCGACATTTTAATGCACCATATGAGACGTGTGATACTGATTATACGGGGAAAGGCGTTGACCAGTTAGCAAATATTATCAATGAATTAAAGGATCCAACGAAGCGTGCGTCACGCAGACTTGTGTTGTCGGCTTGGAACCCTGAACAGTTAGATGAGATGGCTCTACCCCCATGTCATATTTTAGTCCAGTTTAATGTTCGTGAAGGTAAATACTTATCAAGTTCATTGTATCAACGCAGCGGTGACGTTGGGTTAGGTGTACCATTTAATATAGCATCTTATTCTTTTTTAACCCATATATTAGCAAAACATTGTGGATTAATTGCTGACGAATTCGTCTATTTTTTAGGAAATGCGCATATTTACGAAGAGCATATTGGTCCACTCAAAACACAACTTACCCAATCCCCTTTTAATTTCCCAAGATTGAATATAAAAAATAAGTACGATGATATTGAAAGATATACTTTAGACGATATCGAATGGATTGAAGAATATAAACATCATGAACCGATTAAAATGAAAATGATAGCCTAATATTCGTTAAAATATAATATTGCTTTTCGTAATTAATATTATATAAGTTTAATGAGTACATCTGCTGTAACTGCCGCTAAAAAACGCCGTGCCGGAAATATTGTTGCTTCACCATTGTTTAGACCAAATGCTAATAGTACAGATTCATCCCAACGCCGGGTCAATCGAACTACAGAAAATTTACAAAATGAAACAATTAATCAATTAAATTCTCACGGTTCACCTGTGAATACTCAACAAAATGAGGATCTATCTGCAAATTCTCTTAAAAAACCTATGTCTCTTCAACAAGTAATCACGGTTTTTGATAAGCGATTATTAACCTTGGAAAAGGCGATTATTGAGAATAAGGTTCCAATGGAAACACAAAATGTTTCAGTGAACAATGAATTAAACGAAGAATATACCCAAAAAATGATGGAAATATTAAGAGAAGATTTAAAGATAACTTTAACTGAACAATCGAAAGAATTTGATTATAGAACGACTATGTTAGCCAATGAAATAACATCTCTAAAAGAAATTGTTATAAAACTTCAGTCATATACACTAGATGTAAACCGAACTTTATTAGAAGAACGCGACCGATTTTTTAATGAAACCGATAGCCTGATACAAATACAATGCGATGAAAAATTAAATGAAGAAGATTTAGAAGTAATTGATAATACTGAAAATATTTCAATTGAATTTCAAGAAACAGTTGGCGTAGAAGAAGAAGAAGTTCAAGAAACAGTTGGTGTAGAAGAAGAAGAAGTTCAAGAAACAGTTGGTGTAGAAGAAGAAGAAGTTCAAGAAACAGTTGGTGTAGAAGAAGAAGAAGTTCAAGAAACAG
>Ga0209712_10001736_pt1 | contig 18366 bp, 20 predicted proteins | sample ArcOceMetagenome_FD_187443 | JGI IMG/M metagenome (GOLD analysis project Ga0209712, IMG submission 187443) | Marine eukaryotic phytoplankton communities from Arctic Ocean - Arctic Ocean - Greenland ARC118M Metagenome (SPAdes) (version 2) | ecosystem: Environmental > Aquatic > Marine > Oceanic...
TACCGCGATTAGCATTGTGACTGACGCGCTAGACCGTCTGCGCACTACTGGACAATCCCACAAACGCGTGATGATACTTGAAACAATGGGCAGATATGCAGGTTGGATAGCCTTACATGCAGGCATTGCCGGTGGTGCTGATGTTATTCTTATACCTGAGTTTGCTTATGATATTGATGAAGTAGCTAAAGCCTGTAAATTACGCATGGGCGAACAACACTATTCTATTGTGGTAGTTGCAGAAGGATCTAAACAGGCAGGAGGTGAGTTCACCATTCGAGAAACCAAAGAATATAGTTCAGACCCAATACGCTTAGGTGGTGTGGCTAATGTTTTAAAAATGCAGTTAGAACAAAAACTAGACGCTGAAATTCGTGCTACTACTTTGGGACATATTCAAAGAGGAGGCTCTCCTACGGCATTTGATCGGATTTTTGCTACTAGTCTTGGCAGTTACGCCGCGTCCTTGGTAGCGAACAAAAAATTTGGCAGCGTTGTTGTATTAAAGAACAACAAATTGTGTAGTACTTCTCTTAAAAATGTCGCTAACAAAAGTAGATTAGTCACAACACAGGACCCTACCCTAACAAGCGCTTTGTCAATGGGGATCTGTTTTGGTAATGCTGAATTGGTAGTAGGACTACAAGGTCTAAGCAATGAAATTCTGGGGGCTATAGACACCATCGACTAAATGCAACCAACAACCTAATAGAGCTAGCAATAACATTTGCATGGTCATATTTTTTACTGCACCTTATGCACATTACCGTCTTTTTAAAAAAGGTGTAATCGTTTAGGTAAAACGCCAAAGCCAATTTAAATACTCTCGATACCAAAAAATTAAGTTTCAAGATTGGCTCAAATATTAAGAGTGGGTCTGAATGCCTTTAAAAAATGGCTTTGTTACTAGACAACGTAAAAATACTGTTTATTAAATTACATTTTAAAGACGGTATAACTCTTTAATCTATTGGGTATTTCATTAATCAGTTCGTTACTCAGTAATTGAACTAGTTCACTAAACTCCCCAGATAATATTGCCAGTGAATCTTCAATACTAAATAAACCAACCAGTACACCATTAATATTCACAACCGGGGCCTTACTTACAGCGTAATATCGCAAATATTTAAGCGCTTCTCTAACATCATGCGTTTCTGTCACACATATCAATTCACTTGTAATAATATCTTCCGCTGTCAAAACTGATGGGTCTAGTTTTGCTGCAAGTACGTCTATCATCAAATCACGATCTGTGATTAATCCAAGTGGTCTAATTTCACCATCGATATTATCCACCACAACAACTGAGCTAACATGTTGTTCTCGCATTATTCTGGCCATGTCTAGAACTGAATGTTGTGGTGAAACATGTACGATGTTTTTTGAACATATTTCTCCTACATTCATTATGATCTTCCGTTATTGAAACTTACAATAATGATAGGCAGCTCTGGAATGTCATTCTTGATTCAGGTCAAATAATGGGTTACTAGTTATCAGCTGTTTAAAACGTCTATGCTAATGTTAATAACCTTATAATTCATTGCATAAGATTATGCCGAAAAAAAAATTCCAGTTATCTATTCCCAAGCCCGCACATCCCGTCAAACGCACGGAGGAATTGCCTTGGCAAAAACCTAAACCAGTCAGCGAAGATCCTAAAATTGAGAATAAATTAGAGGCGATTATAGAAAATAATAACTATATCCCTGCTATCGAAGATATTGATTTTCTAAAAGGTTCAAACGCTAGAGGAATTAGGTTGCAGTTGGATTACTTAAAGCCACAAGTGTTATTAAATAAACACGGCATTGATCACACTATTGTGGTGTTTGGCAGTACCCGTATTGTTGAACCACAAGCTGCCCAAAATAAAATAGACTCACTAAAGCAAAAGCTAGAACCAGACCCAACTGACAAAATACTCATTAAAAAACTAGCTATCGCCAAGCGAATTAAAATCAATAGTCATTATTATCAAGTAGCGCGAGAATTTGCGGACATAGTAGGCAAGGCAGGAAACGGCCCTGATGACTCACGCTTAGTTATCATGACAGGTGGAGGACCTGGAATTATGGAAGCGGCGAATCGAGGTGCTGCAGAGGCTCAAGCTAAAACAGTCGGACTTAATATCACGCTACCTAATGAGCAATTCCCGAATCCGTATGTAACCCCAGAACTGTGTTTACAATTCCACTACTTTGCACTGCGTAAATTACATTTTGTACTTAGAGCTCGTGCCCTGGTAGCTTTTCCTGGGGGGTATGGCACCTTAGATGAAGTGTTTGAGACATTAACCTTAATCCAAACCCGCAAAATCTCACCTATTCCGGTTGTTTTGGTCGGTGTGAAGTTCTGGAAAAAAGCGGTGGATATTGACTTCTTAGTTGCTGAAGGCGTAATCGACGACGAAGATAGGGACCTCTTCTGGTATGCCGAAACAGCAGATGATATTTGGTTAAGTATCAATAAATGGTATGCAGACAAGGGAGAAAGTTTACAACCTTAAACTGGCATACCAGAGGATCATATTTCTTGATGTTAGCGGTTATACAGAGTGCTGGTGCATCTTAAGAATTTCTTCCATTCTACAATTAATCACATAGACATTTTTATAACCCATTCTGGTTAATTGTTCCGCCCCTAGTGCCGCACGCAGCGAAGATGCACAATGTAAATAGATTGGACGTTCGGGATCTTTTTCTATTTCCAACATTTTCATTTCAAGTACACCCCGAGGTATATTGATAGCGCCAATAGCAGGTGTTGCAAAATGTTCAGCTGATTCCCTAACATCTATTAGCAAACCATGGTTTTGACTAATATCTTGTGCTGCTTTTTTGGCTGTTAAAAGTTGAATGTTTTGTTTCGCTTGCTGTAGCAACTGCGGAAGTGTTTTTAGCATAATAAATTCCTTAATATTTATATTGTGTTTAATTAACGCTCAAAGCCAATATGTCACCTGCATTGAGACCTGAAATAATTTCAACCTGATTAAGCTGTGCCTTGCCTAATCGCACAAAACGTCGGCTCAGATTGCCGTCTTTTAACAGCCATACCATATCAAGTTGGCCGAAACTTTTTACATAATCCACTGGTATAGCCAATACATCTTTAGTGCCATCTTCTATTAACATTCTGGCAAACATGCCGGGTCTTAGCTTAGGGTCAAATTGAATGCCTGCTTTAACCAAAAATGAACGAGCATTAGGGTCCGCTGCGGGGACTATTTCAACAATAATGGCATCGAACTTTTTGCCAACAGAATCTACTTTAACTGTGATCTTTCGTCCAATATCGAGCTGAGTAGCCAGAGATTCACGCACATCAGCCTCAATTTGTAGAGTCAGTGGATCGTACAAAGACAAAAGCAGTTGTCCTGGCGATGCCATATCGCCAGGCTCAGATGATCTTGCAACCACTACCCCAGAAAATGGTGAGGTAATTTTGCTGTATTCAACAGCTGTTAATGATGCTTGTTTACCTTGTTTGGCGGCCATGAGCTCTGAGTCATAACGACGAAAACGTGCCACAGCATTATCAAGTTCACTTTGTGAGACTAAACCTTTTTGTTTGAGTGTTTGTGCTCGTTCAAAGTTGGCTTTTGCTTCTGTTAACAATGCCTGTGAAGCATCTTCCATAGCAATAGACTGAGCCAGTTGATCCCTAAAACCTTGATTTTCAAGTGTGACAAGCAATTGACCTTTTTCTACATTGTCCCCTGCTCTTACATGAATATGTTCTATTCGAGCTAAAATTTGGCTTGATAATAACGTCGCTTCTCTTGCTTTGATACCGGCAGAAATTGATTCCAATATTGGTTGGGTAGTTGTCTTAACGGTGAAACTCGACAACACGTTTTCGGTTGGGCGGTCTAACAAATTAGGGGCGATTTTATGCGTAAATACCCCCGCCATCCATGCAACCGCTAATAACAATCCTACAACAGTGAATATTGGGATAAGCATTTTTTTTATGGTCATACTTTTTGCTCCTGTAACGTTGTAACTGGCTTTTCTTCAAATACAAGGAAATACACCATAGGCACCACAAACAGAGAAAAGAGCGTGGAGGCAACAATACCAAAAATAATAGCTAGCGCTAAGCCACTAAAAACAGGATCAAGGGTAATCACTAAATTTCCTAACATGGTAGTACCAGCAGTAAGCAAAACGGGTCTCATACGCACCGTGCCTGCTGCTAATAATGCTTCTTTAATGTGCATTCCCTTGGCTCGAGCTAAGGTGATAAATTCAACCAAAATCAGAGAGTTTCTGACCACAATACCTGCAAGCGCAATCATGCCTATCATCGCAGTGGCTGTGAATAATATGGGGTCTGGTGCACTAGCAATTTCTCTTTCTCCAAATTGATTCAAAAGCCAAAAACCCGGCATAATGCCTATGATGGTTAAAGGGATTGCTGACATAATGATCAGTGATAATGCCGAGCTAGAGGTTTGGAATTTAAGCAAGAAAAAAATAGCAACCAAAGCAAAAGCAAACGCAATGCCCATATCTCTGAATACATCCAAGGTGATTTTCCATTCACCTTCACCCGAAAATGAATAAGAAGTACCCTCGGGTAATTGCCATGAGTCACCCCCACCAGATTGTATATAGGTTCTATTTTCCCAATCATTTGGGCTAACTGATTGGCTCGCTTTATCTGTAATAAAGTCGGCGCTAAGGTCTGCAATAACTTCTGCAGGAGTGCGACCAGATAACTCTGCAGTGATATAGATAACAGGAACAAGATCTTTATGTAAAATTGGTTGTGACACCTTGATTTGTTGCCACTGCCCTAATTCCGCTAGACTCACCAGTGACTGTGGCGAGGCTTCTAATCCAAGACCATTATCCTGTTGTGCAATTCCGTTTTGCCCTAAAACTTGTAGTGATAGGATATCAGTCAGTGAATTTCTATATTTATAAGCTAGCTTTACCTCTATAGGTACGGGCGTTGCGTCGTTTTCTACTTGATAAGTTCCTGCTTTTTTAGAAGCAACAGCAACCGTTAAAGCGTTATTAATATCGACGGTCGAAATACCTGATAGAGCCGCTTTTTGTTTGTCTGTAGCAAAACGCCAGATCAGTTGCTCGCTGTTAATACTAGAATCTACTTCGACTACATGTGCTTCAGATTTGAGACGAGAAATCAGGCCAAACGCCGCAGATTGATGTGTTTCTTGACTCACAAACGGTTGAGCATAGATTTCAGCAACAAGGGTACTTAGAACGGGCGGACCTGGAGGTACTTCAACCACCTTTAAGGATAAATTATCTTGTTGTAGTGGCGCGAGAAGCTCCCTAAGGCGCAAAACAACACTGTGAGATTGATGTTGGCGTAGGGTCTTATCCACCAATGTAACCCTTAACTCAGCTAGATTAGGCGCTTGACGTTGATAATATTGTCGAACCATGCCGTTAAAATAAATCGGTGAAGGCTGGCCAATGTAACTCGCGATTGCCATGGCTTCAGGCAATAACTTGACTAACTGCAGAACATCTTCGACTTTTGCAGCAGTATTCTCCAAAGAGGTGCCTTCTGGCATATCGATTAATACTTGGATCTCATTCTTGTTATCAAATGGCAGCAGCTTAAGTGGCACACTGCGCATTAAAGGTAACGCACAAGAAACAATGAATAATACTAATACCAACCATAAACCTAATTTAGTCCGGCTTTTTTTGGCGATAAGCGGATTCAATAAACGTGTATATATGCCTTTAGTGTTTACATCAGCTGTTTGTGGCGAAGGTTTTAAAAACTTAGAGGCTAACCAAGGCGTAATAGTAAAGGCCACTAAGGTCGATATAACAACACTAACAGGCACATTGAACGCCATGGGTGCCATATAAGGGCCCATCATGCCAGTTATAAAGGCTAAGGGTACAAATGCAAGAATAATGGTAAACGTAGACATAATTAATGCTGGACGTATCTCTGACATCGCCGCAGTGATATTGGCATTTTTATTGGTACTTTTATTACCCATAAAACGAGTGATATTATCGATGCCGGTAATTGGGTCATCTACCAATAACCCAAGTGAAAGAATGAGCGCAAACAGAGTGACCCTGTTGATGGTGTATCCAAAAGCCAAATCCAACATCAAGGTCAGTCCGTAACAAACAGGCACTGCTAATGCCACCACTATTGCCTGTCGCCAGCCTAAGAACACTCCAATAAATACCACAACGGTAAATACTGCGAATGCCAAACTTGAGGTTAAATTATTAACTTTTTCATTTGCCGTTTGCCCATAATTTCTTAGGGTCTCGTACTGAACTTCATCCGGCAATAATTGTGTTTGTAGTGCCTCCATTTTAGCCAACACATCATTTGCCACTGTGACTGCATTACTGCCTTTTTGTTTGGCTACGCTGATTGTCACCATCGGATATTTGTCTTGTAGCGTTGTGTTCGCTGCACTTGCAAATTCTAGCCACTGGTAACTTTTAGGTTCTGAGGGTCCATCTCGTATCTCGGCAATGTCTTTGAGCAATACCATTTTTCCATTGATGACCTTGACCACAATATTATTTAAAGCCTGCAAATCTCGGATGACATCGCCAGATTCAATTACAAGTGTGTTTTGACCGAGTGATAATTCGCCATGTCTGGAAAGCTGATTTGATGATGCCAGTGCATCAACCACATTCATAACACTGGTCTGGCGAGCTGCAAGGGCTTGTAAATCGAGGAGAACTTGTATCGATCTTGAACGACCACCTACTATATTGACCTCACTGGTAGCGGGTATACTTTGAATAACAGTTGACACTTCCTGGGCCATTCTTCGAAGCTCATAATCAGAGTAAAGATCAGGTGATGTGCTATATAGCCCCAGCATCAATATCGCAACATCGTCAACTTCAATGGGTTTAACCATCCAATTAGTCACAACATCGGGAATTATGTTTTGATTCGAATAAAGTTTATTATAGGTGTTGAGTAACGCCCTTTCCCTGTCTTCGCCTACGTAAAATCGTAACGTGACACTTAATGCCCCATCGTGCGAAGCAGAATAAATATGTTCAATACCGGGAACTTGCTTTAGCAGTTTTTCTAGTGGAACGGTTACTTGCCGCTCAACCTGACGAGCAGAAAGGTTAGGTACATCTACCCACACATCAATCATAGGCACCACTATTTGTGGCTCTTCCTCACGTGGAGTGTAGGTGAGTGCAATGGCGCCTAATATCAAGGCAATAACAAATACAAATTGCGGGAATCCTCCTTTTAAAGAGTAGGCAACTAAATTGTCCATAAAATTTGGTTTCATAATATTTTACTATTCTGAAACACAGAAAAATTCATACATTTTCTCAATTATCTGTTTCACCCTATCATCTGCGACAGAATAATAAATGGTTTGCGCTTGACGCCGTGTTGATACAAGCCCCGCTTTTCTCAGTGCTGCCAAATGTTGTGAAAGTGCTGATTGGGTAAGGGGTACGGTCTGATTTAAGGCGTTTACTGAGCATTCTTTGTCAACTAAGCTGCATAAAATCATTAATCTATTTTTATTGGCTAACATCTTCAAAAATGATTCTGCCTCAGAAGCATTGGCTTTAATTTGATCAAGATCCAAGTTTGCTGTCTCCGATTTAATTTACACTTGCACTATTACAAACATTATATTAGATAATTCTAATATTAGAATTATCTAATATTAGTGAGGTTTAAGATGAATAATGATAAAGCGTTAAGATTGGTAGCCGGGATCATGATTTTAGTGTCCTTAGCATTAACATACTTTGTGCATGCTAACTGGGTGTTTTTTACAATGTTTATTGCTGCTAATTTGATTCAGTCAGCTTTTACAAACTGGTGTCCGATGATGACTATTATGAGGAAGATGGGCCTACAGGACTAGCGCTGCAATTGCTTAATTAAATGGTAATAATGGCAAATCAAATGTGGGATTACATCTTAGTTGTGATCCCCACATTATTGCTCTGTCTTTGAAATAAATATTGGTAACATTCGCTGCAGCGTATTATCTCGTTGTATGTAGTGATGAAGCATCCCAGCAAGAACATGTAATGCAATTAGGTAATAACCTACCGTACCAGCCGTCTCATGTACTTCTTCGATGGTCTCTGCTAGTGGTTTATTCTCAGCGATTAATGCTGGTAAGCTAAAACCAAAAAAAGGAATGACTTTTCCTTTAGCGCTTAATATCAACCAACCTGCGATTGGCATACAAATCATCAAAAGGTATAAAGATAAATGCATAAATTTTGCTAATAATTGTTGCCACCTAGGAATAGCCGATAGAAAGTCTGGTGTTTGAGTTAGCCACCTTGCGATAAGTCTTACCCACACCAAAATGAACACACTGAGCCCAAGCATAAAGTGCCAAGTTTTAAGTAATTCTCTTGGTTCAGTTCCTTTTGGATAAATTTCTCGTAGTTCAATGCAGCTATATACAGCAATAAGTAACAAGAACATTATCCAATGTAGAACAATTGAAAAAGTGGCGTATCGCTGCTGTTTAATTAGGTTCATTGCTGCATCTCAGTTACAAACTCGAAGACTAAGTCACTCTCACCGCCAACACATCCTGTTTTGCGCCATGCAGCACCGAATTAGCAGTCGAACCCAACAACAATTTAATACCACTACGACCATGTGTGCCAATCACAATAATATCTGCATTAATCTCATTTGCTAAGGTATGAATTTCTTCTGCAGCGTTGCCTATGGGTAAATAAATTTGTTTGCTTGGGATATTATTTTTTAAGGCAATCTCATCTAAGCGAGTTTTTGCTTGTTTGTGTATATCTGCAACATAATCACCACCTACACCACTTATATAAGGTTGAAAATAGGTGGTCGGTAAAGTCACAAAGACTAAGCTTATTTGACTGGCATCTTTGCCAATACAAAAAGCCCTTTTGAGTACTTGGTCATATTCAGAATAAATATCTATAGCCACTAATATACTTTGATAATTTTTCATATTTCGGTTCCAAAATAGTCATGTGCAGTTATTATTAAATTTATAGTTGATTCAAACTTTTACTGGGCATCAACGTTCCTTTCATACTTTAAAATAAAAGATATGTGGTTACGCATAATCTCTACTGTGGTATACACAGTGTATGAGATAGCTCATGATATTAGTTAAACAAATCATAGAAGCGGAGCATTGACCGTTATCAAACTTCTTACAAATTGAATTAACTTTTTTAACTATGTCGATAAACAAAATGCTGGTATGACTTTAAAGTTAATTCATTGCCTGATTTGGTTGTGACCGACTAATATTAGACTGAGAACAAACATCTATCGCCACACTGCGATTTAACGCTTCAAAATCCAAAATAGATAAATAACGCAGCTGCACGGCAATAATTTTTCTTTGGTGCAAATTTGCAAATATACGGCTCACAGTTTCTATCGCCATACCTAAATAATTGGCGATATCAGTTCGTGTCATACTTAGCATAAACTCACTGCCTGATAGGCCTCTTTCAGAAAACCTTACAGATAAATCCAATAAAAACCTGGCAGCTTTTTGTTCGCTTGAACAGGTGCCTAAACACATCATCATTGCACTGTCGCAAGCTAAGTTATGACTAATGGATTGCAACAAACCATCTCGAAAATCTGTACTTGTTTTAATCAAACTATTAATCTCAGATTCTTTTATTAAACACACACTGCTGGTTTCAAGAAAACGCACAGTTTGTTTGTGTATATGCCCATCAAATCCATCTATTCCTAGCATATCCCCAGGATAATAAAACTTAGTAATGTGCTCTTCACCGTCTCTAGAAGTGATAAAAGATTTAGCTGAGCCTGAACGCAAGACATAAATACCTTCAAAATGATCTCCTACTGAAAATAAGCTGTCTCTGCGATGAAAAACACGATGTGAATTACGTTGCTGTGAGTTATTTGAAACGTTAGTATTTCCAATACTAATTTCCATTAGTGAAGCAGCATTGTAATAGTCATTTTGCGGTTGATATGAAGTTTTCATTTTGGTATTACCTCTGAAATTAAGGAATATCAACTGACATAAAGCATAATTGTCTAGCTGCCACTTTTACTCTTGGTTTAAATCATATACCGTAAATAGCAACTCACACTATCCGGAATGTCGCGTAAATTACTTCGGAAACTACTTATATAGGATGCTGTTAATGCCTGAACCTGATAAGACAATCTTGAACCAAATGTTGTCGTATAAGGCTGGTAATCAAGAGACTATCGAAGATGCTAACGCTAGGTTAATAGCATTACTTGACGCCGCTGTTGATGCATTAATTATTATCGATGGTAAGGGTAAAATTGAGCTTTTTAACAGTGCAGCTCAAAAGATGTTTTTATATACCAGTCAAGAAGTTTTGGGTAAAAATATTAAACTGCTAATGCCTACATCGTTTAGTGTCGAGCATGATAAATATCTATCCTCTTATTTGAGCTCTGGTGAAGCAAAAATAATTGGTAAAGGAAGAAAAGTCAGAGGTAAAAAATCGAATGGTGAAGAATTCCCTATATTTCTGAGTGTTGGGGAAGTAAAAGACTCAAGCCACATTCAGTTTGTTGGTATTATAAGAGATATCTCGGAACAAGAACAAGACAAAATAGAAGCCCAAGAAAGTAGAGAACGTCTATCTCATGCCTCCAGATTAAGTTCAATGGGAGAATTAGCAGCAGGCATTGCTCATGAAATGAATCAGCCACTTTCTGCTATATCGAGTTATGCCCAAGCGTCTAAACGACTTTTACAATCACCTACACAGAACAATGAAGAAAAGGTGGTTGCGGCGCTAGATAAAATTTGTGACCAAGCTATTCGCGCCAGTGATGTGATTAATCGGCTTAGAACATTTGTCAAAAAACGTGTGGCACAGCGCGAATCTGTTGCCCTTAATGGGTTAATACTTGAGACCGTAAATTTAGCTAAAGTAGATACTCGAATTCTTGACCATGAGATATTACTGGATTTAAACTATATAAATAAGCCAAAATTGTTAGCCGATCCTGTGCAAATTCAGCAGGTATTACTTAATCTGATCCGTAACGGCATAGATGCAATGGAACATATAAAAGGCGCACCTCTTCGCATCAGAAGCCAGTGGATATCAGACAACATGATTGAGGTGTCTGTTATTGATTGTGGCCATGGTATGGATGCTGAAACCAGCTGCGGAATTTTCAATCCGTTTTTTACCACAAAAGAGTCGGGTATGGGAATGGGCTTATCAGTGAGTCAAACAATCATTCATGCCCATGGAGGAAATATATACTTTGGTCCCAGCCAACCAAATGGTTGTATATTTTCTTTTAGTTTGCCTGCCAAAATCATCAGCCAAGAAAACATTGAGAAATAATATGCAAAATAATCAAACAAAACATGTTTATTCACCACCCATGGTGCATGTTGTAGACGATGATGAAGCGGTTTTGGATTCAGTCGGTATGTTGTTAGATAGCATAGGGCTGACAAACACTTGTTATAAAGATGCCAAAGTATTCTTAGACGCATATAGTGAAGCAGAGTTTGATAAACAAAATGGCTGTATTTTATTAGATATTCGAATGCCTTTTATAAGCGGTATAGAATGTCAACATAGGCTTGAAGAAATGGGCTGTCGCATGCCGATCATCTTTGTGACTGGTCATGGAGATGTTCCGACCGCGGTTGAAGCGATGAAAAGTGGCGCGGTGGAGTTTATTCAAAAGCCCTTTAGAGAGCAGGTACTCATAGATTCGATTCAAAAAGCATTACAAGCCAATCTGAAAGACCAAAAACAACTTGAAATAATTAAAACAACTCAGGCTAAGTTGGCATCACTCACATCCCGTGAAACTCAGATTCTTGAAGCTGTGGTTTCAGGGAAAGCCAATAAAGTCATTGCCATTGATCTTCACCTTAGTCAAAGAACAATAGAAATACATCGTGCTCATGTGATGGAAAAAATGGGGGTGAAATCTCTTGCCGAGCTAGTAAAAGTTGTGATTGATGCCTCCCCTACTGATTAATGTAACTAAATTTACGTATATATGCCTATTGCTGCATGGCACATTGCCACTGATAATTAATTGTATGAATAGTTTGTCCAGTAAACATTTCTAAAAATGTTTACTGGTTCATTAATGGTGTCCAATATTAAAGCTCTAGAAAAACCGATTGTTTACATAGTAGACGGTGACCATAAATTACTGGACTCACTTTCGAAACTGTTGTGTCTACACGATGTAATAGTGGAGGAGTTTGAATCTGCAGAAGATTTTCTTAATACAAAATTAAGGACCAGAGCCGCCTGCCTAATAGTTGAAGTAAATTTACCCAACATGGACGGTATTGAGTTACTAGAACATATTAATAGCTTAGGCCTTAGGTTACCCACAATAGTTTTATCATCCAGCAGTGATGTTTCCGAAGCGGTTCGCGCAATGCAAGCTGATGCTATTGATTTTATTGAAAAACCTTTTTTAGTAAATACTCTGATTGAAAAAGTATTACATGTCATAGAACAGGCTTGATCGCCTTTTAAATACGATCCTGCCGTATAATAATCTCTTATATCTTCCCTCATTTATATTAGGCATTTTGATCTACATCAATATGCTCTAGTCATTACCGCAGCAAACTAAGGTTCTAATAAATCCATCACCAACAACAGGACAGTAATAAATAATGGAATTTAAAGATTATTACCAAATTTTGGGAGTGGATGAAAATGCAGATCTAAAAGAAATTAAAAAAGCCTATCGTAAACTCGCGCTAAAATTTCACCCAGATATGAATGCTGAGGCGGGTGCAGAAGAAAAATTAAAACAAGTCGCAGAAGCATATGAGGTATTAAAAGATGATATTAAACGAGCTGAATATAATGATATAAAACGTTATGGTTTAGGGGCAAATCAAGGTTTTGAAGCACCACCAGGTTGGCAACCTTCTGGAGAATTTGCATCTGGAAATTCAAGTTCATCTGCTGATTTTTCTGACTTTTTTAATTCACTTTTTTCAGGTGGAAAATCAGGCTATAAAGATTCAGGACAACAAGAGCCAGATTTTTTTAAAGGTTCGGATCTTGATATGGAAGTGCCAATATTTCTAGAAGAAAGTGTAGCTGGAGTAACAAAAACACTCGAGTATCTGGTACCCGTTTTTGATGGTAGACACATACAGCAAATCAAAAAGTCCATTAAAGTGAAAATACCACAGGGTATTGCAGACGGCGAAAGAATGAGAGTGAAAGGTCAAGGAGCACCCAGTCAAGTTATCCCTGATAAAAAAGCCACTAACAGCGGTACTATTGATGATCAAAAAGCACTAGATGGAGACCTGTTTTTGCATATTCATCTTGTTCCTCATCCATTGTTTGACATTCAAGGCATTAATCTTTTGTTAACTGTGCCGCTTTTTCCCTGGGAAGCTGTACTTGGAACAAAAATGGAAGTTCCAACCCTTAATGGGAAAATAATATTGAACATTCCCCCAAACAGTCGTTCAGGCAATAAGCTACGAGTGAAAGGCAAAGGACTTAAAATTAAAAATTCACAAGGTGATTTACTGGCAACGATTAAAATAGATATCCCTCCTTCAACAACCAGCGAAACACAAAAATTATGGGAACAATTAGCAGAAGTAGAGCAATATAATCCCCGCAAGGATTGGAGTAATGAATCATGACCGACATCACAATACACATGCCTTTGAACGATTTATGTCGCAGCACAGGCATAAGCCAAGAAGTGATAGTTGAAGTGGTTGAATATGGCATCGCCACCCCCTTAACAGGTGATACGTTTTCCGAATGGGTGTTTGATTTAGAAAGTACGCACTGGATCAAGAAAGCCATCAAACTCAATCAACAATTACAAATTGACTGGGTAGCAACGGCTATGGTCATAGAATTGATGAGAAAAAAACAGCAATTGGAAATAGAAAACAATCAACTAAAAGTCATGTTAAGTCGGTTACTTTAAATTATCTAAAAAGTATTGAAATAATCTTTGTTGCTTTAATTGCACAAGTAATTATTCTTCAGAATAAGCACTTCCCATCAAAAAGAAACAACCACTTTTATATACATAGTGCTTATCAAACATTCACATAGGCTGTAAAAATAACAAATTAATTATTGATCAAGGTCAAATCTATAACAGGCCTATTCATCATAATGTGAATTCAATAATAGTGAGTTTACAGATGAAAAACCGCAATAACACATCTTATAATGGCTCAGTAATATCCGTCAGAGGCAGTGTGGTGGATGTGAAATTTGCCGAGAATTTACCGCACATACGCGGGATCCTCTATGCTCAGGATAAAAAGGTTGTTCTAGAGGTGATGGCACAACTCAGCGCAGATAAAATTCGCGCTATAGCACTTACCCCAACTCAAGGACTGGCGCGAGGCATGATTGTCGAAGCTTCAGGAAGGCCACTTGCTGCGCCAGTAGGCAAAAATATACTGTCACGCATGTTTAATGTGTTTGGAAAACCAATCGATGGTTTGCCAATGCCTAAAGATGTGAGCTGGCAAAACGTGCATCAACCTCCTCCCCCATTGATTGAGCGGTCAACAAGCTCTGAAATTTTTACTACTGGCATAAAAATAGTCGACGTATTAGCACCGATTGAACGAGGTGGTAAAGCGGGGTTATTTGGCGGTGCTGGTGTAGGTAAAACTGTACTGCTAACAGAAATGATCCATAACATGATTGGTCATCATAAAGGTGTCAGTATATTTTGTGGCATTGGCGAACGCTGCAGAGAAGGTGAAGAGTTATACCGTGAGATGGCACAAGCAGGTGTATTAGAAAATATGGTGATGTTGTTCGGGCAAATGAATGAGCCACCTGGTAGCAGATTCAGAATTGGTCATTGTGCGCTGACTATGGCCGAATACTTTCGTGATATAGAACATCGTGATGTATTACTTTTAATCGACAATATTTTTAGGTTTATTCAGGCCGGTTCTGAGGTGTCAGGATTGATGGGACAAATGCCTTCCAGAATGGGCTACCAACCAACATTGGGTACAGAGCTATCCACACTTGAAGAACGAATAGCGAATACAAAAAATGGGGCGATCACTTCTATCCAAGCTGTTTATGTACCCGCTGACGATTTCACTGATCCTGCAGCAGTACACACCTTCTCTCACTTATCAGCGTCACTAGTGTTATCTCGAAAACGCGCCAGTGAAGGGCTTTACCCTGCAGTCGACCCACTCCAGTCCAACTCAAAAATGACCACAGCAAAAATAGTAGGTGGGCGGCATTTTGCTCTTGCCCATGAAATCAGACAGTTGTTTGCACAGTATGATGAGTTGAAAGATATTATTGCGATGTTAGGACTCGAACAGTTATCCATTGCTGACAGAGATATAGTCAAACGAGCTAGGCGTTTGGAGCGATTCTTCACTCAGCCCTTTTTTACTACAGCCCAATTTAGCACAGCTCAAGGAAAGTTCGTTAGCTTAGAACAATCTTTGGATGGATGTGAACGAATTTTGAGAGGAGAGTTTAATCACTATTCAGAACAGTCTTTATACATGATTGGTTCGATTAATGAGGTCAAAATAATTGAAGATAAACCAGACAATCACAAAAAAAATGAAAAAGATCAATTGGTCAGCACTGGTGTCCAATAAATGATGCTCAAAATACTGCTACCTAATAAAGTGTTTGCTAAACATAACAATGTGTTGCGGATAATCGTAGATACTCTTGAAGGTTCATACGGAATTCTTCCAAATAGACGTGATTGCACCGCGGCTTTAACACCAGGAATACTCACCTACCAAATTGAAATAGGAAAAGATGTTTATATCGCTATCGATCAGGGAATATTTGTCAAAAAAGGTAATGAGGTTTTTGTTTCTGTTCGACAGGCCATACAAGGCATTGGACTTAGCCAACTGAGAGACGCAGTAAAAAAAGAGTTTTTGACTTTGGATCAAAAACAACAAGAAATACGTTTTGCCATGGATAAATTAGAAAGTAATTTTTTGCAGCGTTTAACTGAATTTTCTAAAGCTAGAAGATAAATATGAAGTCTAATAAGCAGAATATAGATGTTAAAAAAGCTACTAGCCCGAAGTTAACATTAACTGAGCAAATTGACAGTAAAGCTAAACGCAAACTTAAAGCTCAACGACGCACCGGCACAAGTGCTTGGTTTGGATTAGGAATGATGGGGTTAATTGGCTGGTCGATTACCTTACCAACAATATTAGGTGCCGCACTTGGTATATGGCTAGACAAACATTACAAAGTTCAACAATCGTGGACACTGGCACTGATTGTTGCCGGTCTGACATTGGGCTGTTTCACGGCATGGAATTGGCTAAGCAAAGAGCACAAAGCTATGCGTGAGGATAGTGACGAAGACAAAGAGAATAAAGATTGAAAAGAAGAGAGCAAAACAATGATTAATGCCTTAACAGAAATATTTCATTCGCCTTTAGAGTTATGCATCACCCTAATGTTTGGATTTGTACTCGGTTGCGTATTTTTCTTAAGTTTGTGGTGGGTTGTCGTTAAGGGACTGACATCTGAGCGACCGGTTTTATGGTTTGTAGGCGGTTTTTTTATCAGAATCAGCATCTGTTTACTTGGCTTCTATACAATTACAGATGGAAACTGGCAGTCTCTAGTTATTAGCCTTGTAGGATTTATTATTGCTAGACCGGCTACCAAATTATTGATTGAGCTGACCAGTCACGGCTACCCAACCAAAGCGAGGATTAAAGATGCAACTTAGTCCAGACGAAATTGTGTATTGGCAACTAGGGGCGCTCAAACTCAATGCCACAATATTATTTACTTGGTGTTTAATGCTGATTTTTTTCATCAGTGCAAAACTCCTTGAACGATCATTAACCCAAAGCGATAAGCGCACTCGCTTGCAAAATGCTCTGGAAATTATCGTTCTGGGTATTGAGAAGCAAATATCCAGTGTTGGTCTACCCTACCCTAGACAATATATAGGTTTTCTGGGAACACTTTTTTTATTTATCGCACTGGCTAACCTCTTGACTATTTTTCCAGGTTACGAGCCGCCAACCGGTTCACTTTCTACGACTTTTTCGTTAGCGTTATGTGTGTTTATTGCCGTGCCTTATTACGGTATTAAACAGCGTGGTTTGAAGGACTACCTCGCGTCATATACCAAACCTACGATCATTATGCTGCCGTTTAACATTATTGGTGAAATTTCCAGAACCTTTGCATTAGCAGTAAGGCTGTTCGGCAATATAATGAGTGGCACCATGATCATCGGAATAATGTTGGTTATAGCGCCATTTGTTTTTCCCGTCGTAATGACAGCACTAGGCCTATTAACCGGCATGGTGCAAGCATATATATTTTTTATTCTGGCAAGCGTTTACATCGCGGCAGCAACGAGTGTTAGCGATACTCATATGCATAAAAACTCCCCATTAATTAAACCATCCAAGGAGAAATAAACATGGACAGCCTGACTATTATCGCCGTTGTGTCAATCATTACATCAGGTATCACCATTGGTTTTGGAGCTATCGGGCCGGCCTTTGCTGAAGGTAGAGCTGTGGCCAACGCTTTGACTGCATTGGCGCAACAACCGGATGCATCTGCGACCATAACGCGGACCTTATTTGTTGGATTAGCAATGATTGAATCGACAGCGATTTATTGTTTTGTAGTGACCATGATCCTGTTATTTAGCAATCCATTTTGGAATTATTTCATTGCACAAAGTGGTAACTAAACATGCAGATTGATTGGTTCACAGTTGGCGCACAAACTCTCAATTTCTTGATATTAGTTTGGTTATTGAAACGTTATCTTTATGAGCCTGTTTTAAAGGCCATCGATGCCAGAGAGAGTCAGGTTTCAAAAGTATTTAGCGACGCTGATACGCTCAAAACTGATGCAGAATTAGAACGTAACCTGTTTAAACAAAAGAATATTGAAATCGATACAAAATGCGATGAATTGTTAAATCAAGCAAAGACAGCTGCACGTGGCCAGAGTGAACAGATAGTATTTCAAGCTCATAAAAACGCAGATGAAATAAGTAAAAGCCGTCTTCTAGCATTAAATAAAGAACTGCAACATTATCAAGACGACATTACGATAAAAACGTTGCAAGAAATATATGAAATAGCACGCAAAGTACTTGCAGATCTTGCCGATGTTGATTTAGAACAAAAGATGTTGGAGTGTTTTTGTAAACATTTACAGAACATCAGTCCTGACGAAAAAACCAATTTTAATAAAACTATTGAAGCTGGCAATACTGGGCTGCTTTTAAGCAGTGCGTTTGAGCTAACAGCAGCGCAAATAAAAAATATAGACACTATATTGCAAAACTTAACAATCCAAAAAGTCACTACATCTA
>Ga0209712_10001737_pt1 | contig 18358 bp, 20 predicted proteins | sample ArcOceMetagenome_FD_187443 | JGI IMG/M metagenome (GOLD analysis project Ga0209712, IMG submission 187443) | Marine eukaryotic phytoplankton communities from Arctic Ocean - Arctic Ocean - Greenland ARC118M Metagenome (SPAdes) (version 2) | ecosystem: Environmental > Aquatic > Marine > Oceanic...
TCCAATTATTTCTTCTCCGTCCACGGCAGTCGTTCCAGCTACTTCGATAATGTTTCCAACTCGAACTGCTCTGGAGTAACCGACGATATCTTCCCATTTTGTATTGGATGAAATATTTATTCTATCCATGATTATTTTAGATTATATTTTTCATTAAAGTATTCCAATATTTGTTTCCAATTAATAAATTCTTCTGAACCAAAGTGTATTAATTTTCCTTCAAAATTTTCTTGCCCTTTGCCAAACTCATTATCATCAATTAAATAATCACCTTTATTAAGTCCTTTATTTGGAGAGATGATTAGTTTCTTGACCATTTCCAATCCAAAATTATCTTCTATCCATAATCTTTTCTCAATGTAACATAAGGGATTCTTGATTGAGGGTGCAGTAAGAATATAAATTGTAAAATATTCTACAGAATTTAAATATTTCACTACTTCTAGGCTATCCTTTATTGGTTCTAAATTTCTAAAAAATCCATATTGACTTTGTGGATATTTTATTTTTGGATTATCTAATAAAGCCTTTTGATATGCATTTGAGAAATCACATAAGACATCATCCATATCAACATAAATAATCTCTTTCATTTCTATCTTTTAAGCTCAATCATTTGGTAAAAACCAAAATATAATAATTAAAGAAAAACTCTTCTTTATACAAAATAGACTGTTCCAATTTACAACCTCGGTCAGTCATCATTTTTTGATATTCTGTCAAATCAAATTGATGTGGATGCAAAATATCACCAGGTAACAATCGAAAGGTGTTTTTGAAAACAGCGTAATTATGCGCGTCAATCGAAACGATCAACGTTCCTCCTTCCTCGGTGAAATCAACTAATTTATCAAAACATAAATCCAAGTCTGCCACGTGATTAATCGCATTGAGACAAAAAACTTTATCGTATTTTTCTTTGGGGGAAAACGTCTCCAGGGCTTCGCTAAAAAATCGAATATTCGGATATTGTTTTTTGGAAAAATGCGCTAACTTATCTTCATAATCATTGAGCAATGGATCCATTGCATCAGTTTGGTATTTTTCCAAAATCATAAAAATACCCGCTGGCCCACAACCTGCATCTAAGACTTTTTCTCCTTCAGAAAAAGTCAAATTCAGCTTGGACAAAAGTGTTTCCCAATACTTTTTTTTCCAAACTAGATAATCGGTCTTAGGCTTTTTTCTCAAATAGTTCTGCCACCACCGGATCTCTGCAGCCTGAGCTATTTTCCAACGTAAACTCATAATTTATTTTTATTAAAACAAAGGTATTGAATTTAATGTTTCTAGTTCAATCTTCTTTGTTTAGACTTTTCATTAATATTACATTAATAGTAACGGGACTTTCCAAGTCCTATAAACAAATACAGGACTTGGAAAGTCCCGCTACCAAAAAAATATTTATGTTATTTGCAGAAGGAACAAAAGTACGGTTTAAAAATACTGGTGATGAAGGTGTCATCATAGCTATTCTAGATGCCGAAATGGTTAATGTTGAGTTGGATAATGATGACATGGTCATTCCTGCTTTTATCGAAAATTTGGAACGTATTGAAGATATTCCAAAACCTAATCATAATCCGATCAAGGCTAAATTTGTTGAATCAAAAAAAGACCCAGAAGCACCAACGCCTCCACTTCAAGACCATGATTCGCAGTATCATATTTTAAAAAGTTTGGGTATCCAGTTAGCTTTTGACCCTCAAGTTCAGCCAGATGGAATCACTTCGAGCTATGACATTTTTTTGATAAATGATACTCGATATGATGCGCTTTTCACTTTTACCATTGACATTATTGGCGAAACACCGAATACGATCAATGGAAAAATTAGTAGCGTTTCTTATCATAAATTAGGGGAAATGAAATTTAGTCAACTCAATGAGTCGCCAATTGTTGAGATCGATATTTGGCAAGTGACTACTATCGGTACAGGCTATAAAATGTCAAAAAAATTAAAAATAAAACCAAAGCAATTTTTTAAAAATGTAAAGACTGCACCTTTGTTGAATCGACAAGTTCATTGGTATCAATTATTTGAAAATTTTGACAAAGAAAAAAAACCACGAGGCGAAGATTTAAAAAGTTACACGCAAAGAAATGCTAAAAAACCTAAAAAAACATCTTCCGATTATCGCAGAGTGAGCGGAAGTGATCCGATGGAATTAGCGCATTTTGAAAATGAAATAGATCTCCACATTGAAAATTTGGTGAGTGATAATAAGAAGAGAAATAATGCGGAAATTTTAAGAATTCAACTTACGCAGTTTAATCAGTTTTTAGACAAAGCGATTCGATTGGGTGTAAATAGTGCTTTTGTGATTCATGGTGTTGGAAAGGGAAAATTGAAAAATGAAATCGCTACTCAATTGATCAATCATCCTGAAGTGAAAACTTTTAAAAATGAATATCATCCAAAATATGGATTTGGGGCGACGGAGATTATTTTTTAAAATCGAATGGCAAGGACTTTTGGTACTGCCGTATGCACACAAATGAGTACTAATTTTTTGACGACTATGTTGTGTTTTCTAATTGCATCTGACAAGTCAGATATGTACGAAATTCCACGAAAGTCAAAATAGTTAGGCTTTTGTGAAATTTCGCCAATTTCGACTTGTTGAAATTATTTCGTGAAATTCGTGGATTTCGTGAAAATTCGTGGTAAAAGATCGCTACCCATTTGTGCCCGTGCGAGCTAATCGCCCTTCTACCTAAGGAACGCGAACTAAATAGATTCAGAATTTAAGAATTAAAAAAAAAATGACCAACTTGAATTTTACAAGTTGGTCATTTTTAGTTTATCCAATTTAGATATTTATTTATTTCACTTCTGGAAGATCAGGCCTTTGGCACTCTTCATCTGCTGTTTTTCCACAAACAGTACAATCGCCAATTTTGTTTTTCAACATTGGATTATTCGTTGCGCAAGTTCCTCTAAATTCATTCCCCGTCACGATGTGACGAATGTTGATGAGGGCAAAACAAATTCCGAATGTTACAAAAACGATGCTCAAAATATATAGGAATTCCATGTTGTAATATTTTAAAAATGATTTAATTTTAAACCTCTCGCAAAGGTAATAGTTTTAAAATAAAAACAATGATTTTATTCTTTTGTTCATTGATCATCGAAGCTTAACTTTGCGCCTCAATTTAGAGCTTCTTAGAGCTTGTAGGGAAATTTTGTTTTGACGAAAAATGTCCCTTTTGTGATGATAAGTAACTGATCACAATAAAGTATAGTTTTATGATGATCAATTACTTACTTCTTTTAAAAAATAGTCAAATAGCGCAGACTATATTCCTATATTTTTCGCATTGCATCATCAAAAAACGAACTATTTTTCACTCAAAACTAAATCTCCCAACAAACTATTAAAATAAATTCATCATGGAAAAAAAACTAAAAGCCTTTGAACGTTTACTCATCATCATGGACGAACTCCGCGAACAATGCCCGTGGGATCGAAAACAAACTTTCCAATCTTTGCGAAATTTGACCATCGAAGAAACTTATGAATTGGCTGATGCTATTCTAGTGGAAGACCTCGATGAGATTAAAGAAGAATTGGGTGACCTCATGTTGCACCTGGTTTTTTATGCAAAAATTGCGGAGGAGAAAAAGGCGTTTGACATTGCGGATGCGATGAATGCAGTCTGTGATAAATTGATTCATCGGCATCCTCATATCTATGGTGATGTAAAAGTGAATGGCGAAGAAGATGTGATGAAAAATTGGGAAAGACTCAAATTAGCAGAGGGAAAAAAATCAGTTTTGCAAGGTGTTCCAAAATCTTTGCCTGCAATGGTCAAGGCTTATCGGATGCAAGAAAAAACTGCGCAAGTTGGTTTTGAATGGGAAAATGCTGGACAGGTTTGGGAAAAAGTGGAAGAGGAAATGGCTGAAATGAAAGAGACACTAGATCTAGATTTATCGCAAGAAAGAAAAGAGGAAGAATTTGGTGATGTGATTTTTTCACTCATCAATTATGCTCGATTTAAAGGAATTGATCCGGAGACTGCGTTGGAAAGAATTAATTTGAAATTCAAAACTCGCTTTGAATATATTGAGGCAAATGCGGATAGGGATTTGGAGGAGATGAGTTTGGAGGAGATGGATAAATTGTGGAATGAGGCGAAAACCCCCAAACCCTAAAGGGGAGTTGTGGCTTTCCTTTCAATTGAAAAACTTCCTTTCATTAAAAAATGATTTTATTCCAATCTAAGATTGCTATGGTCAAAGTTGGATTTGACAAAAGTTGTATCTGAATTCACTTTGGTAATTCCACTATGTCCAAATTCATTTTTTGTCCCAAACCATTTATTACCTTCAGAGTCTATCACAAGTGAATTCACCTCATCAGCATACAACCCACCTTCGACATCATAACTGGTGATATTTGTTCCATCTATAACCAAAACGCCTCTTCCTGTTGCCAACCATTTCCGACCATCAACATCAACTGCAATTTGATTAATTCGATTGGAAATCAATCCATCTACTGTGCTCAATTTAGTGTAAGTTCCAGTAGGCAAATCCCATTCGAGTAATCCTCCAGAAGTAGCAATCCAAAGTGTACTTCCTTCTTTTTCAATATCCAAAACTTCTTTATTATAAGTGAAAGTTTTCCAATCTTGAGCGGTAAGATTTATTAGAAAGAAGCAACATGGAACGATCAGGAGGTTTTTCATAATTTTGGATTCTAGTTATTTTGCCAATGGGATTTTTTGATTCTCTTATTAACTTGAAAATTAAGTTTCATATTTAATCCTACACTCCATAATTTCACATTTCCATTCCCAATTCCAGCCAATGGAATTTGTATAAATGGCTCAATTTGCACCGAAATCTTAGGTCTTAAATAATGCTGATATCCGATGGAAAACTCTCCAATTGCAAACCAATGTTTATTTTCATTTTCGCCTCCCCAATAGTTTATTTGACCAGGGATTTCTTCATCATAAGAATACCAATAATGTTCCTCCAACATAAAAAATGAAGACAATCCTACTCTAGAATAAAATCCATTTTCACTATTATCATATTGAAAAAAGCTAATACTTACGGGCACTTCAAGAATATCGCAAACTGCATCAACGGTACTCGGAGATACTCCATAAAGCCATGCTCCATTTTCGGGATTGTAATCATCTCCTGTTGCGCCATATTTTTTTCGAATAAAATTGGCACCCATACTTGCGCTGTATTTTTTGAAAAAACGATACTCAACTTGCGCTCCGAATTTCCAATTAGGTTTGGAGAAATTATTGCGATTCGTTGCTGAAGATTCTCCTCCTAAAGTAAGCCCTAGAAGTAATATATTTTCATTTATAGTCCCTACTAGTACCGGTATCAACACGTGCTTAAATTCATTTGTATCCCTTCCTACTAAATTCATTTCAACTTCAATGCTATTTTCTCTTATAGCTAAAATCTCTAGCATAGGGATTGGTGACAATGAATCTTTTCGTAACAGTACATTTACTGAATCTTTTCCCTCCACCTTTGAATTATTATTTTCCAATAAAAACCCTTCCTGAATCATATTCGTTTTTTCCAAAACAGTATCAGATAAAATAGTACTTCCAATTCCATTTTTTCGAAATCCAACATCATCAAGAGTCAGACTTGGATCTTCTTTTTGTTTTTTGTAAATGTATTGTTGGGACTTTTTATTTAAAGTAGAGTTTGATTCAATTTTATTTAAAAAAGAATTTGAATTATCTGCTAAATCTGAATTACTTGATTTCGAATTTGATTGATCATTTTTATTTAAATCCCTTGGTTGTGAAAGTTGAGTTTCAGAATTTCGAGTTTGATTTAACTCTCGATTTACACCAACCTCTTTTTTATCCAAATCTAAATTCACATCAACAACTTCCATTTCATTTTTTCCAAAAAAGGAAATCGAACCAATCAAAATCAAAGCACCAATTCCACCAACCCACCACCACAAAAAACGATGTCGGTCGTCTTTGTCCAATAACTTTTTCATCTCTTGCCAAGATGCTTCATTATAGCCAAACGGATATTGCTCAGGCTCTTGCTGAAACAGTTTATCCAAATCTTGTAGTGACTCTTCTGACATTTTAATTAAATATTTTTTCGAAGAAAAATCTCCGCTTATCTGCGTCTCCGCGTTCAAATTATTCAAAAATTCAGCTTTACTGAATAATTACATCTTCCCCTAAATCAGCTCTATGTCTTAAAGTCGAATTTTTGCTAAAACTAAGTCTTGTAATTTTGCTCGAGCTCTTGTCAAATTTGACTTTGAAGTCGAAACGGTGATCCCTAATTTCTCCGCAATCTCCCGATGTTTAAATCCGTCAATTACGTACATATTAAATACTGTTCGATATGCCAATGAAAGCGATTGCACCATAGTCATCAATTCTTGGTAACCAATTCGGCTAAGCGCATCTTCTCTAGTTGAGATATTTTTTGCTTCGTCCATGCTAACTTCCATTTTAAATTTCTTCAGTTTTTTAAGTTGATTAATAGCGGTGTTAACTAATATTTTTCGAAACCAAGGCTTAAATGGTTTTTCCAAATCGTATTTTTTTACATTTTTAAAAACCTTGAAAAATCCATCATTTACTACTGAAATTGCCTCTGCTTCATTATTTACATACCGCATACAAATACTCATCCCGTAAGGATAAAATAACCGATAAAGGTCATTTTGACTACTGCGATTGCGTTGGCAACATCCTTGGATTATTTGCTGAAATTTAGTTTCGTTACTGAGCGACATGAATAGATTTTGTTCTTTATGTATAGACTAATACCACTAAAGTAAAGAAAAGGCTGCGAAGAGATAGAAAAATAGGAAATATACTCTTTGAAATATCCAATATCGAACGCTTCGCTAAACAAGTAAAAAATCAATGAACTCAAGTGTTTCCAGCTTAGGAATCCGAACTAAATAGATTCAGCATTTTCACTACTTCTTTTATCCTTATTTTCCCCTTTGAAATCAATCATTTATCCAGATAAACTCATGCTTTCAAAGCAAAAACTAAGAACAAAATAAGCGACCGAAAATTCTGAATCTATTTAGTTCGCATTCCTTAATTAGACTGACAGTTCAAACTAAATTTATCAGCGAATCTATTTTCCCAATTTTAAAGAAATTTACTTACCTTTGCAGCCGCTATAACTGATCCTTGAGATCACTATTGGTAAACCTTTTAAATTTTAAAAAAATGGCTGAATATCTCAGTAAAGAAAAAATGGAAGAAATCTTCCAAGAGTATGGTGGAGGAGCAAAAAACACAGGTTCTACAGAAGGACAAGTGGCTTTGTTTACTTTCCGAATTGCAGAATTGTCAAAGCACCTGCACACTAATCGAAAAGACCACTCATGTAAACGTACCTTACTTACTTTGGTAGGTAAAAGACGACGATTACTTCGGTACTTATCGAAAAAAGATATCGTTGGATACAGAGCTTTAATTGAAAAGTTAGGTATTCGTAACTTAAAGTTTTAATCGTAAAGCAAAGCTTTTCACTTTTGAAAAGCTTTGCTTTCTTTTTTTATGGTCAAATACGGAAAAACGTTTCGAATTTGACCGAGCGAAAAAAAAAGCGACAATCAGAGATAGGGATAATTTTTATTTTGAATTTTCAGTAGCTTGTTAAACATCGAAAACTACTTTTAATAAATAAAAAAGCTACTACTTTGCCTCCAAAAGATTTTTTCCAAAATCTTCCAGAAGGAACCCATCTATTTTTTTTTCGTTAATCGACGGATTTGAAGATTTCACTTTTCAGTTTTTTACTAAAGTTTCATGTGTTTGTTTTTTCCAAAAAAATAACAAATCATACCTTTTATAGACTGGCAACGTGTTACTTTTATACATTAATTTTATTTCACATATTAAACTTAGCAATCCTTAGGAAATAACTTCCTCTAACGATTTGCTTTTTAGCCGAGAACAGTTGGCAGTTTTTCAGTAGGCAGTAGGCAGTTTCCCACTAATGGAGAACTGCCTACTGAAAAACTGCTTACTGCCAACTGTTCCCGCCTAAAAACCAGATCGGGAAGTTATCAAATAAGAATTCCTAATTCACTTTATTAAACAATTAAAACATGGGTTTAAAAACTCCTATTTCAAAGTCATTCAATTTACCTGATGGCAGAGAAATTACAATCGAAACAGGTAAGTTGGCTTCTCTAGCTGATGGATCTGTAGTTGTTCGCATGGGTAACACGATGCTATTTTGTTCTGTGTGTTCTGCAAGTGAACCAAGAGAAGGACAACGATTCTTTCCGCTTTCTGTAGATTATCAAGAAAAATTTGCGTCAGCAGGTCGTGTACCGGGTAACTTCTTCCGAAGAGAAACTCGATTAAATGATTATGAGATTTTAATCTCTCGATTAGTCGATAGAGCGATTCGTCCTTTGTTTCCTGATGGATACATGCACGATACTCAAGTGATTATTAATTTGATCTCTGCTGACAAAGAAATCATGCCTGATACTTTAGCAGCATTGGCAGCATCTGCAGCACTTTCAGTTTCTAATATCAATTTTGCTGGACCTATCTCTGAGTGTAGAGTAGCTCGAATTGATGGCGAATTTGTAGTGAACCCTAATCGAACTGATTTGGAAAAAGCTGACTTGAACATTATCATCGCAGCAACTATGGACGATGTGATGATGGTAGAAGGTGAGGCAAAAGAATGTTTGGAAGCAGACTTAGTAGCAGCAATTAAAGTAGGACATGAAGTAATCAAAATTCAATGCCAAGCGCAATTGGATTTGGCTGAGATGGTTGGAGAGAAAGCTACCGTAAAAAGAGTTTTGCCAGAAGCAGAAGAAAATCCAGAATTGAAAGCTAAAATTCAAGCGACTGCAACAGAAGGTGTCTTGAAAATTGCTAGAGGACAATTGAGTAAAGGAGAGCGTGGAAAAGGTTTCTCAGCAAATAGAGATGTTGTGGAAGAGATATTGAAAGCAGAATATGGCGAAGAAGTATGGGCTGAACTTAGACCACTTTTCAAATCATATTTTCAAAAAATCCAGAAAGAAGTTATCCGAGAAATGGTGATGAGTGAAGGGACTCGATTGGATGGACGGAAATTTGACGAAGTTCGAAATATTTGGACGGAAGTTGATTACTTACCTTCTGCTCACGGTTCTGCGATCTTTACGCGTGGAGAAACTCAAGCATTAATGTCTTTAACTTTGGGAACAAAGAAAGATAGTTTGATGATTGATACGGCGTTGACGAATGGTTATGATAATTTTATTTTGCATTATAATTTCCCAGGATACTCAGTAGGTGAAACTAAACCGATGAGAGGCCCAGGACGACGAGAAGTTGGTCACGCAAATTTGGCTGCCCGATCTTTGAGACAAGTAATGCCAGCAGATTTACCTTACACCGTTCGATTAGTTTCTGATATTATGGAATCAAATGGTTCGTCTTCCATGGCGACAGTTTGTTCTGGATCATTAGCCTTGATGGATGCAGGGATCAAAATCAGCGCGCCTGTTTCAGGAATTGCGATGGGAATGATTTCTGATGGAACTCGTTTCTCTATTTTATCTGACATCTTAGGTGATGAAGATGCACTAGGAGATATGGATTTCAAAGTAACCGGAACAGAAAAAGGAATTACTGCTTGCCAGATGGACATCAAAATTGATGGACTTCCTTATGCTCAATTAGAAGGAGCATTGAATCAAGCAAGAGTTGGTCGATTACATATTTTAGGTGAGATGGCTAAGACGCTTTCTACTCCTAAAGAAGATTATAAAGATCACGCTCCACGAATCGTTGAAGTGATTATTGAGAAGAGTATGATCGGTGCTGTGATCGGACCTGGAGGAAGTATCATCCAAGAGATCCAAGCAGAAACTGGTACGGTAATCAATATCGAAGAAGCTGGAGACAAAGGTATAGTGAATGTTGCGAGTAACGATAAAGCATCAATTGATGCAGCATTAGCTCGGATCAAATCTATCACATTTATGCCAACAGTAGGTGACGAGTACGATGCAAAAGTTGTATCAGTTATGCCTTATGGTGTGTTCGTTGACTTCAATGGGAAAAGTGGTTTGTTGCACGTTTCTGAAATCGCACATGAAAGAATCGAGAATGTTACTGATGTCTTGAATGAAGGCGATGATGTAAGAGTGAAATTGGTAGAAATCGATGCGAGATCTGGAAAAATGAGATTATCTCGAAAAGCTTTATTGCCTAGACCTGAGCGAGGTGGCGGTGGTGACCGAAGAGATGATCGTGGTGGACGAGATGACCGTGGTGGAGATCGACGAGATGATAGAAGAAGAGACGACAGACGGAACTAATTCGTTTTAGTTTTTGAAAATATAAAACCTGCTTTGATTAAGTTCAAGGCAGGTTTTTTGTTTTTTAAAACAGATTCTAAAATCTATTTTCAGCAAAAAAAATAAAAAATAAAAAATAAAAAATAAAATTATATATTAGCATCATATAAACGTAACGACAAAAATGATTACTACTGTACGTAAAGCTGATATTAAAATACATTGTACGCTCTGATATAATTACTTACCGCAACTTTCGACTACTTCCTTATTTATTTTCAAGATTAGAGAACCTAAATTGGCACAAAAAAAACAGGAGCGAATAGCTGTCACTATCGCCCCTGCATTGATTTATCTATGGAAGTCTGATGACTACATTCATGCCTAAAGTGGTATGAGGTATTCGGTGTCATGTTTTTGAGAAAGACTACTCTTTGCTTCCTTTAGATCAAGTAGAAAACTTTATCAATAAAAATGGACACTTACCGAATACTCCTTCTGCTGAAGAAATTCAAAATGAAGGGCTAGAGCTAGGAAAAATTACGACTATTCAACAAGAGAAAATTGAAGAGTTGTTTTTGCATTTGATTGAGATGGAAAAACGGATTACTGAATTAGAGAAAGAGAATCAATCGTTAAAATCTCAAATTATTAAAAAATAAAACCTATTAAAATTAATTCTAATAAATTTATCTTTTTACTCTTTACGCTTATTTTTTTAACTGCATGTGGTAAAGATGATTCTGTTAATTGCGAATGTGAGAAATTGCCCAATGCTGATTTTACAATATCTCAAGGTCTAGGTTGGAATGAAGATAGAAGGTATTTTGAATCTGATACTTTTTTGGGTTCTGGAATAAAAATGGAGGCAATTAATTCTTTAACCTCCTATGGATGGATGATAGGACTAGATCCTTCAAGTTGGGATACTAAATTTGTTGAATTAGGTTTTAGTGGCAATTCTGGAGATGTAGAAGTAACGTTGATTGGAGAATGGACTCCTAATAATGATTGCTTCCCTAATGATAATGGAGTGGATACTGTTTCCAAAACATTTCACATCGTTTCAGATTGGCACTCATCACCAGTCTTTGGTGAATATCAAGGATATTCTGAATCTAAACCAGATGAATTATTTAATATTTTAATTGAGCATAGTGTAAGTTTTGCTTGGGTTAAGAATCTTCCAAATAGTTGCCATATAAATGATGATGAGTTAAGTATTTCTATAACTTATAAACATTTTATTATGCCAGATTATGTTGCTTACCCAATTTGCCCCTTACCAAAAGGTTTTGGGTCATTAGCTGATGATAATAAAACATTAACCATTGAATATGAAATATGGGATCCAGCTACTAGTACTAAAGTAAGTGATAAATTTATTGGAACAAAAATTTAAATATTATGAAAAATATATCTATAGTAATATTTTTCTTGTTGAATGTTTTACAGCAAGGAAAAGGACAACAAATCCATTGTAGTTATCCAACAAGTCTAACTAATTTTAATACTGAACTAGGTTCGACTATTAATGAGTTTGATTGGACTGATGAGTGGTATTCTAATTTCTATATTAATTTTAATGGAGGAGTGTTAAATATTACGTTTCAAATTGAATGCGATCTATATTATGAAGGACTATACCATAATAATGAATTTTACGGTAGATTAGAAGATGGAGAATTTAAGACAAAATTAGTCTTAGAAAATTAATTTAAGTATTTATTTTTCATTAAAATTAATTAATATGTTTAGATTAAAATTTCTAAAAATAGTTTCCCTCCTTTTCTTTATAATAGTATTATCCTCAAATTTAAACGCACAGAAAAGTTTAGGTATTGGATTATCATTAGACTATTCTCCATTGATAAAATATCAAGAAAGTATTTTCGCATTAAAGAAAGGGAATGGTTTCGGGTATTCTATATTTTCAAGTATTCGAAATCAAAATTTAATAAGTAAAATAAAGTTTTCAAGTTTCTTAATAAAGTCTGAAATAGGAAATTCAAATTTTACAGATCGCAGAAATATTATGACAATCTCATTAGGATATTTTTTGAAAAATAAAAAACTTCCAAAGTTTGAATTTCCAATTTCTATCTTAGTTGGGGCTGGGCCCAAAATTAGGAACATATTTAGCTCAACAACTGTAGGAATTGAATTAGGTGCGCACTATTTTATTTCAAATAAAGTATCTTCTTTTTTCGAAGTTTCGCATCTAGCAGATTGGTTCACCAAACCTAAAGAGTTGAGTATCAAAAATTTATTCATTTTATCACTTGGAATAAAATATAATTTAGCTGACCTTTAAAAAAGAACCTCCCCGCAAAACTAAATCTATGTAAAGTATAACTCTTTAGTATTCTTTTATATATCAAATAACAATATTACGATACCCTATAATTTTTACTTTATTTAGATTCTTCTCCCCCCTAAATGTTTTTCAATTAATTCAACATTTACATCAATTATTGCATCTGCTCGAAAATGAGAAGCTTCTTTTCTAAACTTTTCCATCACTTTAAATTTTGAATCAATCTCACTTCCTTGAATTTTAAGAAAGGCAATTTTCCGCTAAGTTTTTCCAACAATATTTTCCTCTTCAAAATACAAAGGAATCTTTTGCCAATTAGGAAGGTGATTTTCAAAACGAGTAGATCCATTTAGACCATGAGATAAATTTTGTGATATATATTTTTTTTAACCATGGTGATTATGTTGGACCATATACTTCTTGTGATCAAGGTCAAGGTTTTGCAGCAGCAGATAATAATGATTTTAACTCTTCAAAAGTAGGAAATGGAAATAACGAAGCTCAAAATAATTACAACTTTCAAATGAAAGCTTTTCCAAATCCAGCTACTTCTAAAGTGAACATTATTATTAAAAGTTCTGAGTACAACACTCAATTAGTTATCTCAGATATTAATGGAAAAACAGTTTGGCAACAAGAAATTGAAGCGGGTCAAACTTCATTAGATGTGGATATTTCTAACAACAAATATGGAGCAGGAATTTATTTCATTACTGCTTATAATAAAAACGGAATGGAAAGTCAAAGATTGATAATCAGAAAATAACCTTAACTGATTTTTTAGAAAAAATAAAAAAAACCACTTCGATTGATTTCGGAGTGGGTTTTTTGTTGGAAAAAATATAGCAGAAGTAATTCGTTTTTTTTAGCTTAGTAAAAAAAATCATGGGAGCATTCGATGATAGATATTATACCGTTGAAGAATATTTTTCCATTCTAGAAAAATCAAAAGAGAAGCTAGAGTATCACAATGGAAAAATTTATGCAATGGCAGGAGGTACTTCCAATCATAATGCTATTTCTGTCAATATGAGTACTCAACTTAAGATAGCCTTAAAAGGAAAAGGATGCCAAGTTTACAGCAGCGACCAACAAGTAATGATTGAATCTACCAACCGCTATGTTTATCCTGATGTATCAGTCGCTTGTGGAAATCGAGAGTTTGCAAATGAGAAAAAAACGAAATTATTAAATCCAATTTTAGTCGTAGAAGTCTTATCTGAAAGTACTGCGGTTTATGATAAAAATACTAAACTGCATTTGTACAGTAAGATTCCCTCGTTTCAAGAATACGTTTTAATCAATGCTGAAAAAGTAGAGGTTCATACTTATTTTAAAGAAGAAAAAGAGCTGTGGCGAATTTCTTTTGCATCTCGAATGGAAGATACGATACAATTACATTCACTTGGAATTAACATTTCAGTTGCTGAAATTTATGATGAAATAAGTGATTTGAAAAAAGAATTATAATTCAACCTTTTGGAGAACTAAAAAAAGGTTCCATAAAATAATTTTCTCACTCCTCCTCACATCCCAACAACTTAAACGCAAAATACTCCAACATTTTTTCCACCTCTTCAAAATTATCTCCTTCCACTTTTACATCTGTCAATTTTGGTAAATGCTGCGCAAAATAAATATGGTTATTCGCCATCTCAAAAAGGTTACTTGCCAAGGCGTTAGGATATTGAAAACCTGAATTGACCTCCGAAATTACCTTAGCTACCTTACTTGATAAACTTTTATAATTCAGAAAAAAGCCATCTGTATTATCTTTATCTACCGCTTTGGTATGATACGCTTTGGTGCCTTCCGCGATGATGAGTCGATGAAGTACACTTTCATTCACATATTCTATGGATGGGTTATCTTTCGATGCAAAAACTATAGTCTTAATAATAATCTTGAGCTTCCGCTGTGGCGATTCGATATTTAAAGTATTGATGTCAATCAAATAACTCACCCACTCCCAATACCACGACACCAAATAGATCAACAACATGTGCTTGTTTTCAAAATATCGATAAACGGAAGCCTCCGTAGATTCCATTTGAAGTGCAAGTTTTTTAAAATTAAAACTCTCAAATCCAATCTCATCAATAAGCAAGATACTATGCTTGATAATCCGCTGACCAAGAGATGACTCTTGTGGGTCTCTTAAATATAATTTTTCATTGAGACTTATTTTAATTCCGATTGCCATGATAATTAAACTTTTTTTCATAAAAGTACAAACTATTTGAACAAGTTGAGCAACTTTTTGTTAAGGTTAGATAATTATAGATGATAGCATTACTATTATTTCCAAAAGTTTTATATATTTGCAGCGAAGGATGACAATCACATTTGATTTTTCATCTTTCTTATCAATCAATTTTTTATAATCTAAAATCAGAACCTAGAAAATCAGTTATACTGACGCAGTATGACCTTTATTTTTTATGTCTGATTTCAAAAATAAATGAATTATGAGTCCTTTTAAAAATGACGGATTTTTTCAAAATTTAAAGTATGACCTTCCTGCTTCATTAATTGTATTTCTAGTAGCAGTTCCTTTATGTTTAGGAATTGCCTTAGCGTCAGGTGCTCCTTTATTTTCTGGAATCATTGCAGGAATTGTGGGAGGAATTGTCGCAGGTGTATTTAGTGGATCTCAACTTGGAGTTAGTGGTCCTGCCGCAGGATTAGCGGTAATTGTTTTGACCGCTATTCAAGAGTTAGGTACTTTTGAAATTTTCTTAATGGCTGTTGTGATTGGAGGTGTTTTCCAATTGCTTTTAGGATATGCCAAAGCAGGAATTATTGGATATTATTTCCCCTCATCTGTCATTAAAGGAATGCTTTCAGGTATTGGAATCATTATATTTTTAAAGCAAATCCCACATGCAGTTGGTTACGATAAAGATTACGAAGGTAGTTTAACTTTCAACCAACCTGACGGTCACAATACTTTTTCTGAGTTGTTCTACATGCTCGAAGCGATGAGTTTGGGAGCAATTATTATTTCTTCCATTTCCATTTTATTATTGGTTTTATGGGAGCAACCTTTTATGAAAAAAATCAAATTTTTCCAAATTGTTCAAGGGCCATTGGTAGTAGTTGGATTGGGAATAATATTGAATTTGGTTTTCCAAAATATAAATGACTTTGCACTGAACGCAAATCAAGTAGTAAGTATTCCTGTTGCAGATAGCATCGGGGGGTTTATTAATCAATTTACCTTACCTGACTTTGGTGCGATTAGCAACCCTGCTGTTTGGGTAACGGGATTGACCATTGCAGTTGTAGCAAGTTTGGAAACTTTATTATGCTTAGAAGCGACCGACAAATTAGATCCTTTCAAACGAGTAACTCCAGCCAACCGAGAATTAAAAGCTCAAGGAATTGCAAATATCGTTGCTGGATTAATTGGTGGATTACCGATTACACAAGTAATCGTAAGAAGTTCTACGAATATTCTATCTGGTGGTCGAACCAAAACATCAGCTATTCTCCACGGCTTTATTTTACTAGGGTCAGCGATGGCAATTCCAACTTTATTGAACTTAATTCCTTTGGCAAGTTTGGCAGCTATCTTATTTTTAGTAGGATATAAATTAGCGAAACCATCTTTATTTAAGCAAATGTACTCGCTTGGTCAACCTCACTTTATTCCATTTATGGTAACCATTCTAGGAATTGTATTTACTGACTTATTGATGGGAATCGGAATGGGATTAGCGGTAGCTATCTTCTACGTGTTGTGGAATAATTATAAGAAGCCATTTCTATTTGAAGACAAACACCTTAAAGATGGCGTCATTCGATTAGTGCTTGCTGAAGATGTTACGTTCATCAACAAAGCAAGTATCCAACGAACTTTAAGTCAAATTCCTGATGGAGCAAAAGTAATTATTGATGCGTCGAAATCTATCAATATTGATTTCGATGTGATTGAGATTATTGATGAATTTGAGGTGAATGCAAAACATAGAAAGATTGACTTGACGATAATTGAACGAAAGCGAAAAGGAGTCTCCAATCAAGTAACTGAAATAGAGCAAGCAATTATCAATAGGTTACTTCCTATTGATGGAAAAAATGTTTCGGTTTAACTGTTTTCTAAAATTCATTAATTAAAATCTTAAAAACAAGAATAAAAGGAGCAGCTAAGAATAGTAATTTATTATTGAACTGTTCCTAAGATTTTAAAAGCGTGCTTTAATATTTTAAACATGTTTTTAATTCTGAATATATTTTCGCCGCATCTCCGCTATTCAAACCTAGTGGATTTGCGGATTTTTTCACTTCCATAAAAATGAAAAAATGAATCTTAAATTTGACCATCTACCAAAAAATTCTTTAAACCCAAATCAATCATTTGCAAAAAAAATTCTTTACTTTTTAAAAAAATTGAAGAAAATCATTTTTACAAAAGTAGATCCAAAAGCGAAAAAATATATTTCTATAGATGCAATTGAATATCTGCAAATAGGCGTTCCCGATGAAACTGAAAAAAAATAATCCAATGCTAAATCATTTTATGCTTAAAAAAATAATACTTGCAATAATACTCATTTGGCCATCTAACTCCTTGCTTGCACAACAAGACAAAACTGGCAATTGGCTGATGTATTTTGGTACCAATCGAATTCATGACAATTGGAGTATTCACACCGAAGTCCAATATCGAAATCATGAACTTGCACCCAACACAGTTGAGCAACTTTTACTTCGAACTGGTTTGAATTATCATTTGTCTTCTTCCAGTATGTTGACTGCGGGTTATGCTTTTGTTCCTTCTTACGTATATGAAAGTGAACAATCAGAACCTGAGACTACCGAGCATCGAATTTTCCAACAACTCATCATGACGAATAAAATTGGTCGAATTAAATTTGAACATCGCTATCGAATTGAGCAAAGATGGGTGAATGATGATTATCGAAATCGCTTGCGTTATCGGCTGATGGCTTTTATTCCAATCAACAAACCGGTCATCGAGGAAGGGACTTTTTTTGTAGGAATTTATGATGAAGTTTTTATGCATACAAAAAGTACTTTCTTTGATCGCAACCGATTATATGTTTCGCTAGGTTATCAAATAAAAAAATCACTACAGGTTCAGTTAGGGTATTTGAATCAGCGAGTGAATCCTTTTGGAAAACATCATCTGCAATTGGGCGTGGTGTTTAATACTGATTTTAGAAAAGCTAAAAACTAGGAAACTTGATTTCCAGAGTATTCGCTCAACGGTATCTAGCTAAATGAAGTGTTTATTAAATCGACCTTTATACGTTTGGATCAACCCTATTTGAATAGTTGGTCATCCTTAAGTTTTTTTCTTCCATTCCGATCTCAGGCTCAAACTCCCATATTCCCTAAAGTTAGATTATTCACCTTTTCAGGTTTACATAAATTCAAACTTGGGAAGTTACAAAAGAAAAAAGAGGGGAATCCAACTTTCTAATCTTTCATAAAAAAGCTGAATATCGATAAAATGCGATATTCAGCTTTTAGTTTAAAAATTCAATCCTATTTCCCTAAAACGAATATCTCACACTCTCCCTCAAAAAGAACGATACCCCAGCATAAAATGAATTTCCTCCAACTATCCATTCTATTTTTATCCAAAAAAAAAAAGCCAAACTATCGAATATAAAATCGATGCTCAGCTTTTAATTTATATTTCAAGGTATAATTTTGTAAGAGAATCTGTTGAAAAGGATTATTGATAGCTTTATATCTGTCTCTTAAA
>Ga0209712_10001738_pt1 | contig 18354 bp, 15 predicted proteins | sample ArcOceMetagenome_FD_187443 | JGI IMG/M metagenome (GOLD analysis project Ga0209712, IMG submission 187443) | Marine eukaryotic phytoplankton communities from Arctic Ocean - Arctic Ocean - Greenland ARC118M Metagenome (SPAdes) (version 2) | ecosystem: Environmental > Aquatic > Marine > Oceanic...
GATTAAGATGGAAGCTACTTTTAAAAGTAGCTTCCATCTGTTTTATTAGGTTTATAAACATCAGCATCAGTTAGTTATAAATTATAAATAAATGATAATTAATTGCCAAATTGGTAATTTTTAGTAGGAATTAATGTAAATCGTTGATAAGTTTTTTATTCTAAATGATTGTTTTTCAATATCTAGTTTGTATTTTTGGAAGCATTTATTTGAAATGTTTGTATAGAACTGCTTTATTCATATAATCCTAACGCTGTGAACTATGGAAGAAAAAATCGTTGAATTGTTGCAAGGAAAAAAAGTAGCAGAGGCAATAGAATTATATGTTCATGAATATGGAGTGACTTGGTCGGAAGCTAAGTCTATAATTGATACCTATAAATCTGAACTTTCGTTATTAATTCCGAATCATAGAAGCGACACGGCTTTTCCATTAGAAGAAGTAAATATGTTATCTCAGCAAATATATTGTGGCGATATAGATGGAACGCTCGAGTATTTGCAGGATAAGTATGGAATTGAGGAACCGGAAGCAAAACTAGTATTGGGAGGAATCGAGGAAGGAAATATTTACTTGCCTTCTTACGATGAAATGAATACGGAGGAAATCATTCAATTGCTTAAAAATCATCAAAAAATAACGGCTATTACTCGTTATCGAGAATTATATGATGTCAATATTAGAATGGCAAGAAAGGCAGTTGAGAAAATTGAAACGATAATTACGCTTTAGAAATAGTAATAAAGCGAATTACATATTAGGACGAAAAGTGAGCTTCTCTTTTATTAAGAGAAGCTTTTTTTATGTCGCAGAATCTTTCCAATTTTGATAATAATTAGATTTTTCGATTATTGATAACTAAATACTTAACTTTATTGTTTCAAGTAGTATTGAATTGATAAAAGAACTAATTTCCATAAGGGAATTCAAAATAATAAAAATGGCTATCGAAACTGTAGATATTCAGAAGAATTTAGAAAATACGATTAAGGAAGTAGTTCGCATTTTTGCATCGTATTTAGAAAGTAATGGATTGAGAAAAACGCCGGAACGCTTTGCAATTTTGGAAGAAATCTACAAACGCTCGGATCATTTTGATGCGGAAGCACTGTATATTCATATGAAAACGCAGAATTATCGAGTGAGCCGTGCGACGGTTTATAATACTTTAGAATTATTAGTATCGTGTGATTTGGTGGTCAAACATCAGTTTGGAAAAAATCTTGCACAATATGAAAAGTCTTATGGCTACAAACAACATGATCACTTGATTTGTATTGATTGTGGAAAAGTCTTAGAGTTTTGTGATCCAAGAATTCAACAAATTAAAAATATGGTTGGTGGTTTGTTAGACTTTGAAATTACACATCACTCCTTGAACCTTTATGGCTTATGTCAATTGACAGTGAACGGTTGTGAGCGTAAGGAGAAAAAATAGATGGTAGTAATTAGTTTGTAGTATCGCACCACATTTAATTTAATAGTTAATGCGACACGATTAACTATTAAGCTCATAATTAACTATAATTCAGCAAATTAAGCTATTACAAAATGGAATATACATTAGAAGTACAGGATAATTTTCAAGTATTGACGGTTGATAATTTGACTTATGAATATGAAAATCAAAAGGTTTTAGATCAATTATTAGAAACATTTGAAGTTGGAAATAGCAACTTAGTTATTAATCTTTCCAACATAAAATATATGAATAGTATGGGGCTTCGCTTCGTACTTGCTTTATTAACGAAGACGAGAAATAAAGGTGGCGATACGGTCTTGATTGAAGCTTCGGAGCAAGTGAATAAATTATTGATAATGACGAAACTCCAAAGTATTTTTCATGTTTTTGAAAATATAGAAGCAGTCATTACTTCAGGAGTTTTTGAAGAGAAAGGTATTTTTGAAGAAGATGTCATCTAAGATTCTAATTTAGAAATATTTTGAGGTAGAGAATGAATAATTTCTTTGCGAATATTGTGTTTGAAAGTTAAAACCAGAAAACTAATTTATACAAAAATACACACATTTGTGTGTATTTATTTTAGTGTGTCAACTTCTGCCATGAATTCATTTGCCATTAGAAAAAATGCAAAAAGATAATCTAAATCTGTTTTTGTGGTTTTGGTTAAGCCAGATTTATAATAGGCTACAAATTCTTTGTCCTCAACGTCTAATAATTTATTTCCCGAACTTGGTAATTGAATAATTCCAATTAAACCTCTGGGCGATAAAATTTCGACGTAATTCGTATAAGCGTTTGCTAATAATTGATAAGATTCTGTTTCTGAAACGGTCCATTCTAAAGTGTAAACCCAGCTTGTATTTTCGTTTGGATAAAACTCTAGGACAGAATTGTTTTTGCGAGATTTAATCTCAAGTTTTGCACTTTTGATGTAACGCACTTTGGTTTCATAATCCGTGGCTTCTTCGTAAGTGCTAATGATTTTTAATCGTGTTTTTTGTTTTTTATCCTTTAGTATAAATTCCTTTCTAAACCTCAAAATATCTACAAAGTCTTGTACTCGAATCGTTCCATTACGAGAAATTGGATAAGATTTCACCTTGAAAAATGGCAATATTTCCAATGTATCCTTTATTAATAATTCTTTTGAAAATGCCCGTTTGTTTTGAACGAAAATGGTGGTTTCTGCTCGATTCATAAAACCATTATAAACCACAATCGTTGGTTTCAAGAAGGTATCTTGTAACCCATCAGGTTCCTCCAAAAATGTCTTTTTTAATAATTTAGTATAGAAATTTTTAAAATCTGATTTGTCGATGACGGCTTCATTATACAAAACGCCTTCTTCGTATCTTAAATTAAAATTTGCTCTTTTCTTATTCAGAAAAAGGGTATCTCCATTTTCATTCTCAATGCGAACTTTAGCGTAAACGACATAAGTTTTGAAACCTTTGGCAGAAGTGTGCATGCCGGCACTGCTCGTAATAGCAATAAAATAATCGTGTTTGTTTCGGTCGATATTATTTAAATTATCTCGGAAAGGAGGTGTGAAACTATACTCAATTTCCCGCAGTTGATGCGTTTTAATATCATCAACCAGCAATTTTTCTTTTATTAATTCTAATCCAATATTAAGAACATCAGTCGTTAAATCTTCATTTTCAAAAAAGTTAGGAAACTCTTGTGTATCATTAACAATGAACCGAAAATCTGTTAGTAAAGCGGACTTTTGAGCCATCATAAAATTGGTAATCATCATTGATAAAATAAAAAGTAGTTTCCGTTTCATAATTTTATAATTCTATATACTGCTGTTCAAATTTCACTTACGACCGTACGTCTTGTTTCCTTAAATTATTTAGACTTTGGATGAAACTAATAAAAAAAATAGGAGTCACAAATTTGTACGAATTATAAAGATTTTAAATTATTGAATGTTAGTATTTTAAACATTATTATAAAATAAATAATTAATGGAATGAGTGATAATTCGTAGCGGAAAGATTCTGTCTAAAGTCTAAAAGTTATTAATACACTTATGCCATAATTTGTTGATTTATTATCTACTTTTTTATATTTAAAGGGCTTAAGTACCCTAATATAATTAGTCAACTATCAAAACGTGCTCTTTTTTCGTTCTACTTTTCTAAAAAGAAAATATTTGTACAGCTCGGATATGCTTCTATTTTTTGCATCGTAGAATAAGAAAATAACATTGCTTTAATAAGCGGTCTAATTATGATGGATTACTTATAATGAACTTTTTGATGATGATTTTTCATTCTCGGATCCAATAAATTTCGTACTTTTCGAAAAACTTCAACTAAATGTTATGAAGGAACGACTAAATACGATTTTAAAAAATATTCCGGAATTGACTCGCTACCTAATCGCCGCAGTTACGATTTTCATAATTAGTTTGCTTTTTCCAAATCATCAACAGTTTAATTACTCTTTTGATGTTGGTCAACAGTGGAAAGCACGCGATTTGTATGCACCCTTTGATTTTGCGGTCTTAAAGCAGCAAAAAGAAATCAATGAACAATTGGATTCTTTGAAGGAAACCTTAGTGCCTTGTTATGAAAAAAGGGAACAGATTCCAACGGAACAAATAAAAATACTGACCGATCGATTTAACGAAAAGTTAGAAACCGTATCGAAAGATAATTTGTATCAGGACGTTACGACAAACGCACAGGAATATCTGAATACCTGTAAAGCGATTTTGATCGAGACATATGATATTGGAATTATTGAAACGTATGTAGACTTTGGTGCGAAAACGCTGACTGGCGAAATATTGGTTTCGGAAGGTAATAAAATGGTCAGGCATTCTTTTGATGAATTTAAATTGTTGAAAGCGGCAGAAGTTAATTTTACTAATAAATTGATGCGTAGCGGATTGAAAGATGCGGATTTCTTTTTGTCAATAGTGCAAAAAAAACCGAACTTGATTATTCCCAATATTATTTTCAATGATACGTTGACAAATAAATTCCACGAATCGACCTTGCAAAATTTCACACGAGGACGAGGAATGATTAAGGAAGGCGAACGAATTATTTCTCGCCGAGAAGTCATTAATGAAAGAAGCTATCAAAAGTTATTATCATTACAAGATGCTTACGATAAAAAACAATTAGAGGATACTGGAATTATATGGATTCGAGGTGGTTATTTTATCTTGTGTTCAGTAGTCATTTTATTATTTATTTTCTTCTTAAAACATCATGCTTCTGGTATTCATAGTGGTTATAAACAGCTGATGTTTATGGTAATGTGGATTTTAGTTTTTGCCTATTTGGTATATTGGATAGAAGTGACCGATTTAGTGAGTCTCTACGTTGTTCCGTTTTGTATTGTTCCTATTGTGATTAAAAATTTCTATGATGATATTATCGCATTATTTACACATATTTGTGTGGTTTTAGTGGTGAGTTTATTGTCCTCATTGGGGTTTGAGTTTTTATTTACACAAATTTTAGTTGGTGTCGTCGTCATTATTGCTAATGTGAAAACACGATATTGGTCAAAGTTTTTCTTTTCGATTATTTATATCTTTCTGACATACCTTGTTTTGTTTTTAGGGTTATCAATGGTTCATCAAGGTACTTGGAATATTGACAGTCCGGAAACAATTGGTTGGTTATTCGGGAATGTCTTTTTGACGCTTTTATCTTATCCTTTAGTTCCGCTTTTGGAACGTTTATTTGGTTTTACATCAGATATTACATTGGATGAGTTATCAAACTTAGATCAGCCATTATTGAAAGAATTGTCGATGAAAACGCCTGGGACATTACAACATTCCTTACAAGTCGGACATTTGTCAGAAGCGGCAGCGACAGAAATTGGAGCGAATGCTTTATTGGTAAAAGTCGCCGCATTATATCATGACATTGGAAAGGTAAATAATCCTCAATTTTTCATTGAAAATCAGCAACGTCAAGGAAATCCGCATGATAAACTTTCGCCAGAGGAGAGTGCAAAAATGATTATTAGTCATATTACGGAAGGTATGAAAAAGGCAAAAAAAGGTGGTTTGCCGAAAGTCGTCATCGAGTTTATTGCGACACATCATGGAACGACTCGTGTGGAATATTTTTATAGAAAAGCACAAGAGGAAAATCCGGATGAGATAATTGATGAAAGTAAATTTCGTTATCCTGGTCCAAGCCCAACTTCAAAGGAACAGGTAATTATGATGTTGGCAGATTCTATTGAGGCCGCTTCTAAAAGTATTCAAACACCAACGGAGGAAATTTTGGATGACTTAGTGGAGAAGATTGTAGCAGGAAAAATTGCGAGCCAACAATTGATTCATGCGAATATTACTTTTGAGGAATTGGATAAAGTAAAAAAAGTATTTAAGCGAGTCTTAAAAAGCATCAATCATGCGAGAATTGCCTATCCAGATAATTGATTTGGATTTGGATTTGGAAAGATGAATAAATTTGCGGAGTATTGAGGCTGAATAAATACCTAAACAAAAGTTTTTCAAAAGTGAAACCTTAAAAATTTAGAAACCATTTTTTTTAAGTATAAAAAGTAGATTTTAACTTAAAAAAGTGCGTTTTTATTGAAATAAACTATTTATTCAAAAAAAGTTTAATATGGTGCTTTTTAGGAAATAATTGATAATCAATCGTTTATAAAAATGTTTTATAAAAAAGTATAAAATATTTACGAATTAAACTTAGATTAGAATTATCTTTGCACCGTTTTTTTTTACAAACTATAAAAGCATATTTATTATGTCAGATATTGCAAAGAAAGTTGAGGCTATTATTGTTGATAAACTTGGAGTTGAAGCTTCAGAAGTTACAGCAGCAGCAAGTTTCACAAATGATTTAGGAGCGGATTCATTGGATACAGTTGAATTAATCATGGAATTTGAAAGAGAATTCGATGTGTCTATTCCTGATGAGAAAGCAGAAGGTATTCAAACAGTAGGTGATGCAATCACTTATTTGGAAGAAAACACAAAATAGTTTTCTTTTGTATCAAGACCATACGTTAGTTTTAAATTATTAAATTGTACATTTTAGTAATAGTTCTGCTGTTATTAAGTATGAAATAATAATAACTAATGTGTGGTCTATTATTTTGACTGATAACGTTAATAAACTTCAATCTATGAAAAGAGTTGTTATTACCGGTTTAGGAGCAATCACACCGATTGGGAATACCCTTGAAGCATATTGGGAAGGTTTGAAAAATGGCGTGAGTGGTGCGAATGAAATTACGCATTTCGATTCTGCACTTTTCAAAACTAAATTTGCTTGTGAAGTAAAAGATTTCAAAGTTGAAGATTTTATTCATCGTCGAGAATCACGTCGAATGGATAGATTCACTCATTTTGGGATGGTTGCTGCGGATGAGGCGATTCAAGATGCAGCTTTCGATATGGAAGCTCTAGACCTTAATCGTGTTGGAGTTATTTTCGGAGTTGGAATGGGCGGATTAAGAACGTTAGAGGAAGAGGTGGAGAATTTTGAAGCCGGTGACGGTAGTCCTCGTTATAGTCCTTTTCTGATTCCTAAAATGATTTCAGATATTGTTCCTGGATACATTTCTATTAAGTATGGTTTCAAAGGTGTGAATTACGCTACTGTTTCGGCTTGTGCGTCCTCTTCTCACGCTTTATCTGTATCTTATGATCAAATCTGTTTAGGTCGTGCAGACGTAATGGTTTCTGGTGGTGCAGAAGCGACGATTACAAAAACAGGAATGGGCGGATTTAATTCCATGAAGGCTCTTTCTACTCGAAATGATGATTATACAACAGCTTCTCGTCCCTTTGATTTGAACCGTGATGGTTTTGTGATGGGCGAAGGTGGAGCTTCTATTATTTTAGAAGAATACGAACATGCAAAGGCTCGTGGTGCGAAAATCTATGCTGAAATCGTAGGTAGTGGTGCGACTGCTGATGCTTACCATATCACAGCTCCTCACCCAGAAGGTGAAGGTGCGGCAAGAGTTATGTTGATTGCGTTGGAAGATGCTGGTATTCAGCCTTCGGATATTGATTATATCAATGTTCATGGAACTTCTACTCCTTTGGGTGATGTGGCAGAATTAAAAGGAATCAAGAAAGCTTTTGGTGAAGCGGCCTATGATTTGAATATTAGTTCTACGAAGTCAATGACTGGTCACTTATTAGGTGCTGCTGGTGCGGTGGAAGCGATTGCTGCAATTATGGCAGTAAAAAATAATATCGTCCCTCCAACTATCAATCATGAGACGTCGGATCCTGCAATTGATGAACGCCTAAACTTAACGCTTAATAAAGCTCAAGAACGTACTGTTCGTTATGCTTTGAGTAATACATTCGGTTTTGGTGGTCATAATTCTTCTGTGATTTTTAAGAAATACGAAGGTTAGATTCTAATGATGAATTTCATCGTTTTGTGGTAATCGTTTTTACATAACCCATTTGCTATGAAATTGTATAGATTCTAATGCGATTAATAAATATAAAAATATAGAAGGGTTTTGTGCTTATTGCATGAAGCCCTTTTTTTTATTAAATCTGATGCCTACCATAATTTAAGAAGTTTTAATTGAAAATTATTCTAAAGTTTTAATGTTTAATATAAAATCCTTCAAGACCAGTATCAAGAATCAAGGTGAAACGCTTTAAGTTTACACAATTTGTAATAATGAGTGAAATTCAAAAATGAGGTTGTGTTAAAAAGAAACAATCTCATTTTTTGTTTTTACCTTTGGGAACGAAATTTTATTCATTGTTACGGTTGTTTGGTTGTTAATTATTGGGAAAGCCTAATAATATTATACTTTTAAACGATTAGAGTTGAAGCAGTCCAACAATCTTAACATTCATAACAATCATTATTATATTTTGGGATTAATAAGAGTAATTAGAAAATTTTACAATTATTACGTTTCTCCTGATAAGGCATTAGTAAAGCGATTAACTGTATTGGTTGGGTTTATTCCTGCAAATGTTAATGTATTTAATTTATCATTTTCACATAAATCATCCAGCAGTCCTGAGCTTTACGCAATTCAAAATAATGAACGACTAGAATATCTCGGGGACGCTATTTTAGGAACAATTGTAGCAGAATACTTGTTCCGAAAATATCCAAACCGAGATGAAGGGTTTTTAACCAAAATGCGATCAAAGATTGTCAACCGTAAGGTGATGAATCAAATTGGCGATAGCATGGGATTAGACCTTTTTATTGTTCATAATAATAATAGTCGCCTAAGCCGTTCGATGCTTGGGAACGCTTTAGAAGCCTTAATAGGAGCAGTTTACTTAGACGTTGGTTACAAAAAAACCCAACGGTTCGTGTTTAAAAAGATACTTAAAGCTCATTTAGATATTGAAGCTTTAGAAACTTACGATGACAATTACAAGAGTCAGCTTTTGGAATGGTGTCAGAAGAACAGAAAGGAAGTTACTTACAATGTGTTAGACAAGTTTAAAATGGATAATCGAGACCGATTCAAGGTCGCTGTACTAATTGATGGAAATAAAAGAGCGGATGCGGAAGACTTTAGTAAGAAAGCTGCAGAGCAAAAAGCATCTCATAAAGCATTACTCAAAATTGGCGTCTTAGAAAGAGAAGATTAAAAAGCGAATACGGAATTATAAGTTATTTTGAAGAGATAGTTTATAATTTCTAATTCAATTCTCGAGTTCTCGGAATGAGCAATTCATTTTTTATAAAAAAGGTCGTTCCATTCGTTTGGAGCGACCTTTTTTGGTTTAAAATATTCAAAATAGAGGACTTAAAATTCAGATTATCAATAATTTAAAAAAAAACAAAAATGTCAACTTTTAGTAAAAATGGGAAAGTCGGACTCTTAATTTGTTATTATTATTAAGTATTTTTAAAAAGTATAGAATATTATTAGCTAAATCAGAATCAAACTAAAAAAAATTTTGTTTTAGATAAAAAAGACTCAAATTATGAATTTGCAAAAAAAATAAAGGTTTTATTATGAATTTGCAAAAAAAATCATATTCTGTAAATGAATTACTAATAAAATTGGCTGTATAATAATTCTATTGCATCTTTACATTACAACGAGTTTCGGAGAATTGAAACTCCATCGTCGTGGCATAGCATTTTTTTAGTATAAAATATGGTTAAATCCGTTTTCCTCATTGGAAAACGGATTTTTTTATTTGCAGCAAAATCTAAAAAAATAGTCTTGCTCATTTTTTAATGATTCAAAGTAATTTATGCTTTCACTTTTGACCTTTTTCTAAATCGTCTGAAAGCAAAGAATCCAAATCCAAATAAAATTAAGAAAGGCCAAAGGTGTATAATACCAATAATAAACGATAATAAATTACTCCAACCGCTGTAGAAACTATCTGCTAATCGATTCCTGAAACGGTTACCTTGATAAGGAACTTCTTTATAGAATGAAATATTTAAAGTAGAAAACGAAACTTGATTCTTGAGAAATCTCAAACGCCCTTCTACTAATTCAATTTCTCCACGAACTTCTCCTAATTGACGTTCGATTTCTAACATTTCAGTTACGGTTTTTGCCTTTTGTAAAATCGCCAAATAACGACTTTCCATTTCTTTTTTCGTCTTAATTCCTGCTTCTACATCCAGATATTCCGCGGTCACATCTTGTGTCTGAATCTCTCTATAATCAAATTCATTCACACCCTTTCCAATAGCTTCTACGAATTTATCAAAATCCTTAGATGGAATACGAATCATTATTTCATGTCGTAATTCACCATGATTCTTATGATTTTCATCGGATGAAACGTAAGCATTATAATGTTCGGTAACCTTTAAAATATTTTTATAGGTTTTATCCAAATCAGCAGTATGAAAACCGATTCGACCATTTTTAATTAATTTTCTATTAAAGGTTTGAGGTTCACCTTCTTCGTTCATTCCATCTTCCGGAGCGGTTTCTTTAGATTGAAGTTGATTTTGATTTTGCTCTTCGGCATATTGTTCATCATACGCTGCATCTGTATACGATTGAGGTTCGTAGCTGTTTTCCGCGGTTTGTTCTGCTTGTTGACAGCTTATTAGAATCAAGAAACTTAAACTATAAAAAAACATTTTCATGGTTTTCATTGATTTTGGTTTGGTTAAAAATAATGTATTAACAGAATTAAAGTCGAATGAAAGAACGGAAAATCACTAAATAGAATTGACCAAAACGCATTAAGCCCGATTTCTATAGTAGAAATCGGGCTTAAAATATTATAAAAACAGAGCTTGTCAGTTTATTTTAATATCCAAAATGATATTGAAAATACAACGACTATCTAAGATTCAGCTCCGTATTTCTCCTCAACATATACAGCTTTCAAAACCTCAGCGCGACGCTCGATTGATGGTTTTGTGAAATGCTTGCGACGACGCAATTCTTTCATTTGACCTGAACGTCTGAATTTGTTCTTGTACTGCTTTAAAACTCTGTCGATTGATTCGTTGTCTTTGATGTTGATAATTAACATGAAAACCTTCGTTTATTTGTATAAAAAAAAATATTTTTCAAAATCGAGTGCAAAGCTAATTGATTTTTTTAATTATTATAAAATTTATAATTGATTTTTCTTATTTCTTTAAACCTGTGAGGTGTCTGCCTCTAAATATGGGTGATTGATGTTTAAATGAATTTGATTTTAAATCAATCTTTTTTATCAATAGTTAAAGTTCAAAATTTCATCTTCTATGAAGTATTTGATACCTGCCAATTTGCACAATAGGCGAGTGCTGTCTTTTTGTATTGCAACAAAATGATTATTATTTCATAATCTTCTTGGTAATTTTTGAGCAGTCATTTCTTATAATAACGATCAGGTAAATTCCTATTTCTAAACTACTCGTACTCATTTTATAATTGATTGTTTAGGATTATCTATGGCATTACATGTTTCAGTTGCCAATTGTCAGGATGGAAAAAAGGAAGAGAATTATTATGGCAATTGGAATCAATTAAAAGGCTTAAAGTTATTGCAGCAAATGGAACTTACAAAGGTCAATTTGTAAACAATGCGGATTTGTATGATTGAACAGTCGGAATTATTCAAAAACGACCAACCCAAAAAGGTTTTGTTCCTCAACCGGCGTTTTATATGAGCTTAATGATTCATCTTTCAAGTGAAACATTGAAAATTCTAAGTTTCGCATCGTTTCAAGTTTGTACGTTTAGTTAGATTTACGGGTATCTTTGATTTTTGAGAAACCACCTTTTACCAGTTCCATTAGTTTACCGATTATTCTCCAACTCTTGGACGAAAGTCATTTCTTTTTTATTTACTTTAACAACTTTATGCCGCGTTTTTTAATAACTCATATAGAATTTTCTAAACCGAGAATTGCTGTCAAAATATAACTTGATGCTACATTTCGTTATTTTGTCGTTTATCGTCTGATAGTTTTCTTAAGTCGGAAAAATAATTAATTAAAAATGATAATATTTATCATTGTAATGCAAAAGGGAAAGTAATGTTTTTATTGAAATTTCTTTTGTAAGGACATTAGTAGCTGTATATCAAAGAATAATTAATTCATATAAATATGCAGTTATGCTTAAATTAAAACCATACGTAATTACTCAAGAAAGTGTTCCGGTTAGTCTTAACTGTGAGAACGCTAACTACATCGTTTACTCTCAACTGACGAATCTCGATAATCACCCGAAAAAAAGTCAAGGCATTGGTATAAAATATGTTTTATCTGGAAGAGAACAATGTCATTTGAATGGAAAAATGTTAAATATTTCTCCACGTCAATTTGTATTGATGAATCCTGAAAGTGAAGTCGGTTATCGAATTCAATCTCAAGAAATTGTAAAAAGTGTTTATTTGCATTTGAATACTCACATGGTAGATGATGTTTATCGAACATTGACGACTTCTCACCAAGAACTTTTGGATAAGCCAAATGGGAATCAATGTCAGTCTTTTCAATGCTTTGAGCGAATTTATGATGCAAATAAAAGTAATCTTGGATTATATGTGCTTCAGGTAAGTAGCTTAATTGATAAATATCCAAACTATACCTTTTCTGAAAATTTATATTATCAATTGGCGGAAAATATGATTGTGAATCAGAGTGAGGAGTTTAAACTGATGAATGCGATTAACGCTAAAAAGGCCTCTACTCGGGAAGAATTATATCGTCGATTATTGATTGCCAAGGATTATATCGAATCTAATTTTGATAAAAAAACGGAAATAGAATCGATTGCTCGGATTGCTAATATTTCAACTTTCCACTTTTTTAGAACATTTAAGCAAGTTTTCCAAGTCTCTCCACATCAGTATATCTTAAATTTACGACTAAAAAAAGCGACTCAATTGCTCAAAAAGCGTCAAGATACGATTACGGAAATTGCTTATCAAGTCGGTTTTTCCGATATTCATGCGTTTAGTAAAGCGTTTAAGAAAACCTATCGGATTGCTCCGTCCCAGTTTCGATGAATCAAATAATTATTTGACGCTTAAACATTGAAAATTAGAATAAAAAATAATTTGTAATTTATAGTTTATAATTCATGATGTCGGTATCTTTGCGAGCATTATTTGGAAGAAAAAAAGTCTGAAACTATGTTTACAGGAATTATAGAAGCGTTAGGGGAAATTGAAAAAGTGGAGCAAGAAGGTACGAATTATCATTTTACGATTGGAACTGATATTTCAAAGGAATTGAAAATTGACCAAAGTGTTTCGCATAATGGCGTTTGTTTAACGGTTGTGAAGTGTGATAAAAAGACGCATACCGTTACGGCGATTAAGGAAACGTTGGATAGAACGAGTTTGGGAAGTTGGAAAGTGGGAAAGAAGGTGAACTTAGAGCGTGCAATGAGAGCAGATGCTCGGTTAGACGGTCATTTTGTGCAAGGTCATGTGGACACGATTGGAAAATGTGTGGAGATTTTGGATGAAGATGGCAGTTGGTATTTTAAGTTTGAATATCAACCGACGGAGGAACATCTTTTAGTTGATAAAGGTTCGGTTTGTATTAATGGGGTGAGTTTGACGGTTGTAAACCCTACGGAACCGTATTTTTCAGTAGCTATTATTCCTTATACATATGAAAATACAATTTTCCATCAATTGAAAGTTGGTGATATTGTGAATTTGGAGTTTGATGTGATCGGAAAGTATATTGCGAAATATGTGAGATTATATATGAAATAGACAATAAATAATTTTCAGTTGGTCGTCCGTAGACCACCAACTGAAAATTATTTATTTTAGTTGTAACTGTTTATTAGAGTATGATTCTAAATTTTTCTTTACTAATGGTTTAAAATTCGCTTTGCCATAATCTGAATAAAATTTGATATTTCTCAAGAAGTTTAAACTCATCTCTCGCCATTCTTCATCGCTGAAATGCCTGTCTTCGGAAACGATTAATTCTTCTCGATAAGCTTGATTAGTTTGGTCAAAATCATATGCTGAACCAAAAGCGACATCTATATCTTTGAGCAACGCCGCCAAATCATTTTCGGGAATTTCACCTATTTTAGTTGCCGCTATACAAGTGCTCGCGGCTTCAATAAAATTGATATAATTCGGTCGAAGTGCATTTTGTATTATTTCGATGCTTTTAGCTTCGTGTTCTGTTCGAGTATAAAGATAACCGATATCGTGAAACCATGCTGAAAGTAAAAGTAGTTCCGTATTTTTATTCGGTAACTGAAGCGATTTTGCTGCCGTTTTTATACCTTCTATGACGCTTAATGTGTGATTGTAATTATGATAAAATAATCCTGCTGTATTTGAATTCAGAAAGAGATTACTTACATAATTTTCTGCTTTTCCTAATAAAGTTACATTTTCCATGGTTATTCCTAATTTGGTTGTTTTAGACGGAAAATTACAATTTTTATGAGAAATAAAATGAATATTAGAAATATTATTTCGTTTTAATTGTACTTCGTATTCATAAAATCATATTTGCATTTTACTAAAATAATAATTAATAAGTTATTTATTTTAGAAATAGTTAAATGTAGTGTTTCTTTGTTATGAAAATGAAAATTGAGAAAATGGATAAAAATGGATATAAAAGATAAATATGAATCGGTGATTGGTTTGGAAGTTCATATTCAATTGAATACGAAGAGTAAGGCCTTTTGTGCGGATAATGCAACTTTTGGAGGTAAACCAAATGCACATACGAGTCCGATTTCTTTGGCTCATCCGGGTACGTTACCTCGAATTAATAAGCGATTAATGGAAAGTGCGGTGAAGTTAGGTTTAGCTTTAGGTTGCGAAATTAATAAGGTAAACTTCTTTGACCGTAAGAATTACTTTTATGCAGATTTGCCGAAAGGTTATCAGATCACGCAGGATAGTGAACCGATTTGTCTTGGCGGAAGTGTAAAAGTTGAAATGGAAAATAGACAAAGAACGGTTCGTTTACATCATATTCATTTGGAGGAAGATGCCGGAAAATCTATACATGATTTGGATGAGCATTTTACGTTGATTGATTTAAATCGTGCAGGTGTACCGTTACTGGAAATAGTATCTGAACCTGATTTACGTTCTGCAGACGAAACGGCGGTTTTTATTAATGAATTGAGAAAATTAGTTCGTTACTTAGATATTTCTGATGGAAATATGGAAGAGGGTTCGATGCGTTTTGATTGTAATATTTCCATACGATTAAAAGGGGAAACGGCTTACGGAAATCGATGTGAAGTTAAGAATGTAAATTCAATTCGAAATGCAAAACGAGCGATTAATCATGAGATTCAACGTCAAATAAAAAAGGTCGAAAAAGGAGAAATTATCGTACAAGAAACTCGTGGCTTTTATGCGGATAAAGGAACAACTTATTCACTTCGGTCAAAGGAAGATGCGCCGGATTATCGTTATTTTCCTGAGCCAGATTTGCCACCAATTATTTTGTCTGATGATTATATTTTGAAGGTTCAGAAAAGTATGCCGACATTGCCGAATGTATTGAAAAAACAGCTGATGGAACGGTATCAATTGTCAAATTATGATGCTTCCGTCTTGACAGAAGAACGAGCAATGGCAGATTACTATTTGGCTGTCATTGAATATACAAATAATTATAAATCGGCTGCTAATTGGTTGATTAATAGCATAAAGGGTTATTTGAATGATAATAATTTATCATTCGATAAATTGGAATTAAAATCAAAATCTATTGCAGATTTGATTGCTTTAATTGATGATGGAAAGGTAAATATATTGACAGCAAAACAACAATTATTACCTGCAATGTTAAAAAGTCCAAGTAAATCTCCGGCTGAATTAGCAAAAAAATTAAACCTGATTCAAGATTCAAGTGATGATTTTATTGATAAAATATTAGATGACGTAATTGCGAAGTATCCAGATAAATTTGAAGCATTGAAGAAAGGAAAAAAGAAATTAATGGGTTTATTTATGGGAGAAGTAATGAAGGAAGCGAAGGGAAAAGCAAATCCAAAAATGGTGACCGATTTGATTATGAAAAAATTAAAATCGTAAATTTTTATAAAAAATGAATCCAATAAAACGCAGAGATTTATATTAAATTTGACTTTAGATTTGCTAAATTTAGCTACTGTTTTGAGGCTGGAAAGCTTGATGTCAATCTTATATGCTTGATATCAAGCAACGCTGAAAAATGCCAATTTTTTAATTTTTTAAACGAGTTATTTTATCACTTTAGAAGAATAGCCAAAACTGATTGTAAAAGAGGAATATTCACGGAAAAATTATTGGTGTATAACTAATAATTAACGGATGAATTATTTATAATTTGTGTAAATGTTTAGCATTTTTTTAGGCGACGAGTTACAGATTTTATCGAACTAACGGAACCGTTTTAGCGAAACGATTCAATGACGGTAGAAAAATCTCGAAATTGCGATAAAACTCGCAACTTGCAACTCGTAACTTATTTAAAATTCCTTACCTTTGCGGCTTATTTTTCATAAGCTAATTAAAGTTTGAATCTATCGAAAAAACCTATGAGATTTTTAAAATCTTATAGGTTTGAAAAAGTTCGTAGATTCAAACTTGTAGAACTTTCAAAAAATGTCTAAAAAGATTCAATCTGCTTTAATTTCTGTCTATTACAAAGATGGCTTAGAGCCAATCGTTGAAGAATTAAAGAAACAAGGTGTTACAATTTACTCTACTGGAGGAACACAAAAATTCATTGAGAATTTAGGCGCAGAAGTAATTCCTGTGGAAAGTATTACAGGATTTCCATCTATTTTGGATGGTCGTGTAAAAACGTTACATCCTGGTGTTTTTGGTGGAATTTTAGCTCGTCGGGAGGACGATCATTTAAATCAGTTGAAAGCATATAACTTACCTGAAATCGATTTAGTAATCGTGGATTTATATCCTTTTGAGGAAACGCTTGCGAATACAACGGATGAATCTTCTATCATTGAAAAAATTGATATTGGAGGAATTTCATTGATTCGTGCAGCAGCTAAAAACTTCAATGATGTGGCAGTTGTTGCTTCCCGTGATGATTATGGATTTTTATTAAATATGCTTCAAGAGAAAGACGGCGCAACAGATAAATCTGATCGTAAAGCATTGGCTCGTAAAGCATTCAATGTTTCTTCGCATTACGATGTTGCGATTTTTAATTATTTCTCAAAAGATGTAGAGGAGGATGCGAAATTCAAACAAAGTATTCAATCTTCAGAAGCATTGCGTTATGGCGAAAATCCGCATCAATCGGCTCGTTTCTATGGCAATTTGGAGGAAATGTTTGATAAACTTTGTGGAAAAGCATTGTCTTATAATAATCTAGTTGATGTTGATGCAGCGGTTGGAATCATGAATGAATTTAAGGATGACGCACCGACTTTCGTTGTATTGAAACATACAAATGCTTGTGGCGTTGCAACTCGTCCAACGGTTTTGGAAGCATGGAATGATGCGTTGGCAGGTGATCCAGTTTCTGCTTTTGGTGGAATATTGATTTGTAATTCAGAAATTGATGCAGCCACAGCTAAAGAAATTCATAAGTTGTTTTTCGAGGTTTTAATCGCACCAAGTTTCACAGAAGAAGCTTATGCAATATTGACACACAAACGCAAAAAGCGGGTGTTGATGAATATTAAAAATTGGTCAATTCAGTCTAAAACGTTCAAAACGTTATTAAACGGTGTGATTGAGCAAGATGCGGATTCAACAATGGAAGGTAAAGCAGATTTTAGAGTTGCCACTGAAAAAGCTCCAACGGCACAAGAAATCAAAGATTTAGAGTTTGCCAATAAATGTTGTAAACACTTAAAATCTAATACGATTGTTTTGGCAAAAAATGGTCAGCTATTAGGAATGGGTTGTGGTCAAACATCTCGTGTAGATGCGTTGCGTCAAGCGATTACAAAAGCAGAAGCATTCGGTTTTGATTTAGAAGGTTCCGCAATGGCTTCAGATGCATTTTTTCCATTCGATGATTGTGTAACGATTGCAGCAGAGGCAGGAATCAAAACGGTTACACAGCCGGGAGGTTCTATTAAAGACCAAGATTCTATCAATGCTTGTAATAAACTTGGATTGAGTATGGTGATGACAGGCGTTCGTCATTTCAGACATTAAGAAAAATACAAGAAGTCCGCCTTATCGGTAGATAGGCTATATCTTCGTAGAAATATATTACCAAACAGGATTGTTCTTCATAGAGCAATCCTGTTTTTTATTTTAGATAAATTCTAATATGGCGAAATCACTATTATAACTTTTTAAGACATATAAGCCATATAAACTCATCGGATCCTTACAATTCACTTCGGGAATGTTTTATGTATTTTACGCAGATAAAATCAAACCTTATGTGAATTTGTGTGGCTTAATTATCCTTTTTAAATCTTAATAAATTTATATAGTATATTAATACTTGTAACCTACTATTACAATATTAGAGTGAAT
>Ga0209712_10001741_pt1 | contig 18320 bp, 11 predicted proteins | sample ArcOceMetagenome_FD_187443 | JGI IMG/M metagenome (GOLD analysis project Ga0209712, IMG submission 187443) | Marine eukaryotic phytoplankton communities from Arctic Ocean - Arctic Ocean - Greenland ARC118M Metagenome (SPAdes) (version 2) | ecosystem: Environmental > Aquatic > Marine > Oceanic...
TAAATATCATTATTTCTATTACAATGACAATAATGATAATTGTACTTGCTTTAAGTCATATTGTTATTACCGCGCCACTTGTTATTCTTTGTTACGGGATATGTACTTTCATTGGGGTTTTATTAGGACTGTTTGAAACTCGTTTACAAATGAAACCAGATAGCAATAGGATGATTAAAAGTCTTAAACAAGTTTGGGTTGCAGGGCGTTGGGCATTATATAGTGATGTGCTTTATTCTGGCAGACAACAAGCTCATGTGTTTATTACCGCAATATTTGCGGGCACTGCTGGTGTGGGTATGATTAATGCCGCAAAATTATTCTTAACGCCTGTTATGCTATTGACTCCTTCACTTAGTCAAATTTATATAGTTAGATTGGTGGCACTGAGACAGTCAGAACCTCTGAAATTACTTAAAAGAGGCGTCACTTTCTCTATTGCAAATGCAATTAGCGTGATCTTATACAGCGTGCTCCTGTTATTTATTTATGATTATATCGTAGCGTTTATTATTCCTGAAACATTTTCTACTCACGATATCGGTGAATTCGTAATCGCTTGGTCCTTTGTCGCTCTATTTACTGCTGTACGTTATGGGCTTGAGTCAACTCAAAAAGCGATGAAAAAATTCAAACTACTGGCTTTCATAAATACCCCTATTAGTTTAATTGCACTTGCTAGTGTTTACATATTGCTAATGTATTTCGGACCGGTTGGTGCCATATATGGGCTCGCATTAGCAGATTTTATATTTACGGTAATATTAGCCTCTTTGGTATGTAGTTCGGCAAAACAGCTTCGTACTTCTAATTTATCACGGGATGAAAAATGAAAAAAATATCTAGTAGGATATTTAGTAATCTAAATAATATTTTTAGAAAAAAACGTTTAGCAGCAAAAATGCTTCTAGTAAAAGAGTTTCCTGTCAGAGCCGGTTTCTGGCTTATCAAGCCTGAATTTAGTCGCAGAGTTACCATACATAAACTTCCCCCCCCACTTGATAAAGCAAAACAATGGGGAGGATGGAGAAATGGTCGGGTATTAAAGGTTTTGATGTCAGTAGCGGAATATCTGATATTTCCATGGTTTGTTTGGGTCAGAGGGGATAAACAAGGGAAGTTTTATGCTGACATTGTTTTAATTAATAGATTACGTGAACCTGTAGGCTTTGACTTAAATGACAAAAGGGTAATAAGAAAATTGTCAAATAATGAAATAGATACACTACTCATTAATGCCAGCAAAATTTCTGATATTTACTCATTAACTGAATTTGAGGTAGATCACGAATCTGGTTATGTTATCGAGAATATGATTGCTGGAACCGCTTTTTCATATTCATCATCGATTAACAGACTTTTCAGCGTCAATAAATTTATCGAAGGTTTGAAAATGGTCGAATCAGATATATTAAGTGACGCTGTAATGATGAGTTGGAAAGATGCTTCTTATAGTTTATTACCCAGACTTAATATGGAAGAAAAAGCAAAAGTTGAAGTTGAAAAAAACATAATAAATATTTGTACTAGCGCTAAAAAATCTTGGGTGCATGGGGACCTGTTTGGTGAAAATATAATAATAAATTCTACTGGAAGGCCAATTATAATTGACATCGACAAAGCAGGAATAGCACCCACCTTTACGGATATTATGACGTTGTTTGTTTTTGAAGCTAGAACATTACGATTTGATTTAATGGATAAGTTTTTTCGTGGTGATTATGATGCGGAATTGAATGAATTAGGATTGCCATTAGAGACTGATAAAAACAACAACGTAAAATTAGCTGTTTTTATCACCTGGCTAGGTTGGAAGATGACAACAGAGCGATTCGCTGAAATAAATTTAACGCGTTTTTTTAATGTGCTTACGAAATATATAGATATTAAAATAAAGGTAGAACATATTTGATTTTAAAATCTTCTATGCCTTTGTTCACATATAGTAATCTTGTTAAAGCATTATTATTTATCACTCTATTTATTTTGGGCCTACCACTTGACGGCCAGCTGGGGCGTTTTAGCATAGGTTCAATGTATGTGGGTGATGGAGCTGTGCCAGCGTCTGCGGTAGAAGAAATATCCAAAACGAATACCATGATATTCTGGCTAATAATTTATTTATTAGCTTTTTTAGTCTTCATTAGAAAAAGTAAACATGCTTATTTTTTGATAAAAATCATACCACTATATCTTATTTTTCTTCTTTATTTATTCATGTCTACATTTTGGTCAACGGAGCCATTTAACGGGGTTTTTGAACTTTTTCAATTACTAGCAACCACATTAGTTTGCTCGATAATTGTCTTTTACTATAGGAATAAACCTTACCAATTAATTCAGCATGCTGCTTTAGCGTTAGGCGCCGCTCAATTTATAAGTTTTTTATTGGTTGTTATAGCCCCATCTTTAGCTATCCCACCGAATGGACGTTGGGTAGGTATGTACGGTGCACCAAATTATTTTGGCGCACTTGCTTTTTGTTCATTGTGCGTCAACGCTGCAGTACTTCGCGTTTTAAAACCGTTGAGTTCACGTGTCAATGTACTGTTTGTTTTAGTTTCATTATGCAATCTATTGGGAACAAATAGTGTTACCTCAGCATTATGCGCATGCATAGCCTTGGGTGGGATGTTTGTTTGGCCATACCTTTTTGGTCCCGGGCCTAGTGCTCATAAGAACCAACTACTTTTAGCTCTATTCTGTATGTTTTTGGCACTCCTTTATTTTGTGGGTGTAATAGATTTTTTAATTACTGAAGGATTATCAAGTTCTGGCCGTTCAACAAATTTATCGGGTCGTTCAGAAATTTGGGCAGAAGCAATATCTGCTATATCGAATAATTTTATATTGGGTCATGGTTATGGCACTAAGCCTCAGCTAGTGTCTATTCCTCGGCTTCACGACTTGCATAGCTCGTATCTTACGATACTGTATTCTGGCGGAGTAGTTGCTTTTGCTTTGTTTTTGTTAAGCCTATTACATGTCGCGCGTTCTATATTTTTGTTAAATTCAATTGATTTAGTGCTGTGTCGGATAGTTGCTCCGATTTTTTTTACAACATTAATATATTCTATTTCAGAAACTGCATTAGTGCGCCCTCGCTCACCCATATTTGTAATGTTTATTTTAATGATACTTTTAATACAAATTAATGTTTATAAACGGAGATATAAATTGTGAAAAAAGAAAGAGATAGTGATTCTGAAAAAATGCTCAAATCAAAAGTTGTAGTATTTCATCCTGCTTTAGCACCTTATAGAGTTGGAATATTCAATGCTTTATTTGATGTTTGTCAACTTGACTTAGTTTTTTTGAAAAAGCAAACGGGTGGACATAAGTTTGACCAAGCTAAGCTTTTGGGAGCTTTATTAGGTGTACCATCATTTTTGCCAACTAAATTCACGTTATTTGGTCGTGGTATATCCTCAGGAATTAAACAAAAGATTGATGAATGTAAACCTGACGTAGTTATTACCAGTGAATTTTCGATAACAACCTGGATGGTTGCTTTTATTAACATATTTAAAAAAGAAAAGTATTCGCATATTATATGGACTGATGACAATGTAAACCTTATTGCTGGAGATGCGCTGCACCGCAAAATAGCTAGGATGGTTTTTACTCATCTGGCTGATGGCTGGTTTTTCATATCAAAAGAAGTGCAAGTGTATTATCAAAATGTTGTGGGCGTTAAACAACTTTCAACCCTCATTCCAGTAATTCATAATGAAAAAGTCTTTCGTGCTCAACTCGAACTTACTAAAATTGACGAGCGGAGACGAGAAATTATTAATGAGCACGAGCTACATGGCAAACATGTGTTAATTTTTGTTGGTCGACTAGTCAAATTAAAGAATTTAGATCGTCTGATCAAAGCTTTTCAACTCGTTTCTGAAGCATTAGATAATTCTGTATTAGTCATCGTTGGGGAAGGCGAGGAACGGGGGCATTTGGGCAACTTGGTTAATGAGCTTGGAATGCAGTCTAGGGTAAAGTTTGTAGGGAGATATGAAGGGGAAGGTTTACTTCCATGGTATCGGATAGGGAACGTTTTCGCTTTGGCTTCCTTTCATGAATGTTTTGGTGCAGTGGTTAATGAGGCTTTAATTGCTGGCATGCCCGCAGTTGTCTCAACTAACGTTGGCGCTAGGTCGTTAATTGTAGAAGGGAAAAATGGCACAGTGGCCGACGCTAGTAATATTGGTGAGTTTGCGCAGGCATTATTGTTATGGCTAAAAAAAATGGGGCCATTGGGGAAAGAGGATAATATCGGCAAAAACTTAATGAATACGGAATTTGCTGATGCGGTAAGTGGTATTGACAATTTATTCCAAATTTTAACATTGGAAAAAACGAGTTAATAACGAAATGAAAATACTACTTTTGCATAATTATTATCAAGTTGCTGGTGGAGAAGACGGTGTATTTCTCAATGAAGTGGCTTTGTTAAAAAATAAGGGACATAAAGTTGTTTCTTGTTCTGTTGATAATACATCGATTACCTCAGTGTTTAACAAATTCTGTTTATTTTTTAGCTCAGTTTTTTCTTTTTCACAATATCGAAAAGTTAAGCAGGTATTGCGTGCTGAAGTGCCAGACGTTGTTCATGTGCATAACTACTTCCCTATGTTTTCACCTTCTATATTTTTTGCGTGCAAAAAATTAAATATTCCAGTGGTTCACACACTGCACAATTACCGAGCAGTTTGTCCAACCGCCTTATTAATGCATGATGGTAAAATAGAGGAAACAAGTATTAAGCGTGGTTCTTGGTGGGCAGTGCGAAAAAGAGTTTATCGCAATTCACTTATTGGTAGTGCTGCTCTAGCGACAATGGTTGAATTTCATAAATGGCGAGGTACTTGGCAAACTAAAGTCGATTGTTTTATTGCATTGACTGAGTTTGCAAAATCTAAATATATTGAGGCTGGTTGGCCAGCCGATAAAATAATCGTTAAATCTAATTTTTGTGAGGATACTTTTAAAGGCCAAGCTATTCTTGAAAAGAAAGGGGGTTATGCCTTATACGCAGGTAGGTTATGTGAGGAAAAAGGAATCGACGTCCTTCTCACTGCCTGGAATGAAATTGATCTTCCTTTGAAAGTTATTGGTGATGGTCCTTTAACAAAAGTGTTTGAATCAAACTCTTTACTGTCTGTTGAATACCTAGGCCGAAAAAACAAAGGCGATGTACTCAATCTTGTTCAAAATGCAGATTTTATTATAATGCCTTCCACTTGGTATGAGGGATTCCCGATGGTGTTAGTTGAGGCTTTTGCTTGTGGTACACCAGCACTTGTTTCTAAATTAGGTAGCATGGAAGAAATCATTGTTGATGGTATTACTGGTTTGCACTTTGACGCAGGTGATCCAGGTGATTTAGCCGCTAAAGTTCAATGGATGATGAATAATCTCAATGCTGCCCGTAATATGGGAGTAAATGCTCGTTCAGAATACCTAGCCAAATATACGCCTCAAAGAAATCATGAAATGCTGATGGAGATATATCAACAAGCAATAGAAGGGGCGAAGAGAAATAGAAAATAATTGTAAAATTAGCAGTATGGATAATGATCTTGATAGTAGTTTAGTTATTGTTGAAGAAAAGTTCTTATGTGTGCGTGTCTAATGCACATATGTGCATGGAAGCTTTTGACTTGCCAGCATTCGCTACAATTGTTAATGGTGCCGATTTATCTATATGTGATGGTAAACCAATTTTCTGGGCGCAGAAATTATTACGTCATACCGCCGCTGAGCAAGTCCGTGGCTAGGATAGTATGAATACGCTTTGTAAATCGGCAGGTACCACACTCAACTTTTTGCAGCGTTTTAGACTGATGATATTATTTTTCTCCACCCTCTATTTGATGACACTATATTGTCAGCTAAATCATGTTCGGACATTTAATCAAGCTAAATTTCAGGCTCACTAAAGTCTGCCATAGTTAGATGCAGCATCTTATATTACTTAATTACGCCAAGTTATAAAGTTTCGCTATTGCTGGTGCTATTTACATATAGGATCTTCCTCGCTGCTTCTATCAGTCCCATAACGTAGGTTTTTTGTACTGGATGAGTGACTAGGGTAATGCTATTTACCCGTTGAAATATCCATCTTAATGTGTCGGTACGTATCTTTTCCCAGAACTCACTATTTATCAGATCCAACAAGTTTTTTAACCAACTTGAATTTTCAGGTACGCGAGCTATCCAGCTGTAGATAGCATCGAGCAACTTATTTTGCACATAAAGTGCTGGATCTGCGCTCACTCGTATATCGGACTTTTTCTATTTCTAGCGCATCTCTAACTAGTATGGCGCGTCAACCATCTTGCCCGCGCGTAAGGTGGCAACTAGCATGATGCGATTCAACGTTCGATACAAAAATTAGTTTTATCCTAGCTACAATAGAGCTAGCAGTAATGCCATGGTAGTGAATGTTGCATTTTAATATTTTCATGGCGAGTCTGTTCTTTGTTCTGATTAAACGGATATTCCATGGTGTTTTTAACATGCGCAGCAACACACTGCAGAATTGTTACCCGCAGTAAAGAAAAGCTTGTGTCCTATTGGCTATAGCCTTTATGAGCTATTGACCATTCACGATAAAAATCGATAAAAACCTGACGCTGATCAAAATATTAATTCACAGTTCAGTGAATACTTGTTGCTAATGATGGATAACCTCAATGCTACCCGCGATATGGAGGGCAATGCTCGTACAGGATATCTAGTCAAATACACACCCAAAAAAATCATGAAATGTGGGTGGACATATATCAGCAACCTATCGCAGGAACGAAGTGAAATGGAAAATAATTGTAAAGTTATCAGAATGGAAGTTGATGTTGTTGATCTTGATAATAGTTTAGTTATTGTTGAAGACTTAGCATTATTAAAGAAAGGATCTTATGTGTGTGTGTCTAATGTACATATGTGCATGGAAGCTTTTGACTCTCCAGAATTCGCTTCAATTGTAAATAGTGCTGATTTAACTATACCTGATGGTAAACCAATTTTCTGGGCGCAGAAACTATTACGACATACTGACGCTGAGCAAGTTCGTGGCCAAGATATTATGAATGCACTATGTGCATCGGCGGGAACCAGAACACTGAATATCGGTCTTTATGGTGGCAACTCAGATGAATTGTTGACAGTCGTTAAAAATAAGTTACGCGCCAGTTATCCTGATATAAGTATTACTTATGCTTACTCCCCACCTTTTAGGACACTAACTGCCGCTGAAGATGCTGATGTGATTAGACAAATTAATTTGGCTAAAGTGAATGTATTGTTTGTTGGTATTGGTTGTCCTAAACAAGAGCGTTGGATGGCCGAACATAAAGGAGAAATCAATTGTGTGATGTTAGGCGTTGGCGCAGCGTATGATTTTATTGCGGGCAGTAAAAAATATGCGCCGCGTTGGATGCAACAAATAGGGATGGAATGGTTTTTTCGATTGTGCTCAGAGCCAAAACGACTTTGGCGACGATATTTGTCAACCAATCCGCGCTTTATTTGGCATTTTGGTAAACAGTTAATTAAACATCGGCTAGAGTGATTTTTTCCGCCGCATGGCTCAGATATATTGTGTTATCACTTACTTACATATTGCCATTAGCCGTATGCAGTTCGGTTGTAATACTTCATATCGGGTGTGACTTCTTGTTTCATATGTTCACGGGTTGGTTGCGCTATTTTCCATAGCAAATCATGTTTCAAACTACCAAATAACCGCTTTAATATGTCGCACGTCTGCGGCTCACTGGCATAAGCAGAAGTAACAACTTCATTGCATCGACCCTAGTAATTTGCATAAAGCCTGTTTCAAAAATAATGCATGCTCAAAGTCCTCTATCTGTTTGCGCACAAGCCACGCATCCAATAAATAGAAGAGTACCAATTTACTTAAATATAATTGGGAAATATCCATCTCAGCTAGGTATCGAGCGACATGTTTGTTATGTTTAATATTCTCGATAAAGTCCAAGTGTTTGCCAAAAAGATAAGATTGCATCGCAAAAAAGTGAATTACGTCAAGGGCGGGGAGACCATCGAACTTAGCGTCTTCCCAATCGATTGCCACTAAGCTTGCCTCAACTGTCTTTAAGTTCCAAGGAACAAAATCGCCATGAATTAATACCGCTGGCAATAAAGTATCATCCGCAATCATAGGCAGCACCAAGATTATCAGCTTCCGATCTTCCTCCTTCATAGTATTATCCAACGAAAGCCAACTCTCAAAGGACCTACAATGTTGCAACAGACTAGTTGTTCTTCCGTTTTTCATCGAGAGAAGTAAGTCTGCATGTGCGGCACTAAATGACCGTCGACTAGGATCCCCATTTACGAATGCTTGACAGCTTACACCCTTCGAGCTGCTAACATAGAGTAGTGATGGGGCAACTCCAGGCTTAACTCTTTCAAGCATTGCCAGTATTTCCGCTTCATTAAGAATACTTTGGGCTGCATCTATTCCAATCGGAGATTTAACTATACAGCGAGTTTTCTCGTCATTATCTCCCGATAATGTGGCGACAACTTTTTGCTTATATCCGGCTGTCCCCACATAAATACAAGGTAAAACAGAATTGGCACCGTCCCACCCTATATCTTGCCAATTCTGTTGATGTGAACCGGCAATCGCCACACGCTTTATTCCAGGAATTCGCGATAAGAAACCATGACGATAGGCACTCAATAGTCCCTGCCATTTTAGGCCAGAGCCGAAGCCATAAGGCTTCCACTGATCTAATACGTGATAGCCTTTGAGTGGATTTTCAGGAACAATCCACCTGAGTCCTGATTTTCCAGAAATCGTTAAGAAACGCTCAGCTGGCGAAACTTGATGATGATCGGAAACAATTTCTATACTGGAAGGAAAAAGTTGCTGTACTAAACGTTCCACACTGTCCTTACTATTTTCGATTTCCATTTCCAATTTCCATTTTAAAGTGTTTGGTAACGCTACAATTTATTGGCGCAGTTTTTGAAGCCCAGATTCAAATTCTGGGTAGATAAGTATGCACAAAAAGGTGCCACATAGAAAGGCTCTGAGTAAAGTACTTGCCTAAATAAAACTCATTCATCACATCGATGATGTTCAGCTGAGTCGCATTGACTCACTCAACACTAGGTGGTTTTCACTGGGCGTTAGCGCAATAGCGATCCTTGAAAATAGGTCTCTATTTTGATTTTTTATTAATCGAGAAATTAGATAATATCTATAAAAAATGCTTATTATCAATAACAAGCTCTTATTGCGGGCCTAAATACTAGGCGCTTTATTCCAATTTCTAACCGTTGATCCTCTCACCCAAGACAATGAGCCTAAACTGACAAGGCCATATATGATGAAACCAATAAATAAACCTCTTGATTAAAGAATAACGTCGGGTAAAGGTGGTCTGCTAGCTTCTTTATAAGGAAATCAAGTTGTTGATGATACTTATTTATTGGAAATAGACTGAATTTCTTTACTACAATTTAACCTAGATATTTATATTGTTTGCATCATATTCACTAATGAGAAACAGACATTTAATAGAGTAATGTAATAAAGCTCATTAATGACAGTTTCACTGTATAAATCCGTTTCAATCATGCCTACTACATACAGCGCATTACTTTTTATTTAACTGCTTAAAAGCTCAAACACTGTATCTAAATCGCTAGATAAATTATGATCACCATTTATTATTATACCTTTGCATCGATACACTAATAAAAAAAGCTTACCTTAACTCTTACTTGTAGATATTTCATCAATGTAAGATAAGCTGATCCTTCGGATTTCACCTTCAGTTATGCACTCATTCATTATATCGAATTGTATGTTTTTAGACGTTTTTATATATTTCAGTCCCTTGCAGAATCAAATTAATAGGCCTAGATCCCAACAGCATCAAGTATTTAAAACTGAGTTCCTGAGGAACAACATCATCCGTCACATATGCGTTAAAAGAAAGGGCTACAATAATAATTAATAAAAGGTAAACAAAAAATCTGTGTCTAGCTGTAAAGAATATATTTTTATGTTCATTTATAAAAATTTCGAGTCTTATTTTAAGTCTCTCATGTTATCGTTTATCTTGCGAAGCTATAGCAATAACAAGCTGCAGCGCTTCGTCTTTGCTAAAACCGCTTTGCACTAACGCGTCATAATATTTACGAAATAATTCTGCTTGTGCTTTAATTAATTTTGGCTCGCTAAGTGCAATGGTTCGATTCAATAACTGTTCTGATAACTGCTCGGTCATAAAGTTGAGCTTCGCAGAACCTTGTGCATCAATGCTTGATACTAATAAAGTTAAGATAAATGTCACTGAAATGCATGATTTTTTCATGTGTTTCTCAATATTAAATGGGTAAAACGAACTTTACCCATCTCAGAGTATTAATGCACAGCAAAGTTCACAACCTATCCTCGACTCAGTTTATTGATAATTTGTGTATGTTGTGGAAACTGCTTTATTAACATAGTAGTTTTACCTAACTGCATATCTGGGTACTCAAATCCGGGAGCTACCGCCTCTCCAATGAGCCCATATCCATATTTACCACCAGTAGAGATTTTGGATGCCTTCCAAGTCCCGCCTTTAACCATCATTTGCATTTGATGTCCTTTGATGGGGTCTGGCCCTAATATAGTTTTCTGTAAACTACCGTCGGCGTTAAGCATATAGTAGGTGATAGGATCGCCCATATGAAAATAATGCATGATGTCTGATTGATTCATATGGAAATGACCAATAGGTGACTCAGCACTTAACAGATAATAAATACTGCTCATGGTGACTCTGTCGCCATTTTGAGTGGCAATAGTAGGCCGATGATCCGCTTTAAATGTTTGGCGAAAATAGCCGCCTTCAATATGCGCTTCTAAGTTCAAGGCTTTAGCCAATTGTTTTGCGGTGAGTATGTTCTCGCTATCCGTGATACTCGATAATTCACTGATTGAGGCAGAACTCCTATTGCTTTGAACAAGCTGCTGTTGGCTAACGTTAATTATATTACCCTGTACTTCATAAGGCATAGTGATTTTGTATTGTGGCCAATTAGCGACAATAGTATCCACTACTTTACTGCCCACTAAATAGGCTGACTCTAGTGCAGAGCGCATGCCTGCATAACCATCTTCACCACTTTCTAACCTTAAATTTTCGATTGCGGTTAAATTTGGTGGGGGAGCAGAATAATTACTGCCTGTTCGAACCACCATAAAACGAGATTTATCAACTTTATTCACATTATCTAAGTAAATTATTGACTGGTAACTGCCAGTATCTTCCATACCTGAACTGACAAAATTACCTTGTCCTGCTGTCCAGTAATGAGTCCAGTTATTTGCCCACTGGTTTAATAAGTCCCCATGCCAAAAAGTGGAAGCGGCTAAATGTTCACCTTTTAATACAAAAGGTAATTTTTGTGCGTTCGGATACCCCGTGTATTTGTCTCGCAGAGTTTGCATGGCTGGATAATCATTTAACGCAACATCTTTGGTAAGTGTGTATGCCCAATCAACCAACTGAGAGTTTAGTTGGTATACTTCGCCATTCGTGGACTGACCATGTCTATTGAGCTTACTTGCGTCTATAGTTTGCTTTTCCAATAATGGGTCGGTGGTAAATAGTGGGAAGTAACCGTTTGACCAGCTATCAGGTATTTCTCTGGCATCAATTTGATGAGCTAAATCACCGTCAATTAGCCAAGTAGCCCAAGCGGCAGAGCCTATTGAAGCATCAGCAGGGTCAAAACCAGCGATCCCTGCCACTAACCAATATGCATGAGTTAAATCAAATCTAGGATCTAAACCTAATGCCATAATAGCCGTGGCCGCTTTAGCGGTTCCCATCCCCGTGACTATGCCCATAACGCCTGTTTCTGCATTAATACAAATATCATGATGCGAAACGGCAAAAGGTAAACAGGTATTAAGCTTTTGACCCGCTTTCCATAGTTGGAACTCACCGGGTTTATCGCCTTCATCAGCACCAATTTCAAACATAGTGACGACGACCACTTTTATCTCTATAGGGGAGGTATCATTAGTTTTGTTTAATTTACTGTTATCCTGGCAACTGCTCATTAAAAATAGCGATAGAACAACAATATTAAAAATAGTTAGTCGTTTAAAAATTGATTTGCGCATACTTTTTCTCCCAATAAAAAAGGGTAAACATGCATGACACATATTTACCCTCATATAGTTTGAATATTTTATATGGTTTTTATAGCTTAACTTCTATTAAAACTTATAGCTGAACTTCGCTTGGTAATGTCTCGGTAGCTCAGGTAAGACTATTTGAGCCCCAAACAAGTCTGGGAAGTTTGCTCTAAAGTAATCTTCATCAGTCAGGTTTTTAATACTCAAGCTGGCTGTCCAGGTTTCTGCATCATAAAAAACACCCGCATTAACTAGGGTGTAAGCCGGTAAAGTCACCGTTTGAGAAAAGTCAGAAAAGGTTGAATCCGCTCTGATAATACTCGCATTGACGGCATAACCATTTTGGAAGTCGTAGGTTGCATTTAACGTGTAGATATTTTCAGGGATACCTTGTTTTCTGGCACTTTCTTTATCTGTACTGTCTACAAGGTTGTTACCTATAACAGAACCACCATACAACAAAGACGCGTCAGTCACATTGGGTAAATGTTCAATACCAAAAAAACCAAATTGTTCACCTAATTCTAAAGCAGTTAGGTTATAAACCTTTGAGTTTGTGTAGCCTGCACCCACTACTAAGTTGTCGTTAACTACCCAACGCAGTTCAAATTCAGTTCCTTCGTTTTCAGTGGTGGAGTTGGTAACGATTGCCTGTGCACTAAAATCGGTTCGCTCTTGTTCATATACTGATAAAGCAAAATACAAGGAGTCATCTAAAAATGAACCTTTAATACCATATTCAAATAAATCAGAGGTATCAAACGCGCCATTTCCGACTTGGCCAACACCAATCTCAGCACCTTGACCCGCCACTAACGTTGCTTGTTCTGCGGCAGTGATATAGGGAATTAATCCGATATCTGTCTTGAAAGAAATGCTGGTATTCCAAGACACGCCATCAACCGTTTCTTCAACCGTTTCGATATCCGCAACCGTTAACAATAAATCACCGCGGCTTGTACTCTTAATATCAATCGTGTCATAACGCACACCCAATACTATATTAAGACCCATTTCCCAAGTAAAATCAGTCATTACTGCGAAACCTAAATCGGTATAATTTCCTACGTCGTAGTTGTCAAAGTCTTTACCAATACGTGTGGCTAACAAACGTCTGTCTAGAGCCGTTGAAGGTCCCGTCAGGTCTCTACGATTAAAATATTCATTGGTAAAATCATCACCATGTAAAAACTCTGTATGGCGAATTGAAGGTGATATTTGAAACTGTGCTAGCAATGAATCTGTTTCATACTCTGTTGAGAATACTAGTTTGTTTTCAAATACCGAACTGTCATGAAATTGTGCAAAACCATACGCATTTTCATTTAAGTTTTCGTAAGCTTCATAAAACATTTGGTTTTTTATTTCCCACCCATTGTCGGTGTAATAAAAAATATCAAAATAAAGTGTTTCAACTGTGTTGAGTAACACATCGTCCGCTGCAGCCAAGACCTGATTTCTTCCAAGAGTCGTTGTGCCTGGATTATCTAAGGCCAAAGTGGGAGAAAAGTCGGCATTGGTCATTCTATCTGGAAATAAGCCAAAACCTACATTGTTAAAGATAAAAGGATTAATTTCACCTCTAACCAAATTGTACTCTTGATGTGAAATTGAACCATCTCCACTAATATCAAGCGGTTTAGCTGTTCCTGTTACATAGGTGCCGGTGTCAATTAGATCTTGACTTAAACGGTTCCAACCAGCGACTTGATTCCCTGCAAAATCATGATACATACCACCAAATTCAATACGAATATTGTCTGTAATATCAATATTAATCGAAGCTTGTAAAATGGTTTGATCGGTGTCGGTGTTATCATAAAAGCTGCCAGAGTTTTCTAATTCACCGTAAAGGTAAAACCCCATGTCTTTACCACCAACAGAGCCAGGACCACCAATCTCGGCAGTCATAACACTTTTATCCCAACTACCTAAAGAGTATGAGAAGGCTCCGGTATTTTCTTCTAGGTACTGACCACTGCTTGCGCGAGCGGATTTAGGATTGAAGTTTAAGTAACCCCCAATCTTAGACGGACCATATATAGGAGAGGCTGGACCACGAACAATATCTATTCGACTTGAAGCACCAATAGGGGTGGGGTAGTTACCTGGGTTATCTAAGCGTTTCATGCCACGAAAGTAATTTTCGCCTGGTGTACCACGGATATCAAGTGACCCTGCTACTCCAAAAAATGACTGAGTAAATGTGCCAGGTGCAAACGCCATTAATTCATCTATATCGGTTACTGCAAAACGTTCTAACTGCTCATCACTGATCGTCGAAGCTGAACGAGGTGTCTCTAGTATTGATTTACCAAAGCCGAATACAGCTTCAACATCTTGTCCGGGCAGGCTACCTAAAGAACCAGTTATCTGTATACGCTCGACACTTTCTTCTTCAGTATCTTGTGCTATTGCTTGTAGTGGTATTAAAGAGGCTAGTCCAATAGCAACAGCTTTGGCTAACGGATTTGATATAAAAATTTTGTTTGTCATTGTTATGATCCCAGGTAGTGACTTTGCTGTGTGTTGTATTAGGCTCTATGGACTATTCAACAGATTATTTTTATGTGTAAGTAAATTGTTTCAACATATTTTGCACGAACAATGCCAACGTCTTATCCAAATGGTCCAGTGGCAAAAATATTTATTAATATATTGAAAATAATAGATATTTATTGAAGTAAGACAGTAGTGCACGGTTGATTTATTACTGATGTTGGTAAAGATCCTGATATTGTGTGCACCAAATAACATCACTTTAGAAATTTTGCACTTTTATGGTGCTTTATTGTACATGAAAAAGCTATAATATAAAGCCTTGTTTTTGCAGCTTTTTAGCAAGAAATTGGTGTTTTCTCATGATCTGTCCACTTAGCAATGCACAGTGCTCAGTATTTTCAATTTGCCACTTACCCCCAACCATCAATTTGTCTACATGAGATGCCCCGCAAGTTATCAGTCCATCAAGCGGACTGCCAACACCCGAAAAACGCAGTTCATCTAGACTAAAAATGGCTAAATCAGCTTGCATTCCTATATCGAACATCCCTATGGTAGGCCGCTGTAAAACGGCAGCTGAGCCTGTTGTTGCGTAACCCAATACGCGTTCGGCTGTGATAACCTCAGCTCCATAACGTAAGCGTTGCTGTAGCAAAGATTGACGTACTTCTTGGATCATATTGGAACAGTCATTTGACGCTGAGCCATCTACTGCTAACCCTATATTACACCCTGCGGCCTCAAGCTCGACAGTCGGGCAAATACCTGATGCCAATAACATATTAGACGTGGGACAGTGAGCGATACCAACATTAGCTCGACCTAAGCGTTTTATTTCGTCTTGGTTAAAGTGGATCCCGTGTGCAAGCCATGTTTTATTGTTCAGCCAGTTACAATGTTCTAAATAGTCTAATGGGCGCATGCCATATTGGCGTATACAAAAATTGTTTTCGTCCTCAGTTTCAGCTAAGTGTGTGTGCAGCATCACATTATTTTCTTTAGCTAACTGAGCCGTGTCTTGCATTAGTGAAGTTGATACAGAAAAAGGTGAACACGGTGCTAGCGCTATTTGTATAAACCCATCGTCGCTATTGTCATGGTATTTTGAAATGAGTCTTTGACTATCTTGCAAAATAGTATCTTCATCTTGGATAACACTGTCAGGTGGCAATCCCCCTTTACTTTCTCCTAAACTCATGGATCCTCTGGTTAGAGTGGCCCGACACCCCAAACTATTGATAGCCTCAACTTGTATATCAATGGCTTGTTCAAGCCCTTTTGGGAAAACATAGTGATGATCTGCAATACAAGTAGCACCGGACAACATCAACTCTAACCCCGCTAATTGAGTCGCTGTATAGATCATCTCTTCATCTAGATTTTTCCATATTTGATACAGGTATTTAAGCCATGGAAATAAGGGTTTATTTAAAGCACCAGGAACGGCTCGGGTGAGTGTTTGGTAAAAATGATGATGTGTATTGATGAGGCCAGGCGTAATCACTTGGTTACTGCAATCAATATAACTGTCTATATGCATTTTAGGCTTCATACCTGATGGTACTAATTCAACAATTTTATTGCCTTTGATTACGAGTCCATTACCTGCGTTTAAGGCATTACCGGTAAATATCGCAGCGGGTGACTTAAGCCATAAGGTCTGGTTTTGCATATTTAAATTCTCTACTACTAGATTGGAGTGGTTGATGTTTTTGAAATACAGTCGGATGAAAGTAGGTATATAATTATTGCACAAAAGCCTACAACGGTAACCAGCAAGATAAAATATTACTTATTATAGGTGGAAACTGACTCAATCCAGTCTGTTCGGCATAATATTCGATCTACTTCAGACCTATTAATATGGCCAGAGTCAGGCATATTTCGGCAATCAATCAGTTCAGAATTCAGTGTTTTTATTATTATTACCATTACAGTGAAAAATATTTTTTGTTAACAGGCTGTCTTTTTTGATTAAAGCAAACGTCGTTCCAATAATAAGAAATGGGGTCATGATACTTTTGAAAACACTATAAAATATTTCATGATTGTTCAGTAGAGTACTCAGCAGAATGTTCGTGTTCTTAATAGACCATTATTTCATAATGTTTAGTAAAGTAAGTATTTGATCAACAGCTAAATTTTGTGTTTTAACCCTAACATAATGGAAGTTTTTAAATTTAACTAAACGCTTTCTAAATGTGATCAAGGTGTTGAACAATATTTTCGCACTGGGTTGCTACATTACATAAGTGAGTAAATAGTAAATTTAAATAAATGATCGGTGCAAAGTAACGACTGAAAATCTTTCAATTTTTTAAGGAACAAATAATGTTACCAAAAACCAATATAGTTACCAGCCAATGGCTAGAAGATAATATCGACCAACCAAATTTAATAGTGTTGTATACCCAAATGGACAATCCTGTAACAGGAAAAACTGATAGCAACCCAGTTGCATATGTCCCTAACTCAATATTTTTTGATTTTGAAAATGTGTTTTGTGATGCTGACGCGGGTCTACCTCACACTATGCCAAGCGAAACCAGTTTCACTGAATATGCTCAAAAATTAGGCATCGATAACAATAGTATTATTATCATTTATGACAATAAGGGGATTTATTGTGCGCCCAGAGTCTGGTGGATGTTTAAGTCTATGGGTCATCCGCATGTTTATATACTAAACGGTGGCTTACCAAACTGGTTAGCTCAGAATATGCCGACCGAATCACAACTTATACTAGGTCGTAAGTATGGGGATTTTAACGCTAAATTATATAAAAAACACTTTATAAGTGCGAATGAAATAATCCATAACTTAACCGATATAACCTTGCTAGACGCAAGAAGTGCAGGTCGCTTTGACGGTACACAACCAGAGCCACGCGTGGGGTTGCGATCTGGACATATTCCTACCTCAATTAATCTACCTTTCCAACTATGCCTTAAAGATACATTATTAAAATCTTCTCAAGAGCTCAAAACAGTTTTTGCTAAATGGGATTTGACTGTAGATAGGTTTCTAGTTTTTAGTTGTGGGTCGGGTGTTACTGCTTGTATTCTAGCTTTGGCAGCAACTGAAGCAGGATATACAAGGTTAGCAGTATATGATGGATCGTGGTGTGAATGGGGAGCTAGATTAGACTTGCCAGTTGAGCAATAAAATAATTAAAAGTACAAAAATTGATTTTTTAATCATATATGTGATTTAGTTTTAACGTTCAATTCAAATTGAAATAAAAGTCATCTTGGTCAACATTAAGCTGAGTAAAAAATGCAATCAATGCAATGAATCTCGTTTCATTGACATGGTCAACACATTAAATGATGTAAATATAACCATTTATGTTGATAGTAATTTTTCATAATGTGCATACTTCTGTGTAAGGTAAATAATAAGCTGTTTCACCCGTCAGACTAAAATATGAATTTCAATTAAAAAAATAATTTATGTATTATTGAATAATACCGTTATCAATCTTTTATATGCCTAGCTAATGTGAGATATATCTACAGATAGTTATTGATTAGGGTGTAAACAATACTCAGAAATCAATTAAATAGAATGGAGTTAATGTGCTACATAAACCCCATTTATGCTATTTAATAAAGTTAAATGACTAACTAACCCCAGATCTGCT
>Ga0209712_10001743_pt1 | contig 18304 bp, 15 predicted proteins | sample ArcOceMetagenome_FD_187443 | JGI IMG/M metagenome (GOLD analysis project Ga0209712, IMG submission 187443) | Marine eukaryotic phytoplankton communities from Arctic Ocean - Arctic Ocean - Greenland ARC118M Metagenome (SPAdes) (version 2) | ecosystem: Environmental > Aquatic > Marine > Oceanic...
GCCGTTTACCACCTTACTTATTAGTTTTGAGATACTTTAATTTTATACCGCGTAGCACTCCAAGAAATGTCAAGTATCCGTGAATTATACCTCAAGCAATGAATGGTATCCGTGCCGTTTACCACCTGATCACACCTGGAGACTTCGACGCATAAACGCCCACGGCACTCATATTTGTGACACAACAACTAAAAACAATAACGTTACATTCTATATTCTAAGTCCTTCGTCGCTCACCACATACACATACTGTGCTCCAAAATCCTTCTCTGCATACCACAATGGAAGCCGAACTTCGCACAATGGATGAGATTGTGACTAATTCTCAAAATGTGGATGGACCCAGTGAAAGACATACATTGACACTCCCAAGTAAGTGAAACCGTTTGTTCTTTTTTTTGGAGAATTCGACGCTTAAACTTCCATTCTTCCATTCTTCGGCACATATAGTGGTACAAGTACTGCCAAACCCTTTCAATGCAAACAACAAAAACACTGCAACGATCAAAGTCATGAATTCCAGTACTAAGTATCGTACTGTTATTAATTTGTCTGCTCTTGAAGTGCGTGGATCAACTTGGCTTAAGGATCTCGAACAGTATCTTGCTAATACATCTAATCCTCCTCTAAAAACACTTCACATGTATCCAGAGCCAGAATCCTATTCTGATGCTACTCATCCCAGCGATCTTTTGTTGAGCCTGATTCGTGAACACAAATCAATCAAAGAAGTCTTCATTTCTATTCCATTGAAATCAGTGGCTCTCGAAATGGTTCTGAATGCCCTTTCAATGACTGCTGTTTTTGTGGAAGCAATTGCACCAAATGCGTCATTTAATCTTCATTCGCACAGCGCCAAATTACTAGAGTTGATTGACTACTCTATCCCAGACGAGAAATTTGTGGATCCTCCTCCGGTTATGTTTCACTGTCCAAAACTGGAATCTCTCGTCGATGGTCATGGATGCTTTGCCTTCAGCGGATTGTCATCTGGAACCAAACCAAGTAAAATTGAGTTACAAGACGTCTCCAAGGTCCCTATGGCGCGTTCTATTATGTATGCCTACCTTTGCTCATTGAAATTGGAAAATTTGCAGATCATTGAAGACTATGATTAATCCCTTTCAAGTGGAATAATTGAGTTGTTTTAAAACATTACAATAATATCAACTAATAATATTTACGATCTGATATTATATTGACGAGGTAGGTGCCTCCCATGAAATTGTTGAAACGCTCTGATCACTATTATAATTCACATAATCTGATACAATATGACATCTACACCTCGTGAAATAGCAAACTCGACATGGGCGCGCACATCCTTGAGTCAGCAGCTCCCTCTCGTACCTCTCGTAAATCTCGATATATTCGTTGCATTTAATCTCGTTAAATGCACATCCATCGGCTCTTGCCCACTGTAGCAGCTCAAGGTGGCCGTTTTCAGCAGCAAATTCGCACGTTTTTTCATTTGTTGGACATTGATTCGCCCTTGCAAATTTCAGCACATCAAGATGACCCTTCCTGGCAGCATTGGAACACGTTAATGTATTCCATGGACAACCATTCGTCCTGGCCCATTTCAACAACTTAAGATGACCACCAGCAGCAGCATTGGCGCACGTCCCTTCATCCCATGGACAGTGATTCGCCCTGGCCCATTTCAGCAACTCAAAATGACCATTCAAGGCAGCGTAGGCACATGTCCGGTCATCCCATGTGCATTGATTTGCCCTGCACCATTTCAACAACTCAAGGTGACCATTCATGGCAGCAAACCTGCATGTCCTTTCATCCCACCCTATGCCGAGCTTTCTCATGTATTGCACCACATTGAGATGCCCTTTCCTAGCTGCATATGCAATTATATTTTGATTATTGCGCGGAGGATGTATACTGTATTCCCTACTTCCTACCCTATATCCTAACAACTTCTTCAGCTCATACCCAGAGTCCTCACCCCATATCAGTATTTCAAGCTTTCCTTCAAGTGCGGCTGTCCTAAATAGTATGTTTGCACGACTACAGCAATGAGTTTCAAGTCCGAAAAAACTACTATAGCAATGAGGCTCATCCGATTGAAGGCAAAAGGCAGCACAGGACACTGAACGCACTGCATTTTTATAGCTGGTGATTGTGTCATTGAATGTGTCAAGGTATTGTGCAGAAAATCTATAAGACGTGCACGCGACAAAGCCGTACTGCATTCCACCAACATATTGAAAGATGAGCTGCAGTAGATCATTTGTCAGTTTGTAGATTTTACACGAATCTTCGTTCAATTGTCTTCGATTGTTGGCATCCCTTAGAACACTTCTAGTTGTCACCATCTTGTTACTTTTTGTAATCAGCCGTATTGTGTGCCATGTGTGTGTGTGTTTTTGGAAGACGGAACTCTATGCGTGCCCTGTTTTTTTCAAAAATGATGGAGACCAAAAATGATTTGTCTCCAATAATGGAGACCAAAAATGATTGGTCTCCATTTTAATTCGGAACGTATGGAAAGAAGGATTTTCCACAATCAAACTAGAACCCAATCATATTGAAAACCATTGCATACCTACACATCCCATTGGGAAATCTCCACCATAACCAACATGAACAACATTAACAAGAGAAAATCCACTACTTTGCCAAATGAAGAGATAAATTCTACGATGAAGCCACATCCAGCACCAGGAGGCATGCAACTTTCTGTATTCCCACTGAAAAAAAAACATCTGCTTCTGGGATTAACATTGACCGACAAACAGTTACAGAATGCCTTAACATGGATTAAAACAACAATGCTTCTTCCTGGAAAAACAGATAATGAACCAACTAGGTTCCTGTTTGATGGTAAACAGCCCAAAAATATTGTTCTTGAAGACATGATGATCATGATTGGACTGATCAAAGATACTTACAGTCCAGATGTTGAAAAAGACAGTAATAGATTTTTTTTCGCTAAGGAAAATTTTGAACATATGGATGGATTTAACAAGAACATAGGACCTATAGTTCGAGCAGCAGAAGCCATAGTGAAACAGTATATCAATCCTGCTTGGTTTGTGTCAAAATCAACAATCATATATTCTACTGCTGGTGGAAGTGACCAAGGATGGCATTGCGATGACACAAGAGAAGATAAAGCTATAGCTGAAGAAGGACCAATTGGCTCTGTAATGATTGGTCTCATGGAAGGTACTGTTCTTGATGTGATGTACAATAGGAAGAAAACAACTTTGAAAATACACCCAGGACATATGCTAGTATTTGATGGATCATTAATGCACCGAGGATGCGGATATGCAAAGGATAATGTCAGACTCCATCTATACATGACAAAGAGGAATGTGGATATGATTTTTTCGGAATCTGTTACATATATGCACAAATGCAAGATGTGTGCACAAGGAAATATGAAAGATTATGTGACTCTAAATACTAAAACCTTCACGAAGCATTTGGACAGAACTCATAATACAACATTGACATCGTACAAGAAAAGTTATGGTATCTTAAAAATATAAAATTAATTAATCAATTAAAGCTCCATACCAACAGCAGAACAGCAGACGATTTGGCTATAAATTTGCAGGTCGTAGCTACTTTGTGGACCATCGCCATCACTATCCGTGTCGATTTTGACAGGATTGCCTCAAATATTTGAGTCATTTGTCGATAGGTCTTGGTCTGTACTTTCGATCAAATTGAAAGAATTGCACATCATTGAATACTATGATTAATTACTTTGAAGTGTAATAATTTAGCTAATTTAAAACATTAGAATAACATCAACTAATAGTATGTACGATCTGATACCATCGGACGTGCCATCGGATAAGAATACTTTATCTCTCCCTTTTCTTTGGTCAATTCTTATCTGCGTCGCGTGACAGAGCAGCGTGTGACAAGGCAGTCTGACTTCTAGTCACCCTGCTATTATCAATCAATAAATTCTGATACTGATCCCATATGCTATGATACTGATCCCATAGATCAGGGTACTCACTCTGAAAGAACGAAGGCTCACCAATAAAATCTGGTATATCCATTTCGCATTCATTCATAACTTGATAACAAACTCTTCTTTCGAATGCCATCGGATGAAGGGGCTCGTTCTGTTCTGTGAAAGTCCATTCGCTTAGCGCTTTTGCAGTATTAGTGTTCGGGTGGAAAGATAGGTAAGTACGTATTTTATGGGCTTGTCGATAGGGATTGACAGATATTCCAGCTCTGTCTTCTAAATGAAAAATTATGTTGTCGGATGAATTTGAATTTCCAAATAGAACGTGAGATTTCGTAATCTCCCAGATATAGCGTTCTTTGGCAGACAATAATACATTGTTCCTTGCATTTGTTTTTGTAACAAACACCTTCATTCCAACAGTCAATGTATGTCTTTCACTGGGTCCATCCACATTTTGAGAATTAGTCACAATCTCATCCATTGTGCGAAGTTCGGCTTCCATTGTGGTATGCAGAGAAGGATTTTGGAGCACAGTATGTGTATGTGGTGAGCGACGAAGGACTTAGAATATAGAATGTAACGTTATTGTTTTTAGTTGTTGTGTCACAAATATGAGTGCCGTGGGCGTTTATGCGTCGAAGTCTCCAGGTGTGATCACAATAAATGTCAAGTATCCGTGAATTATACCTCAAGCAAGAATAGTATCCGTGCCGTTTACCACCTTACTTATTAGTTTTGAGATACTTTAATTTTATACCGCGTAGCACTCCAAGAAATGTCAAGTATCCGTGAATTATACCTCAAGCAATGAATGGTATCCGTGCCGTTTACCACCTTACTTATTACTTTTTGAAGTACTTTAATTTCATTCCGCGTAACACTCCCAAGTAAGTGAAACCGTTTGTTCTTTTTTTTGGAGAATGCGACGCTTATACTTCCATTCTTCGGCACATATTATAGTGGTACAAGTACTGACAAACCCTTTCAATTCAAACAACAAAACCACTGCAACGATCAATGACAATCAAGAACATTCTTATATCTGAAGAAGCAAATTTACCATCCAAATAAGCATCATTTACAACAAACCACCATGGAAACTCCAAGTGGAAAAACATCGGATGGTGCTCGTTGTGCTACTGATGGTCCAAATTCCATTATGAAAATGCAACTTCATTCCGAAAATCCTATTGACATCGAAAGGTTAGTTATCTTTTGTGGTGATAAGACCCATGTTGAAAGGTTGATCAAAGAATATTTGTATCATGCGCTGCTTTCGGATGACCACAAACACAAACACTTCTTCAGACTACCGCACTTACGGCACGACGGAAGAAAGGATCACGATACAATTTACGGTCTTACTAAAATCACTTTAGAGGATCTTAGTCATTGCATGTTTGGATATTTGTTTCGAGACCTAATGGAAACATTTGACACAATTTTTCATGAGGATAGTGATCATTCCGCGAGGGATGAGAAATGGAAAAAGGCCTTGGTTGATTATACTAAATCAAATCCGATCGTTGAAACTGGTAATGAAACATTCATGGACTACATGGTATCGAACGTGAAAGATGCTGATGATATCATGCAATATGAAAGCATATTGAATGAGGTGTTTTGTGCTAAATTATTTGTATTTTCAGAATTTTCCAAAACGTTCAGAAGTGCTTTGAAGGCTCGTCATCTTTCAAATGTTGTGGCTGTCTCTTCCACGGCAGGAGCAGGAGGCAAGGCAACTCTGGCAGGAGGAGAATCGACTGTCACTGTGGGTTCCACCGACAGTGCAACTGGAGGAGGGGCCTTTACGCTCACCTCAGGCACGGCTTCCGATGGAGCTGGTGGCATCAATGGTATCGAAGCAGGAGCTTCTGATGGATCTGGCAGTCCCGCTGCTGGAGGCACAGCCGGTGACTCCAGCGCTTTGGCTTCTCCTATGGCCAATAATGCTACGTCAAATCAAGTTGCAGACAATGGCATCGATGCAGGAGCTTCTGATAGATCTGGCAGTCCCGCTCCTGGAGGCACAGCCGGTGACTCCAGTCCTATGGCCAATAATGCTACGTCAAATCAAGTTGCAGACAATGGCACAGAGAATCCAAGGGAAGAGGAGACTGCGGATCAACATTCTAATAATGAAGACGATCGTGATCAACAGGCTCATGTGTTATCACCAGTTGCGAATATTGTTTACCTGCAAGCCTACCAACCCATTCATATTCGACAGAGGGATTTAAATTACCTGCAAAAAAGAGGATTTTCGAGGAATCCGAAACAGATAAGGCGTGAAGTTGAGGGTGTGGTTCTTGAAGTTGCGAAAGCGACAAAGGATGGACATTTGCCAAGCTTTTCTGTTGCCCCCACGAAAGATTCTGAAAATACCATCTCATATCACAAAACAATTTCACTTATCTATCCTTACTCCTTTAATTTTGCCCAATTCAATACTATTTGGGAGATTAATTTGAACAACGAATGGTGTAATCTGTTGGAAATCGCATTGGATAAATTTGAGGTGGATGAAACCAAATTAAGCGTCCGCCACAAGAACTTAATTCCTACAAATCTGCGCTTGTGTCATGATGAAGATGAGATTTTTGAAAATGAAACCTTGGTGAGTCAACATAACGAGCTCCAAGTTGAACTACAGAAGGTTGCAGAGAATGCAAAGAAACCAACCAAAAGAAAACGAGTAGCCAGTGAATCTAAAAGTGCGCTTGCCAAAAACATGAAACGAACGGATCCTATTGCTCACTTCTACAGTTGTACTCGTAATGCCGAAGTTGACATGACGAAGTTCCAGAATTTACGCGAGGAAAGACCGTCGATGACACCCTTCTCGGAGTTAGGGTTAGAATATGAACTTGCTGAAGGTGAAAGTGTGATGATCAATATGTCCTTCTTTGGGAAAGTACATCGCAATCCCAAGAGAGTTCCGGGTTATGCCATGAAAAAAATTAATGTCAACAATGTGAAGACTGATTACATTGATGTTTACACAACCGGAGATGAGGAATGGTCAACATTATTGGGATTGAACTCTTTATACGAGAACATTAAGGGTAAGGGCATGATTGAGAAAGATGAAGATTTCTGTTGCCACTTCTGTTTGATTGGAAAAATTGAAAACTTCTATAAGGATGCGGTAAAGATGCAAGTTGTTGAAACAATCCTACCTTCCGCAACACACTTGGAAATACTCAAAAAAGCACTTCTGACCCAATACAATACGAATGATCATATTAGTGACAATTGTGGGGACCATTCAATTTTTGATACACATACATCAGTGACCATACCTCTTGAGTTCATTTTTTCCATTGAGAATTCATTATGTATAAGGTCAACACATGTAGGAGATCAGGTGTTCATTCCTATTTCCAAGTCTTTGCTAATGAGGCATAAGTTCGTGGCCAAAGATACTGCTAGTACTACGACATACTCGGCACCAATCTACCGCCTCGAATCTCGTACACCAAGTTCTGTTCTTTTATATGATGATAAGAAAATAGCAAATGAGAGAAAGAAACATATCATAAATCTTCCTCAAGTGGCACATACCAGGCGAAAACCAGGAGTTACAGGTTTGAAATGTGACTATCATGCAATTAGAGTTTGGCAATTGTTGGAGGAACACGTGTCTAGTTGTGCTGAAGTAATTCCTGGTATATGGGATCACAGGAATTACAGTGCAGACCGTTTGACAAGTACTTTATCACCTCTCATTGGAGCGGTGACATTCAGCATCGCTAAAATGGTAATAAAAAACCAAGGCCTACCCCTGTTTACTAATTTTGCAGGTCAGGCAACAGGAGGAGTATTGATGGAAAAGGCTACATTCATTCAAAAGTTACAAAACACACTACTCTCGATTGTGAATTCGTGGGGTGAAGTAGTGAATAATTTTGATTGGAACACAATGACGTCGACCACAAAGGAGATGCAGTTTCTTATCTTGAGTATCTTCTTGAACAGGAATCCCATCATACCAAACTTCTTCTCAAAAGAAAATGGGATCAACATCAAGCTTCATCATGATACAACATTGAAATCACTTTTTAATGACGAAATCAATGAGAAATCCAGAGAGTAGGTTGACGGGGAACGCAGTTTACAACTCATCTTCATGTAAGGTGATCCAACTGAGTACAGAAAAAAAACCCAAATTCTTCAGATATGAATTTTATATTTAACACGGACAGGAACTAAAATGAGTTTACTATATTCACATCACATTTGTTAGTTAAATGTACAATTGAGTACGCAGTCGCTCAAGCGCAGACCACCAATATTTCAGTACAAGTTAGTTTTAGTATGGCAGTATCTTTTATGGGAGTAACAGCACTGTTTCAGCACCAGCCATTATGGCTACAATTCCAACGCAATTTTGTCAGCATAAGCAGTTATCTTTTGTGAGCAGAACAAAACCGTTTCAGCACAGGTACTGTTACCAAAACGGAATTTTTTCAGCACCAGCAATTATGAAAAGTGATTCAACACAACTCATGGTTGGACCAAATTCATCAATTTCCATGGTTCTTATCCCTCGAACATCTACCACATTTGTGTCTTCCAAAGGCAAAGTGATTATATTGCTAGCAATTGGACTCTCTACGGGACCTTTGTCAGCAGGGGTAGAGAGGTTGGTATTGCATGGCATACTGCATGTGGATTTGGAACGGATGGATAACATCTTCTCATATTGCATTTTATAACAAAATGACGGCGGTTCATAGGAATCTCTCACACGGTTCCATGACATGAAAATGTTTTTGTTATCACAATTGCGTATTCTTCCGCTCATGATTGGTCCCTGATGTTCTTGATATATATTCTTTGTTATTTGGTTACGTTGGTGTGTGCACTATGAACGCTGTGTTATGGGACCCACGGGACCCACTGACATCTGCTGTCTGATTCGGTTAACATACCCGTAGTTGTTTCCTTTATCTTACATTTTATATTCGGATAAACATACTCCAAACTTATTAAGTATACTATCATTATACTCCCAATGTTCGCAGTAAATTAGAAACATACTTCAATCTTTTAACCTATTAACGCTATTGTTTCGATTGTAGTATGTATTGGTCAAAATCACAGTACAATATGAAGAAATACTCCAACATTATTGTAGTAAATGATCATTATACTCCAAATATTTCCACTTTATCACACCTATACTCCACGTAAAACAACTAAACTAAGCATACTGTAGCTTACAATAACAATCGACATCACCACAAAACGATATAATATTACAATACCACCACGACACAACAATATATTGAATATGGCACACAATATACGGCTGATTACAAAAAATCACAAGATGGTGACAACTAGAAGTGTTCTAAGGGATGCCCGCAATCGAACACAATTGAACGAAGATTCATGTAAAATCTACAAACTGTCAAATGATGAACTGCAGCTCATCTTTCAATATGTTGGTGAAATGCAGTACGGCTTTGTCGCGTGCACGTCTCATAGATTTTATGAACAATATCTTGACACATTCAATGACACAATCACCAGCTATGAAAATGCAGTGCATTCAGTGTCCTGTGCTGCCGTTTGCCTTCAATCGGATGAGCCTCGTTGCGATAGTCGTGCAAAAGTACTATTCAGGACAGCCGCACTTGAAGGAAAGCTTGAAATACTGATATGGGGTGAGGAATCTGGGTATGAGCTGAAGAAGTTGTTAGGATATAGGGTTAACAGTGTACATGCTCCGCGCAAAAATCAAAATATAATTGCATATGCAGCATCGAATGGGCATCTCAATGTGGTAAAATACATGAGAAAACTCGGCATAGCGTGGGATGAAAGGACATGCAGGTTTGCTGCCATGAATGGTCACATTGAGCTGTTGAAATGGGCTAGAGCAAATCAATGCCCATGGAGCTTTTGGACATGTGCCTGCGCTGCCAGGAATGGTCACCTTGAGCTGTTGAAATGGGCTAGAGCGAACCAATGCCCATGGAATGCAATGTCATGCGCCAATGCTGCATTGCATGGTCACCTTGAGCTGTTGAAATGGGCTAGAGCAAATCAATGCCCATGGGACAAATGGACATGCGCCAATGCTGCATTGCATGGTCACCTTGAGCTGTTGAAATGGGCTAGAGCAAATCAATGCCCATGGGACGAATGGACATGCGCCTTTGCTGCCATGAATGGCCAGCTTGATTTGCTGAAATGGGCAAGGGCGAATCAATGTCCAGCGGATGAAAACACGTGTATATTTGCTGCTGCAAACGGCCACATTGAGCTGCTACAGTGGGCAAGAGCCGATGGATGTGCATTTAACGAAATTAAATGCAACCATTATATCGAGGTTTACGAGTGGCAGCTGACTCGAGGATGTGGGCAGCAATGTATAGTTTGCTATAACCGTATTTCACATGGGAGGTGTAGATGTAATACGCGATCACATTTCAATTATGATGATGATCAGAGCGTTTCAACACTTTCATGGGATATGTAGACTTTGCTATACTGACATTATAAATGGGAGGTGTAAATGTAATATGGTTTCACCTTACAATTCTGATGATGAACAGAGCGTGATGTGTGGATTTTTTCGATTATGACTGCACAGAATAAATTAAGCTAAGAACAATTAGAAAACTCATGTTACAACAGTAAATCACCTAACAGTTAAGTTAAGTTAAGTTAAGTTAAGTTAAGTTAAGTTAAGTTAAGTTAAGTTAAGTTAAGTTAAGTTAGTCAGCTGGATGTAGAGTAGCATTTGATTGGCCACCGTCTGCCTGTAAGTCCCATGCGAAATTGAATGATTTCCAAATGAATTCAATCGGAACCAACTTGTTAATTTTCTGTTCTTTGTCAAGATTATCTGTGTCGAAATAATTGGTGGCCTTTCTAATTGCGCCTGTTCCTATCAATAGGGACTGGAAGAGATTCAATTCCTTTTTCAATGTTGCAAAGAGATCCGTGTCGTGAGTATAAAGGAGTTCGGTATGCACGACCACACTCTGGTAAAGTCTCCTGCAATCAGCTTCTTTATCACAAGCGCGTACTCTTCCGCTCATGATTGGTCCCTGATGTTCTTGATATATATTCTTTGTTATTTGGTTACGTTGGTGTTTTGTGCACTATGAACGCTGTGTTATGCGACCCACTGAAATCTGCTGTCTGATTCGGTTAACATAGTTGTTTCCTTTATCTTGCATTTTATAATCGGATAAACATACTCCAAACTTATTAAGTATACTATCATTATACTCCCAATGTTCGCAGTAAATTAGAAACATACTTCAATCTTTTAACCTATTAACGTTATTGTTTCGATTGTAGTATGTATTGGTCAAAATCACAGTACAATACGAAGAAATACTCCAACATTATTGTAGTAAATGATCATTATACTCCAAATATGTCCACTTTATCACACCTATACTCCACGTAAAACAACTAAACTAAGCATACTACTGTAGCTTACAATAACAATCGACATCACCACAAAACGATATAATATTACAATCACAGCAAAAACAGTGAACTGGATGTGCTTTAAATACAGCGAAGCACAACCCAACAAATCACCAGCACAGCATTCACAACGTAAAAATGGTGAAAGAACACAACGAAGATTATGCATGTAGTCCTAAACATGATAATGAAGGCAGCGATTCTGGCTCGAATAGTGCGAGTGCCGATGATTGGAAAAAGGTTTCCGACAATTCTATGGAATGGGATGCAGCTGCCATTCGAAAACAAAATAATGAAGATTCATGCCCGATCTTCAAACTGTCAAATGATGAACTGCAGCTCATCTTTCAATATGTTGGTGAAATGCAGTATGGCTTTGTCGCGTGCACATCATATAGATTTCATCATGTCTATCTGGACACATTCGAAAATGATACATCCACCAGCTATGTAAATGCTGTGGCTTCAGTGTCCTGTGCTGCCGTGTGCCTTCATTCGGAAGAGCCGGTGATCCATTTTCACGGCCCATCACTATTCATGACAGCCGTAATTAGAGGAAAGCTGGAAATACTGATATGGGGTGAGGTCTCTGGGTATAAGCTGAGGACATTGCTCGACTCGGATACAATTATTACAATTGCAGCATCGAATGGGAATCTCGAAGTGGTGAAATACCTAAGACAACTTGGATTCCCATGGGATGCATGGACATGCGTCTTTGCTGCCATGAATGGTCACCTTGAAATATTGAAATGGGCAAGAGATGATGGATGTCCATGGAATGAAAGGACATGCGCCTATGCTTATAGAAGTTTTGAATTGGGCCAGGGCAAATCACTGTCCATGGGATGAACATACACGTGCTTTCGCTGGAAGGAACGGTCATCTTGAATTGCTGAAATGGGCTAGAGCAAATCAACGCCCAAGAAATGAAATGCCATGCGCCAGTGCTGCCGAGAATGGTCACCTACAATCGCTGAAATGGGCCAGAGCAAATGGATGCCCATGGAAGGAAAAAACATTATATTCTTTGTTATTTGGTTACGTTGGTGTGTGCACTATGAACGCTGTGTTATGCGACCCACTGATATATGGAACTATGGATTACCACAAACATGAACATATGCTATACCTCCTCGATTGTTACCTACTGAAGTTATTCTACACTTAAATATATTGTAATGCATGTATTATCAACGATTAATAGGTCCTGTCTTCCATTGCACTAGTCAGGGTCGGGTTACCTATTTCAATATCTTCTTGTTTTACGTCCATAATTTTTACTATTGGTAGCGGAGACGCGTCCTCGACGTTCTTGAGGAGGTCTCAGCATTCGAGCTTCTTTTCGTTTTTTGGTATTAGATGAAGAACAAGCTTCGCAGAGGCATTCTCTATCAACAAAGAAATCCTGGTGACCTTTTCCATAGGACGTAGTGATCCATTCATTGGCTTTGATCTCTTGTGTTGCAACTATCCATAATTCCATCGTTTCCACTTGATTCTTCTTCAGTGATGCTTCTCCAATCTCAGGTGCATGGGGATAAACAAGCACTCTTGCAAATGCTGCATTTGGCGCACAAGAATGATTTGCATACCTGCCTAGACATTCAACGTTTTCAGCATCGAGATAGATATCTCGTGTAAGCTTTGCAACGTACATACCCATCGTTTCCATTACCTCTTCGCCTTTGTATTGGCAGATCATATCCCCCTCATTGATAATGGTTGTTGCAGTAAGGCCCTCTCCAAGCTGTTCGAGTTCATGTTTCTTTCGTTTACATTTCTTCTTGGCCATTTTGTCAGCAGGAAACCTGTCCAGACACTTCGAACATTTATCTAAACGATGACACTTGGAATCATTTGTTTCATAGCAAATTTGGAAAACTTTCTTCCCCCCTTTTTCTCTATCGGTACGCGTGAGTTGCTCTAGGTCTCCGAGATAAGCATAGTACTCGTGCAAACGTTTGGCATTTTCTCTCCATTGCTTAGAAGATGGATCCAGCGTGGGAAACATGATGTCGCACCTACCCAACCGTTCATTAGTTGCTGCTAGAAAATTATTTTCCTCTGCATTTTCTAGTCTGAACTCTCCCTCTTCCACATCCTTTGCTAATTTTGGAAACTGTTCTCTACAGTATTTAAAGAGACGTTTCAGAGCATCTTTACTGGACACAGTCTTATTCCTTTCGTAGACATGAAATGTTCCAGCCCCTTCACCACCATTCATCCTTAAGCCTTCCACGAGTCCGATCTTCTTGAATGCTTTAGTGCATTTGATCATTTCATCAAAATCGAAGTTGACACCTTGATACTGAGTTGGATGGCTTTGTCTGCAAGACATGTAGTATTGAAGTGTGCCTGTATTGATTGCTGACGCCAAGATTTGAATGCACAGCTCAGGGTCAAATACTTTGTCAAATAAGAACAAGAATGTTGCGAGGAAGAAAGTGTTGTGTTTCATCATGTCTCTCAATTCCAATTGCAAGTCGTAATTCAATAGCGGATTATAATCTGCCTCTGATGCATCTTTCATCATACGAGATAGAAGTTGACAACCTACGACATGCCTGAGTTTCACATGCTCAATGCCTATCCCCTTTATTTTTTCATTTGGGTATGCACGTTGCAGGGACTGGAGGAAACGAAGATTAAGATCTCCATAGGAACATCCACCATCGACGATGGTACTATCCTTAAAGTTAACTCCCATCGTGACCAATTCGTAAATCAATCTTAAATCTGATTCTCGAGTCAATGTAGCATTTGTTTGTCCTCCATCTGCCTGTCATTACAAAAAGACGAACCTGTAAGTGCTGTGCGTTGTTCACTTGCAACAAATGCAACATAAACATGATATAACTTACCTGCTTATCCCACCCCTCTTGAAAATGCGCCCGGATGTATTGACGCGAATCCACAATCCTACTTTGAATCTTTAGTGCAAAGTCATCGTTCCAGTACTTAAACGCCTTCCTAAATGGTTTTTCGTAGGTGGCGATAAGACCACCCACATCTTTTGCATCGCTCACACCATTTATTGAATTGACCATGCGTCTGGCTTTTTCGTTTGTCATTTTAAGATTGGGAGTGGGGTGGATTTTGCGTCCATATGGGCTGTCTCGGCAAAGTGTAAACTTGAAGTCATGTCTGTCGAATGTGTTTTTGAAATCGCTCAAGGGACATTTATGTTTCCTGTACGCCTCTCCATGACAGACTAATGGAAATAGTTCATTTCGCCTCTCCAAGCAGGCCCTGAGTTCTTGCAGATTGTTCACTTCCGGGCCTTTATAATAGGCGCACATGAGCGCAATCATGAGATCAGCCTTATCTTCAAAAAACTCTGTAAAGTCTTTGTCATTTGCGAATATATGTGACGCCTCTGGTGGATCAGGGCAGGAAATAAAAACTTTTGATGCAACAATGTCATAACATGTGTCATACGTCTCTCTTACCATCTTGACAACTGGATCATCTTGATCAGCATCATGATCGTCTATGTCCACTGGATCATCTTGATCAGCATCATGATCGTCTATGTCCTCAGATGATGGAGAAATATTTGATTCCACCAAGGTCGATGAGTTGTTTACACAATTAAAGAATGGGTCATTGTCCAGGCCAGGTACAATGATCCGACGGGATTCAATAGCGATGTTCACTAATCCCAACAGATGTCCAATTGCCTTAGAAAGGTTTCCAAATTCGGCATGTTTCTTGTCCACATTTGTAAACAATTGGTCCATGTTGTCGTAAAAACTGACGACTTGGTCCTCCATATCTTTTGGGCTTTTGAATGTCTGGATGCGAGGCTTGTTGCCTTCAAAGACGAGAGCTACCTTTTGGTCCTTACCACATCCAACTTTCCAGTGAAGCATGGTAAATTTCGCCTTGAAGTGTTGATTCTCTACTCTCCATGAAAAAGGATGAAAATGTGAGCTAGATAATCGCCAGTGATACATGTCATGAATAAATAAAAATCACACGGAACACTCACCAACATCTCGAATGAGTTCTGTGTAGCTTTCATAAAGTACACCAGGCCACCACTTGATTGATTCCGTCTTACCCCAGATAGGTAGCTTGACCCAACATACCCTATTTTCAACAGGAACTATCATCCCAATCTTTAGCTCGGCCTCTATACCAAAAGTAGAAGATGTGTGTCGCGCTACAGCAAGTACAACCTTCAATCGAGGAGTCTCAGGAGAGACTTCTCGATTGAAGAGCGATTCTTGATCAACAGATACAGCCGGACTGTCAATTGATTGATTCTGGTAACTCTCGCAGCCGTCGTCCGAAACAGAAGGGACGGATACATATTCTTTGGTCTCGCTGTCCGAAAGAAAGACGTCTTTACCCTCGCCCGACACAGATCCGCCGATTACGTCACTTATGATGTGTGCTTCATCGTCACCGGCAGTATAAGAAGAGGATGCGACTAAAGGACCATCGTCCTCGCCCGCAAGTTCGCAATCACCATCGATAAAAAATTCACCATCCAAGATAGACAGTACAATACGAGGTCTGCATTGGTCGATATACACTTGATTGAAGGACAATGGACGATCGATCGATAGAAAGTCAGCAAACATGCATGTGAAAACTCCACAATCGTACCCATTTGTTTGCCGCGGAACTCCTGTGTCGGCCCCTATAACTGTCCACTTATCTGCATCAGGAAGATCCCCACATTTTTTCGTTGCCCATTCATCCTTCAGGTATTGCAATAATCCATTGGAATGTTTGTATCCATCACCTTTCATTGAATCATAAAACTGTATGCGCTTCTCTTGCATAAATATGACTACACACGTCCAGTGCGTCTGAAGGATATTACACGCAAAACATATTTTATCCAATGCAAATATATCCTTCCCCGGAACCTTCTCTGACCACCTCTCGACATTGCTATACTTATACTCATTCGTGGCCCCTTCATCAAACAATTTGGTGAAAAAGAAACTCTTAAAGAAATGACTCCTCTTCCGACCAGGATTCGCTGCCGATAATGCCTCATCACGCTTGGCCAGCATGGAATAATAGTAATGGATCACCTCATCATTCAACCACTTTGCAGGGCGAAGGGTATGAATCGACTTTCTCTGCACATAATCAGTGGCACTCGTTGCCAACTTCTCCTCCAAAGGCCCGCTATCATATAGCGCGTGTTGCACACGATTATATTCATCATTCGAGAGTGGTCTCAAGATATACTTCGCTGCCTTTTCAGCATCCTCTTTTATTTGATTTCCATCATGGTCAGCAGCCTCCGAAGAATTAACAGGTGTGGTACCTGTTGATTCTTCGGAGGCCTCGAGGTGTAGGCCTACAAGAATTTCAGCGCAGACATTAATGTCAGTAACACTACACGTAGAATGAGATGATACTGAGGTATGAGTATTTGAATCGGGTGATACAAGGTAAGTATCAATGCCTTCAGCTGCCTCCTGGTAACTGGGATGAGGGCGAATAGGAGTGGTGATTGCAAACTTGACCTGGCTTTCTTCACCCAAGATATACTTCGCTGCCTTTTCAGCATCTTCTTTTATATGGCCAGCAGCCTCCGAAGAATTAACAGGTGTGGTACCTGTTGATTCTTCGGAGGCCTCGAGGTGTAGGTCTACAAGATTTTCAGCGCAGACATTAATGTCAGTAACACTACACGTTGAATGAGATAAACATATACCCTCGTCTTCTGGTAAACTATCTTCGTCCATAATATGCTGTGAGGAGACGATCACACGCACGTCAAGAGATGGACGATTGACAATGGCATCAAGATTGGCAGGCGTTTTGACCACACAATCTCCATCTTGCAATGCAAAAACCAATGGGTCCAAACGCCGACCAAGTCGACTGCGTTCCATATTGCTGCTGCCCTGGATAGTTGCCATATTCTCAAATTCGAGCTTTTCACCCAGGGAAAAGTCTGAGGGTGAGTCAAAGTAATCTGCCATATGCTCCACAGACGGATGAAGAGTACGCGGAGAACAAAACGAACCCGTGCCATACAATCCTTGAGGTTGCGTTTGAATGGAGCCCAAACCTGACAAACTCTCACTCGTACTGCTAGAGTCTTCGTCTGAAACAGACAGAGAAGCAGAAACTGCGATTGCATCACTGCCACCATTCCTATTCACTTCGTTATAAACAGGAAAAAGGTTCTTCGATGCCGAAATGTCATCACTGCCTGCAGCACCTGCCACATCACTGCCACCATTCCTATTCACTTCGTTATGAACGGAAGTCTTTGTCCTAGATGTCGAAACGTCATCAGTGCCTTCCACATTGCTGCAAAGAAATGGCATCTTATCATATTCTATCCTATAACCCATGACAGAGTTTGAGGGTTGTTGTGAGGAAACTCCCATACGCATCACGGCCTGATACATGGAAGGAAAAGCTGAGCCCACCACATTGTTGCGATTGAAGAATGGCTCATTCGATGGCATTTCGTCATGTTGTACCTTATAACCCATGCCACGGTATAAGGGTGTAAAGTATGAGATTGGTTCAAAGACACGTCGTCCCATACATTTCACGACCCTATCGGGATCGTCTTCTTCAGGAGTCATGAGTCAAATTAGTTTGTTACCGTGCGAGGATGGATAATGAATTTGATGTGGAGTATTGTTTATGTGTATTTGCAACATACGAAGAGAGCGCCAGCATTCTTCAAACACATGTCTGTTAAGGCGCGGCTTCCAAATTTTCATAAAATGAATTGACGGTATCTGTCAGTGAACTAACTGTATTTTTAGTGAGAACATTCACAATAAATGTCAAGTATCCGTGAATTATACCTCAAGCAAGAATAGTATCCGTGCCGTTTACCACCTTACTTATTAGTTTTGAGATACTTTAATTTTATACCGCGTAGCACTCCAAGAAATGTCA